>Ga0153915_10005864_pt1 | contig 11456 bp, 9 predicted proteins | sample Opewatmetagenome_2_FD_107003 | JGI IMG/M metagenome (GOLD analysis project Ga0153915, IMG submission 107003) | Freshwater wetland microbial communities from Ohio, USA - Open water 3 Core 3 Depth 3 metaG | ecosystem: Environmental > Aquatic > Freshwater > Wetlands | place: USA: Ohio, Lake Erie...
ATTGAAATGTTGGGTGATTGGATGGACCGGTAAGGGAAAATGGATAAGCGACCTAAGCTGCGGGTTGGTGTAATTTTTGGCGGACGTTCAGGTGAGTATGAAATCTCGCTGATGTCTGCGCGCTCAGTTTTGAACGTTCTCGATCCCCTTCGTTATGAAGTGACGCAGATTGGTATCACCCACGATGGTGCATGGTTGACGGGCGAGAACGTGCTGGATGCCATGCAAAAAGATAAAACTGACTCACTTCACACTGCAGCCTTGCTACCTGATCCCACCTGGGCAGGAATCAATACTATCCAGGAAACCGAGCAAGGATACCTGCTGGAATTACTTACCAAGCTGGATGTTGTTTTCCCTGTACTCCACGGTACGTATGGTGAAGATGGTGCCCCGCAAGGCCTGTTTGAGATGGCTGATATCGCATATGTAGGTGCGGGAGTATTGGGATCTTCAGTGGGTATGGACAAAGGTGTATTTCAAGATGTTATGTTAGCCAATCATATACCGGTGGTTGAAACGATGGTGGTGTTACGTAATGATTTAGTGGAACACATGGATTCAATCATCACTGCAGCTGAAAAGATGGCGCATTACCCGTTCTTTACCAAACCTGCAAACCTTGGTTCCTCGGTGGGAGTTAGCAAATGCCAAAATCGAGCAGACCTATTGGAAGGTCTCATGGATGCAGCTCATTATGATCGCCGCATTTTGATCCAGCGTGGGGTCAATGGACGTGAGATCGAGGTCAGCGTGCTTGGCAATGACATGCCAGAGGTTTCCATCCCCGGTGAGATCATTCCCAGTCGGGAATATTACTCCTACGAAGCCAAGTATGTGGATAACGCATCGGAATTGCTTATCCCTGCACCAATTCCCGAAGCAACGGCTGAGTTGGTAAGGCAGCTTGCACTGAAGGCATTTAAAGCGATTGATTGCCAGGGGATGGCGCGAGTCGATTTTCTCCTAGATAAGGATAACGATGAGCTTTACTTAAATGAGCTCAATACGATACCTGGTTTTACTAGTATTAGCATGTATCCAAAGCTTTGGGAAGCATGCGGTTTATCCTACCCCAAGCTTGTGGATCGTTTGATTGAACTGGCTTTAGAACGTAAAGCAGAAAGCCAAAAAACCCTGCATCGGTATATGGGATGAACTATGACAAAGCTTGAGCGTGATTTAAATCGAAAGAGATCATCATCAGATCTTGGGAGAGCTCGCAAGCGGAAATTACAGCGTGAAGGTGGCTCAGACGTCTCTACCCAAACCGGGGCAGCGCCAAACAAGCGCAGAGCTATAGGGCGACGTGCTTCGAGCAGGAGGGGGCCGTCCATCCGTGAGCGTCTGGTCTCTACGCAGATCAAGATGTCATCTGTTTCATTCCCTTCGATCCAAGGAAAGCTCAGCTCTAAAATTGGGCTTGGTTCTCATCAATCCACGAACAACCAACCTTCTAGAAAAACCTCATCTTTCGACGATGGAGTAACACCTCATAAATCCCATCGAAAAGCACAATCCCGAGCAAGCGATTCCCTCTATGAGGCAACACCCCGTGCAGAAACCAAGCGAATTTCCAATGCTGAGCACGGATACCTGCCTCGGAAAAGCCGTAGGGTATATGATGCGCGCTCGGAAGCTGCGCCACCTGTTATGGTGCGTGGAGGGATGGGTGGGATGGCTTTCGGACGGGTAGCTTCCTCACGATTGCATAAGCAAAGAACCCCCAAACGACGGATTGATGTTCCACTTAATGTAACCGGAGCTGAGCTTCGGCTACCTTCGCTTCCCTTCCTTCACTTAGGTTGGAAGGCGGTTTCTCTTTTAATGGTTTTGATGATGACGGCTTGCTTGTTCTTGATCTGGAAAGCACCTGTTTTTCAGGTCAATTCTGTGGAAGCTGAGGGGTTGCAGCGTTTGACGGTGGGTGATCTGAATGCAGTGATGGGGACGTTTGGAAAATCTGTATTCACCATTAATCCAAATTTGTTGGATGAAACACTTCATCAGGCATTCCCAGAGTTATCCAAAATATCAGTCAGGATTAACTTGCCGGCAAGTATTAAGGTGATCGTGACTGAACGTGAGCCGGTCATTGCCTGGGTGCAGGATGATATAGAGACATGGGTAGATAAAGAAGGTATATCCTTCCCACCAAGGGGAAATCCAGCTACTACACTGGTGAGGGTGGAGGGTCATGGCTCGCAACCCAGCATTGCAGCTACACCTTCACCAGGTGACCTGCAGAGCCTGCCAGGTGGTGGCACATCTGCAGCAACACCCAACAATCCCACTTTACGTCTATCACCAGAATTGGTTTCAGCCATCCTTTCACTCGGTGCGAAGATGCCTGCGGACACATTGTTGGTATATGACAGTGAGCATGGGTTGGGATGGAATGACCCGAATGGCTGGGAAGTATTTTTTGGGGCAGAGGACCAGGACATGGAAATGAAATTAATGGTGTATCAGGTATTGGTGGATCGCTTACAAAGTGAGGGTATTCAACCCGCGTTGATTAGCGTGGAATATGTACACGCACCATATTATCGGATGGAGCGGTGATCGAACCGCAAAGAAGTGATTATGGATGAACCAATTATTGTCGCAATTGATATTGGCACGACCAAGATTTGCACTCTCGTAGGTCGTGAAGAAACGCCAGACCAATTACGAATTCTTGGAGTGGGAATTGAACCGTCCCAAGGTGTGCGTAAAGGTGTGGTGGTGGATATGGTAGCCGCATCACAGGCTGTAGTGCGTTCCGTAGAAAAAGCAGAGCGCACTTGTGGGTTGGAGATTGATTCTGCATTGGTCAGTCTGGCAGGGAGTCATGTATCCTCCGTAAACAGCCGGGGAGTGGTGGGCGTAGCTGGACGAATGATCGACGAAGGTGATATTGCCAGGGCTATCGATGCAGCCAAAGCAGTCAATATTCCTCATAACCGTGAAATTATTCATATTATCCAGCGTGGGTTCAACATTGACGGGCAAGAGGGAATTCGAAAACCATTGGGGATGCATGGCTACCGCCTGGAAGTCGAGACTCATATCATTACCGCATCAGCAGCCTCGGTGGAAAATCTTCGCCAATGTGTTGGTGCAGCAGGGGTTGAGGTGTCGCAATTCGTACTTAATCCGCTTGCTTCGGCTGAGGTGGTGCTTACTGAGACTGAGCGTGAGATGGGTGTGGTGATCTGCGACATGGGCGGCGGTACAACCGATATGGCGATCTATATCGGAGGTGATGTCTGGCATACCAATGTTTTGGCAGTCGGTGGTGATCACATCACATCCGACATTGCGCATGGACTACGTTTACCAATTACCCAGGCAGAGGAGATCAAGATTAAACATGGACATGCCATTCGTGATGAAGTCAATCCGAATGAATCGTTTAGTGTCAAGCCATTCGGCGAAGAACAGCCCGTGGAAATCAACCGGCAGGAACTTGCTCATGTCATTGAAGCCCGGGTAGAGGAGATATTTAGTCTGGTACTGCAGGAAATTAAGCGTTCTGGGTACGACGGCCTGCTTCCAGCCGGGATGGTTCTCACGGGTGGGTCCAGCACGCTTCCTGGTATTCGAGCATTAGCTAGCCAAACCCTTAATCTGCCTGTTCGCATTGCCATGCCAGAAAATCTTATTGGCATGTCTGACAAGCTTGAAAACCCAGCATATTCCACCAGTGTTGGACTGCTTAGATGGGCTTTATTAATGACTGATATTTATCTCCAGCCAACCCGCCCTGGAATTCGGATCGGAACAGCGACGGGGGGAATTGAGTGGGAATCGGTCAAGAATTTTCTGAGGAGGTTGCTGCCATAAGTGAATAATCCATCATTATTTTACATAAGCAACAATCTGGGATCGCTCCAAAAAGCGAGCCAGCGAAATCCTAAATCATTTCATAAATATGTAAGAGGAGGACCGTAATCATGAACCAAAATATGAGTTATTCAAGTCAGCTGGAATCCTTCGCCCACATTAAAGTGGTTGGTGTGGGAGGCGGTGGGTGCAACGCCGTTGAAAGGATGATCAAAGAAGGTCTTCAGGGTGTTGAATTCATTGCTATAAACACAGATGCCCAAGCGCTGATGCTCTCCAGCGCCCCAACGCGGGTGCGGATTGGCGAAAAGCTCACCCGGGGATTGGGTTCAGGTGGAAACCCTGAGCAAGGGCGCAAGGCTGCTGAAGAATCACAGGAAGCCCTTTACAACGTACTGCGTGGAGCCGATATGGTCTTCGTCACTGGTGGTATGGGTGGCGGTACCGGCACCGGAGCTGCTTCCATAATAGCCCAGATCGGACGAGAGCTGGGTGCTCTGACAATTGGCGTAGTTACCCGCCCATTTGCATTTGAGGGCTCAAAGCGCATCCAGGTGGCGGAAGCAGGCATTGAAAAATTGAAGGAGCAGGCTGACACATTGATCGTTATCCCCAACGACCGCCTGCTTCAGATCGTTGATAAGCATGCCAATCTGCAGGATGCATTCAGGATTGCCGATGATGTACTTCGCCAAGGTGTTCAAGGTATTTCAGAGCTGATCACTGTTCCTGGATTGATCAACCTCGACTTTGCTGATGTTCGGACGATTATGTCTGAGGGCGGAGCAGCATTGATGGCAGTTGGCACAGGGAAGGGTGAGGAACGAGCGCGCATGGCGGCAGAGCAGGCTATCTCAAGCCAGCTGCTTGACATCACCATTGACGGTGCCCGGGGCATCCTATTCAACGTTACGGGTGGTCCAGATTTAACTTTATTCGAAGTGAATCAAGCTGCTGCCATTATTAAGGAAACTGCTCATCCGGATGTTAATCTAATATTTGGTGCGGTAATCGATCAGAATATGGGCGATGAAGTGCGGGTAACAGTGATCGCCACGGGTTTTGAGCGTTCAGGAATCACTGTCAAGCGAGCCACTGAAGTGCAGAAGAACCCTTTACGGCAGGAAAAGCCGATCACACACCCTGATGAGACGGCGCGTGAGATGCAGTCCATTGAGGTTGCCAAGACCGACTTCGCACCACGTACATTCAATACCGAGGACTTGGATATCCCGACCTTCTTGCGAAACCGCATTCGCAACTAGCTTAGGTTCGCATAAGTTCGGGTAAGGAACCAGCATGCCACGCGCAGCTCCCGGCGATATCGCCAGGGGGGCGCTGCGCCGGAAACTCCCGGAATATCTACGAGTATCTGTCCATAACTTTAGCAGATACCCGTCAAGTAATCCTTACCATTTGGGAAAGGAGCTTTTCCTCTTTCCATATGCGAGTAAATGTAAAAAGTGTAGTTACTTCACCCTGCATTCATCCGATTTTGAGGTTGAACGTGGTCGTTTGGGTGAGGTTGTAAGCTTGGTTGGGGATTGTCGGCCTCCTCCTCCCGACAATCCCCACCGGCCCACTGTCCCAGTTCGCAGAATCAACCGGGTCTGTGGGAGGCAAACGAACTCGCCTCAGGTGGATTGCGGGAGCAATGGTTTTACCTCAAGAAAGCAGAAAAATGGGGGCATTTTTTTACCAATATGCATGCACTCTTCATTTAACAAATATCAAACATATACCAATCTTAAAAATATAAATCATACTGAATATTTTAAGAATAATTGCTCATATTTCCCTTGCATAGTGAAAAACCCTGTGCTAAAATTTGAGCACTTCCACTCCCACCTGTGCGGGTTTAGGGAGGTGGAACCCCCGTCTATAGCGATAACAAATGTTCTAGGAACATAGGTATAATTATGCGCTGTCCGTATTGTAGACATGATGAATCCAAGGTGATTGACACTTCTCATGATATGCGTGGTGGTGTTAGACGACGCAGAGAATGTGAAAATTGTGGTCAACGCTTCAGTACTTATGAGCGTCCCATCCTGGCAACACCAATGATCGTAAAACAGGATGGAACTCGCGAAGAGTTCGATCATGAAAAATTAAGCCGGGGTATACGCATCGCATGTGCCAAGCGTCCCGTTCCTGCAGCGGATGTCGACCGGCTGGTAGGAGAGATTGAAGCCACTCTTCAAGCTATGGGGCGCGCGGAAGTTTCCTCCAGAGTAGTTGGAGATATGGTCATCGCAGGTCTGAAAGAAATGGACCAGATTGCTTATATTCGTTATGCCATTGTATATCTTGGCTTAGATGATTTACGGTCCATCCGAAAAGAGATTGATCGTTTATTGGAAAGCTAGCATTATTGGGTGGATTGGAGAACCATTATGGAACAGGCATCACACGAACGAATTGATAGGTTTGGTCTTATACCTACTCCGGATATGCCTACTGGATTATCGGAAATCCATCTCACGGAGAATGCTCGTCAGGTGCTCATCCGTCGATATGTCCGACGAAACCGTGAAGGCAAACCCGCTGAAAGTATCGAAGGCATGTTCTGGCGGGTAGCTTATCACGTGGCTAAAGTGGAAATAAACTGGAATGGTAATGAGATCGACCGTGCTGGGCAATTTTATAAGCTTCTCACCAGCAAGCAATTCTTTCCCAACTCTCCCACTTTCACTGGTGCGGGGACTCCCTTGGGTCAACTTGCCGCTTGCTTTGTACTGCCTATTTCAGATGATATGGGACGGCATGAAGCAGGAATATTTCAAACCCTGCGTGATGCTGCTTTGATCCAGCAGACTGGAGGAGGCAATGGATTTTCCTTCTCTCGTCTACGGCCTAAAAATACGCTGGTTAAATCATCTGCTGGGCAAGCGACTGGTCCAGTTGGATTTTTACGAGTATATGATAAGGCATTTGGCGAGATTGCCCAGGGTGGTACCCGCCGTGGTGCAAATATGGCTGTATTAAGAGTCGATCACCCTGATATTGAAGACTTCATTAATTGTAAAACGGATGAGAATGCGATTACCAACTTTAATATCTCCGTAGGCATCACCAATGCTTTTATGGAAGCTGTGGAAAATGATGAAATGTGGGATCTGCGCTTTCCGGATGTATCCAGCCCTGGATACCATGAATTTCATGGGACATTGGAGATGGCGCAGAAAGCAGGCATACCGATCATAACTTTCCGGCAAGTGAGGGCGCGTGATTTATTCAATAAAATTGTCACGCAAGCTCACCATAATGGGGAACCCGGGATGTTATTCTTGGATACTGCAAATCGATCCAATCCTGTTCCCCATTTGTACCAGCTTGAAGCTACCAATCCCTGTGGGGAGCAATGGCTGGGTCCGTATGAGAACTGTTGCCTGGGTTCAGTGAATCTGGCCGAGATGTTTGGTTCGGATCATCAAGTGGATTGGGAGAAGCTGCGGGAAGCAGTGGAGACCTCCACAATCTTTTTGGATGACGTCATTCAAGCAAATGCATATGTCCCAGCTGTGCCGCAATTGAAGAAAGCTGCTGACCAGGCGCGGCGAATTGGGTTGGGAATGATGGGTCTGGGCGACTTAATGTACCATTGCGGCATCCGCTATGGTTCAGAGGAAGGCCAAGAATTTGCTGCGCAGGTGACCGAATTCATCCGATATCATGCCATGCTGACCAGCATCGAGCTGGCTGAAAAACGAGGTGCCTTCCCCGCGATTAAAGGATCAATTTATGATCCTGACCAGCTAAGCTGGGTGCCACCCAAGCCACTCACACCGTTTAGCAGTGATTTCAAGCGCCCCGCGGTGGATTGGGAAAAAGTCATACAAGGGATCAAGACCCATGGGATTCGCAATGCTGCACAAACCACCATTGCCCCTACGGGAACGATAGCCACAGTCGCTGGATGTGAAGGCTATGGTTGTGAGCCAGTGTTTGCCCTGGCATATATACGTCATGTAAATGATAACGGACATGACCTGCCCCTGATGTATACCAGTCCACAATTTGAACATGCATTGGTTGAAGCAGGCATTGATGAGCAGACTCGCCGGTCAATCATTGACCTGGTGATGGAGAGTGGAACCTGCCAAGGGAATGAGGCAGTCCCCAAGGATATTCAACATGTATTTGTCGTTTCGCAGGATATCACTGCGGAGGAGCACGTGCGTACTCAGGCTGCAATGCAGGCATTCGTGGATAATAGCCTAAGCAAGACGGTCAATTTCCCTCCCAATGCCATTGAAGAGGATGTCGCCACAGCATATATGCTGGCATGGAAGTTGGGTTGCAAAGGGATCACGGTTTATGTAACTGGATCCCGGCAGAAGGTCGTCTTAGAGACGAAAGCTACATCACGAGAAAAAGAATTAGCACTTCAGAGTGAACAAGGTCAGGCAATCTTGACTCCGGTTGAGATAGGTGAGGAGGAACACCTGTGGTCTTCCTCCAAGAAGCCACGTCCACGACGCTTGAGAGGCTACACGTACAGTATCAGCACCCCGGTAGGTAAGGCTTTTGTGACTATCAATGAGAATGGCGGAGATCATCCTTTTGAAGTGTTTGTCAGCACTGCCAAGGCTGGTTCTGAGACCGCGGCTGTCTCTGAAGCCATTGGACGCCTGATTTCATATCTGCTACGTTTGGCATCACCAGTCCTGCCAAGAGAAAGGCTTAAGGAGATTGTTAAGCAGCTATCTGGTATTGGAGGCGGGCGCTCCCTCGGGTTTGGACCTAATCGGGTGCGATCGTTACCGGATGGTGTAGCCCAAACCCTAGCGGAATATCTGGAAGATTCAGAGGAATATCAAGAAGCTGCCGCTAATGGTGAGTATAGTGGATATGATAATCGACCCATCCGTCCTTCTGATATACCTGAAAAACTTTCATCAGCGGTGCAACCTGCCTTTAGGATTGGTGACCTCTGCCCGGAATGTGGTCAAGCAACAGTTGTTAATGAAGAAGGCTGTCGAAAATGTTACTCTTGCGGTTATTCTGAATGTTAATCTAGTATTGAAAATAGTACAGGGCACCGTTTTGGTGCCCTGTTTTTATTAATTCGTAGTTTTTGCTTCAAGTTTGGTGATCAAGACATCCAATAAGACGGAATTGACCTGGCTGGCTTGAGTGCTAAATCTGGCTTGAGCGGTGGCTTGCATCGATGGATCCTGGGTTCCCTGCAACATGGGTCCTCCACCCAAACCTGCTGCACTGCCTGCGTCGCCTCCGACGATTACTACTCCTGCATCACCGCCACCACCTAGCATAGGACCACCTGGAGGCATGTCTCTCGTCATACCACCCGATGATCCGCTTGGAGGGCCACCTGCTGACCCACTCGAAGGGTTGCCTGATTGAAACCCACCAGAAGGAATGTCAAATCCGGGTGTGCTTTGTGGGTTGGGTGTTCCACGCGGTCCCATGCCCGCTCCCATCGACTGCATTATGTTCATCATGTCTGTGCTGGTGAGATTCATAGCCTTGATGGCTTGAACCTGATCAGCTGTCATCGTGCTTTGGATCTGATTAAGCAAGGCATTCACTTCAGCTTCAGCAGCAGTCTGGCTGGTACTGAGGGAACGGTAAGCCTGCCATAAAGGTAACAGAGTAGCTGCTTGGTCAGCACTGACTGCCTGGTCAGTATCTTCAAGCTTCAGGGTACCCACCAATAGCATATTCACCTGAGATAAACTGGCACTCGCCTGTGAGCTATTGGTTCCACTGGTGCCTGTGGTGGCTTCAGGTTGAGAGACTGTTCCACTACAGGCTGCCAATAACAACATCAAAATAACTGTCAAATTCAGCAAGAAAAGAGTCTTCGTCCTCATATTTTCTCCAAAAGATTATTCATGTCGTAACGCCTCGATGGGGTCAAGCTGTGCGGCTTTATTTGCAGGGTAAAAACCGAAGAAAATGCCTACGACCGCAGCGGATATAAAAGCGAGCAGGATCGAATTCGGCAGAACCACCGTGCGCATATCACCGATTTTATAGAACAGCCACGATCCTCCCACGCCTGCAAAGACGCCGATCAACCCACCAGTTAAACTAAGTAAGAGCGCTTCGGTGAGGAATTGACCACGGATATCACCAGGTGTGGCACCAGTCGCCTGACGAATACCGATCTCACGTGTACGTTCTGTGACGCTGACCAACATGATGTTCATGATGCCAATCCCACCCACCACAAGGGATACGGCTGCAACCCATGCCAGCAGCGAACGAAAAGCTGCTGTAGTGGATTCTTGTGTGGAAATAATATCCTCTTGTGTCCTAACGGTGAACGGTAATGCGTCCACCGTCGTTTCATGGCGCTTGGCCAGTAAGATCTGGATCTGGGTAATGACCTTCTGCATATCATCCAGATTCGTCACCTGAACCAGAATGGTTCCAACCTGGTTACCTTGAACACGTGCAAAGGGTGAAAAGCTGTATTTATCAAAGACCAAGGTGAGGGGAATGTAAACTCGTTCGTCATAATTCGTACTGCCAACAACTCCTTTTTTTGCCATTACCCCAACGACGGTGAGCTTGTAATCGCCAACGTAGATTTTTTCACCAATCGGGTCTGCATCCCCAAAAAGAGTCTGGGCTGTGCTGTAGCCCAACACGACTACTTTAGCGGAGTTATCAATATCGTTTTGGCTGATAAAACGCCCGGATGCTTGGTCTACGTCTCTAACTTCAGGGTATGAAGAGGTGGTGCCGACAACGGATACGCTATCCATGGAGGTGCTTCCGTACTTGATCAATTCGGATATGTCTTGTTCTACCACGACTCCCGATATACCGGAGATTGAGTTATCGATAGCTTGGGCATCATCATAACTCAAGAAGGTCTCATTCATGCCTGCCGTCCGTGAGACCCTCTGGCCACCCATGCTTTGGGTTACAAATAACAGGTTGGTTCCCAGGTTCTTGATATTGTCAGATATGGTGGCTTCAGTACCTGCACTGATGGCGATCATGATGATCACTGCCGCCACGCCGATGATCACTCCCAGCATAGTGAGCAGCGCGCGCAGCTTGTTCCTGGATATACCTTCCCCGGCGATACGTATCACTTCTGATAGTTTCATGTTAAGCCTCCCACGCTAACATAAGCAGGTACCGCGACGTGGTTCGGGTCTCCATTAAGCTTTCCATCTTTGAGGTATATCGTCTTTTCTGCATATGCGGCATTCTTGGAATCGTGGGTGATTATCACGATCGTTCGCCCTTCGGAGTGCAGCTTCTGCAGGATTTCCATGATCTCCAATCCGGAGTGTGAATCCAGGTTGCCGGTAGGCTCATCAGCAAGGATCAACGCGGGCGAGTTGACCAAAGCCCGGGCGATTGCTACGCGTTGCTGCTGGCCTCCTGACATCTCGGTTGGTTTATGGTGATCACGATCCGTCAATCCGACAGCAATGAGTGCATTGTGCGCTAATTCCAAGCGATCCTTGGTGGAGATATGCCCATTACGGCGGTACACAATTGGCATGAGCACGTTTTGTAAAGCTGTTGCCTGGGCAAGCAAGTTATAAGACTGGAAGACAAAACCAATCTTTTGATTTCGGATATGGGCCAATTGCTCTCGGCTCATCCGGCTGACGTCCTCACCCGCTAACAGATAG
>Ga0153915_10005865_pt1 | contig 11455 bp, 6 predicted proteins | sample Opewatmetagenome_2_FD_107003 | JGI IMG/M metagenome (GOLD analysis project Ga0153915, IMG submission 107003) | Freshwater wetland microbial communities from Ohio, USA - Open water 3 Core 3 Depth 3 metaG | ecosystem: Environmental > Aquatic > Freshwater > Wetlands | place: USA: Ohio, Lake Erie...
CTGGTCCACAACGGTGAGGGTCTTCAGTCCCAGAAAATCGAATTTGACCAAACCGATGGCCTCTACCTGTTTCATTGCATATTGGGTGATGATTTCACTGTTCTGGCCCCGCTGGAGTGGAAGATACGTCATTAAAGGCTTATTCGCGATCACGACTCCAGCAGCATGGGTCGAGGCATGACGTGCCAAACCCTCTAACGACTCTGCAATTTCGAAGAGGGAAGCGATTCGGGTATCTTTTGCGATTGCCTCTCTGAGCCCTGCTTCCTGCTGTAAGGCTTGAGCAAGGTTGATATCGATTTTATTCGGAATGAGTTTTGCAATTCGGTCTACTTCTGCATAAGGAATCCCAAGGACACGGCCCACATCCCGAACAACTGCTTTAGCCTGCATTTTCCCGAAGGTGATGATCTGAGCTACATTCTCCTTGCCGTACTTCTCCGACACATATTGGATGACCTCATCTCTTCCTTCCATGCAAAAATCTACATCCACATCGGGCATGCTGCTTTTTCTTCCAGGGTTTAGAAATCTTTCAAAAATCAGATCATATTCGATCGGATCCAAGTCGGTAATGTTCAGAGCGTAAGCCACCAGACTTCCAGCGGCCGATCCCCTCCCAGGACCCACGGGAATCTCATGGCTCTTAGCATAGTGGATAAAATCATAAACGATGAGAAAGTAACCAGGATAACCCATCGACTTGATGATTTTGAGCTCTTCCTCAAGTCGGGCCTTATAACGGGCAGAGCGATCCTTGAAGTTTTTCTCCCCCTGATAGCGGGAAAGCCGCCGCTCTAACCCTTCCCTGGACAGTTTCTCTAAGTAGCTTTCAGCCGTTTCTCCGGTCGGGACGGGAATTCTTGGAATATGTTTCTCATCGAAACGGATTTCAAGGTTGCATTGTTCTGCGATCTCAACCGTATGGGCGATTGCCTCCGGAATGTTCTGAAAAAGATCAGCCATTTCCTGAGGTGATTTAAAATAAAACTGATCGGATGAAAATCTCATCCGATCGCCATCCTGGAGCGTCTTCCCCGTCTGAATGCAGAGGAGCACCTCGTGGGCCTTCGCATCCTTTCGGTGGAGGTAATGGCAATCATTCGTCGCGACCACGGGAAGGGAGAGTTGATGCCCGACCTCCAAAAGCCGTTCATTGACCTGCAATTGATTTTCCACTCCGTTATTTTGAATCTCAACAAAAAATCGACGGTCGTTAAAAATCCTTGAATAATCTTCGGCCGATTGAAGAGCTTTCTTCAACTCCCCCCGGCTGGCATGGGCGGCTATCTCTCCCTTCAGACACCCGCTCAGAGCGATCAAACCCTCGTTATATTTTCCGAGAAGTTCTTTATCCACCCTCGGCTTATAATAAAATCCTTCAAGATGGGCGAGGCTGACCAATTTCAGAAGATTGAAATAGCCAGTCTCATTCTTAACCAGAAGGGTGAGATGATAATTCCCCTCCCCTACTCCAGTCTTTCTCTCAAATCGGCTTCCGGGAGAAACATAAACTTCACATCCCACAATGGGCTTAATGCCATGCTTGATGGCCATCTGATAAAATTCGACCGCGCCAAACATGTTCCCGTGATCGGTGAGCGCCAGGGCATTCATTCGATATTTCTTGGCTAAATCGAAGGCCTCTTCAAATCGAATGGCTCCGTCCAATAAACTATATTGGCTATGAACATGAAGATGAATAAAATCTGATGTCTGCATCCCTATCTCGAAACTCAGAAATCCGAATATCGAAGCTCGAAACAAATCCAAAATTCAAATATCAAAACCATTTATTTCTACCTGCTTGGACCATTTGTACTTTGGAAATCGTGTTTGTTTCGAATTTCGTGCTTCGTATTTCGATATTATTTTTTATCTATTCCCATTCGATCGTGCTGGGAGGTTTGGAGCTAATATCATAGACCACCCGGTTGACACCCTTCACCTCGTTAATAATCCGATTGGAGAGGTGTTCTAATACTTTATAGGGAAGTCTGACCCAATCCGCCGTCATACCATCCTGGCTCCCCACCACCCTCAAGGCAATCACATTCTCATAAGTCCTTTCGTCCCCCATGACGCCCACGGTCTTTACGGGAAGTAATACCGCGAAGGACTGCCAAACCTGATTCAAAAAACGGCTCTTTTCCATCTCGCTCATAACGATCTCATCCGCGGCTCTCAGAATTTCTAATCTCTCTTTATTGACCTCTCCGATAATCCGGATAGCGAGGCCCGGTCCTGGAAAGGGTTGGCGTCCTATAATTTCATCAGGCAACCCCAATACCTTTCCCAGTTGTCTCACTTCATCCTTAAATAATTCTCGAAGGGGCTCCACTAACTTTAACTTCATCTTTTCGGGTAATCCTCCCACATTGTGGTGGCTCTTAATCGTCGCCGAAGGACCTTTTGAGGAAATGCTTTCGATCACATCGGGATAAAGGGTCCCTTGAGCGAGGTATTCCACCCCCCCCATCTTCCGGGCTTCCTTTTCAAAGGTCGAAATAAATTGCTTTCCAATCCTCTTTCTTTTATCTTCCGGATCGGTCACCCCTTCGAGCCTCTTCAGGAAGGAATTTTCAGCATTGATAGAGACTAACGATATTTTAAAATGATAACGGAACAAATTCACTACTTGAGACGCCTCATTTTTTCTCAAGAGGCCGTTGTTTACGAAGATGCATTGCAGACGGTCCCCGATCGCCTTATGGAGAAGAAGGGCTACAATGGTGGAATCGACCCCACCACTCAAGGCACATATGACTTTTCCTCTCCCGATCCTCTTCTTCAGGTCTCGGCTGGCTTGCTCTAAAAAAGATTCCATCGTCCAAAGGTGGGAACATTTACAAACATGAAAGAGAAAATTCTTGATCAGATCGAGTCCTTTCTGAGTATGAACCACCTCTGGATGGAACTGGAGTCCATAGATTCTTCGTTGGGGATCTTCAACCCCTGCATAGGGGGTACTCTTCGAATGAGCGATGGCGTGAAATCCGGGAGGCAATGCCTTGACGGTGTCCCCATGGCTCATCCAGACTACCAGCCGGCTTCCTTTTCTCCCCAATCCCCGGAAGAGCCCCCCCTTTCGGTTTAATGTTAACTTGGCTTTCCCATACTCTCTTTTATCTGAACGGGTGACCTCCCCTCCCAATAATTGGGCGATCAATTGCATGCCATAGCAAATGCCTAAAATGGGGATGCCCATCCTGAAGATGGAAGGATCACATAGAGGAGCTTTCTTCTCGTACACACTTGCCGGACCTCCCGACAATATGATCCCCTTTGGGGACAGGGATTTTGCCCTTTCAAGTGTAATGTTGTAGGGATGAATTTCACTATAAACATGGCATTCCCTGACCCTTCTGGCAATGAGTTGGGTATACTGGGAACCAAAATCGAGGATGAGAATCTTGTCGAAAAGAGCCCGCTTCTTCATTTTTTCTGTATCCAGATCAAAAAATGATTGGAAAGGAGGATAAAGGGGACTGGTGTACTCTCAGTGCTTCAATAGATATTTTCCGTCCTTTAATTCGTATTGATAGGAGGCCCCTTTGCGATAGAAGAGGTCGCTCTTCCGTAGAAGTTTTGCTGTAATCAATTCTTCAAGACGAGGAGGGTATTGTCCCTTTTCCAAGTAGTAGATTTCTAAAGCATTCTTGATTCGATCCAGTTCTGTCCTGTGAACCAAATGCACGGGGGCTTCAATATCCGCTCGCTCTATTTTTGAATCCCAAAAATGACGCAGAAAATTCGGTTTGAAATAGACAAGAACGAGAAAGATGAAAACTAAAAAGCCGCTATAGTAAGCAAAGGTTAGGACCTGCCTGAAATTGAACATGCTCACCTTCTGGACGAGGCCGGGAGTTCGGATCCCCGCCATTTCGACCAGGCCCATGGCGGAGAGGTCCACCAAGATTTCACTGGCATTGAATTTTCCCAAAAGGCTCCGATCAATAATGTCCTGAGCCGTTCGGGTTCCATCCACCAAATTGTAAACCAAATCCTGTTCAGATGTGAGCTTCTCTTTTAGGTAGCTTTGAGAGGGGAGTCCACTGGCCGATTTCTCTTCAAGCCTCACGACCTTTCGGAAGACCAAGTGGGGAGAATAAATCTTTTTTTCAATCTCGGACCATTCATCTACCATGCGTAGGATGTTCAAAAGCACCTGTTCTGTGCTCAAGGCGAAGGGGATCTTCTTGTAACTTTCCACCAACTTCAAATCAAAGTTAAAGTTCCCATCTTCCCACCAAAATAGATCATAAATGGTTTCATAGATCTGTGTTGAAATCACCTTGAGCACATCGTCCTTCGTCAATAGTTGAAGCTCTACGAGGATCTCACCTATGTACTTGAGCGACTCTTTTTGAATTTTTAGAACGCGCTCCAGCTGATCCTGGGTGATTAATTCAGCCTTCACCAGGATTTCGCCGATGAGGTCCTTCTTCCCGCGATAATTGGTGTAGACATGGACGATCATCCCGTCGACAAAATGGATTTCCACGAGATCCTTCCCTCGGCGAATTCTTAAAACGCCCGTTTTGAGCTGCTGGCCGATAAGTTGAATGATCTCAGTAATGCTGAAGTCTTTTAACGTTCCCTGTAGGGCCATGGCCTTCCCCTTCTCTTTTTCATCTCCGTCATTTAACAGAATTCATGCAATCGTCCGTGGGGTTTCTCATCAGAAAAAAAAGTACTTTAACGGTTTCCGGATCGTTCCTTCTCCATCTCAAATTTTGATTTAAGGCGATGGATCTGTCGAACCGAAAAGATGTAGAAAATAAAGAAAAGCCCTCCCCAGAAGATCCATCTCCAAAGACTTAAGGAGAATCGCGGGAAGGGAGAAGGTATCGCTCCACCCCAATAAACAAACCTTAACATAAAAGTAAAAAAGATAAATAGGAGAAAAAGCCCTTTGAAGACCTGTTCCCTCCAGAGATAACCGAACCCGACGAGAAAAAAAGAAAGAAATCTGCTGATTAAATGATTCTGTGTTTGAAATTGTTGAACCTGATAAGATTTCTTTTCAACAATCTTGGGGTGAAGCTTTTCTTTTTGAATGAACATGCGATAACAATTGAAACAAATGAAATCCTGATCAGAGCTACCTAAGTAAAGTCGATGTGTCGGACTGCCACACATGGGGCATCGGGTCAAGAACCGTTTCGCCCGGCAATACCTTGCCATCCCTATCAAAAACCCCAAAAACAAGACGGGCGTGAGAAAGGGAACTCTCGACGGAGTTTTCTCGAACCAGGCCTTAAACAGAGGGAACAAGAATCCTTCCCTTCCGACGAGTTGATCGAAAAACCTCTTCCAGAACCTTTGGGAGGTCAAGGTCTCGTCGATCACCAGTCGGTTTAGGTTAGGGGAGTCGATGGTCGAATAGTAACTAATGAGTTCTGGGGCAAGCTGTTGTGCTCTTTGCAAGGCTTGGTCTATTTTCCCGGAAAGATAGGATTCTTGAGAATAGGCCCTCCAAAGGTTGTAATAATAAGCTCCTCGATCTGGATTGATACCGATGGCTTGTTGATAGGAAGCGATGGCCAAAGTGGTCTGTTTTTGGGCCAGATAGACATTCCCCAAATTAGAGAGCGCCTCGCTGAATTTGGGATCCTGTTGGATTGCCCTTCGATAAAACTCCTCCGCTTCTGGATAACGGCCCTGCCTCTTTTCTGCCAACCCGAGGGAAAAAAGAACTTCGGGGTCATTCGGGTAGGTCACCAACCAGGTCCTTAATTTTTCTTCTGTTCCCCTCCCCCAGTCTTCATGATTCACCCGATTCATTTCCAAAATGATATCCGAAGACGCCCCGTCCAGAGTGGAGGAAAAGGAACGAAGGAAAAACGGAAAGTAAACCAAGACGATGAGAAAAATGAGAACGAACTGTTTCTCTCTTTTGGATACGTAACCCCATAATAAAACGGACCAGAAGAAAATTGACCACAAGATATCCAGACGCGAGAAGAAGGGGATGAAGAGAACGAGGATCTTGAGGCTGTTGATCAAAAGTTTGGAAATCTCTTGGGCCAAATTTTTTCGAATATCGTAGGTATAGAGAGGGAGATATCTGACCATGACAACGATGCCGAAGATAATAAATGTCATGAGGATGGCATTCGAGAGGATATAGAATGCGTTAAAAAAAAGTTTAACGGAACTAGGGTAATATTGAAACTCGACGGCTATTCCTTTAAGCACCTCGGAAAGGATTTTATGGAGGTTGAAGGGGTTTTGATGCCAGAGGTCTCGCGCCAATTCAAAATAGGGTTGAGGCAGATCGGGCGAAAACCTTATGGCATAGGTTGCCATCTGGATCGCTTGGTCCTTATCCGCCTTCTTCCTTGCTTGTTCGGATGCCCTTATCAGCAGCAAAGAGAGGACCGGAACATTTTGGAAGCCTTTATCCAGTTTCAATTGGTAGAGCGGATTCAACTCTTTCTGGGTCAGGGAGGCACTCCTTTCAAGGTTCCACGGACGATCGGGCAAAGCAGGGCTTTCGACAGAAAAGAATTCTTTAGAAAAAGGGAGCGTTTCCTTCTTCGTCAGCACACCCATGTAGTAGAGAAGGGATAGAATTAAAATGATTAAGATAAAGATGGCTTTTTTCATGACACAATGATTTCCGTGAGAGCCGGTTTACTCCAAACGGTAGTTGGGGGCTTCTTTGGTGATGATGACATCATGGACATGGCTCTCTTTTAGTCCTGATGACGTAATTCGGATGAATTTCGCCTTCTGCTGCAATTCCTGGAGGGTTCTTGCCCCCAGATAGCCCATCCCTGCTTTCATTCCTCCGATCAGTTGCTGGATACTATCCGAAAGGACCCCCCGGTAAGGAACCCTACCCTCAATCCCTTCTGGAACCAGCTTGGTTTCGCTTTCCACATCCCCTTGGAAGTACCGATCCTTGCTCCCCTCCTTCATGGCCTCTATGGATCCCATGCCTCGGTAAACCTTATAACTCCTCCCTTGATAGAGCACAATTTCCCCTGGACTTTCATCCGTTCCCGCAAACAAATTTCCTATCATGACCGAACGCGCTCCCGCAGCGATGGCCTTAGTAATATCTCCGGAAAATTTAATTCCACCGTCTGCAACCACGGGGACTTCGTATCTTTCCAAAACTTCGGACGTCTCGATGATGGCAGAGAGCTGTGGAATCCCTACCCCCGCAATGACCCGTGTGGTGCAAATCGAACCGGGCCCGACTCCCACTTTCACGGCATCGACTCCTGCTTTGATGAGATCCAAAGCCCCTTCTCGGGTGGCCACATTGCCTCCAATGAGTTGACAATCCGGAAAGTTTGTTTTGGTATCCCGGACAGCATCCAATACATCCCGGGAATGGCCATGGGCCGTATCAAAGACTAAGACATCCACACCTGCCTTAATCAATGCGTCTGTTCTCGCCTCCCTGTCCTTTCCTGGGCCGATGGCAGCCCCCACTCGAAGTCTGCCGAGAGAATCCTTGCAGGAGTAAGGATATTTTCTCATCTTCTCGATGTCTTTAATGGTGATGAGCCCCTTCAAATTATTTTGTTCGTCCACGACCAGTAATTTTTCAATCCTGTTCTTATGCAGGATTTCCTTGGATGCCTCGAGCGTCGTTCCAACCGGGACCGTAATGAGATGATCTTTCGTCATGACCGCAGAGATTTTTTCGTCCAGTCGCCTCTCAAACCTCAAATCCCTGTTCGTCAGGATCCCGACCAGTTTTCCGTTTTTTGTAATGGGAACCCCTGAAATCCGGTATTTTTTCATGATTTCCAGTGCTTCATAAATTTTCTGCTCGGGGCCCATGGTGATGGGATTGAGGATCATCCCGCTTTCGGATTTTTTTACTTTATCCACTTCAATGGCTTGTGCAGAGACAGGCATATTTCGATGGATAATTCCAATCCCTCCCTCTTGAGCCATGCAGATGGCTGTCCTGGATTCAGTCACGGTATCCATGGCAGCGCTCACCAAAGGAATATTCAATCGGATCGTCCGGGTCAACGGCGTGCTGACATCCACCTCCCTGGGCAATACTTCAGAAAAAGCTGGAACGAGCAGCACATCGTCAAAAGTCAAGCGTTCCTCAATCTCTTTAGGGTTGTTTCCCATCTTTCTCCCTCACTTCCGTCCTCCAATTTGATTTGATATATCAAACGAATCCTTATTTGTCAACCTGACTTTATGGATCCTCTGTGATTTAGACACTGGACTCCGGACTTTAGACGTCAGACTGATCCACATAGGAAATTAACCATGCAGTGTCCTCAAGGCCTCCTGAGCTTTTCTCCTTAATCTTTCATATCTACTCGCGTCTTCATGTCTGAAATCCGTGGTCTAATGTCTGAATCTTAGGATCCATCCCGTTCATGGAATGATTTTCTGGGTTTCGAGTCGCACCGACTTCCCATAATTTCTTATCGACCGCTAAAAAGAACTTTTCAAGACTTCCCGGGCGAATGGCAGAAATGGAAACGCCGCCATACTTTTGGCAAATGGCTTCTCCCTCCTCACGACTCAAATTGTCTTCTTTATTAAAGACCCGCAATCTCGGGATTTGATCCACTTTTAGCTCAAACAGAATTCTTTCAACAGACTCGACATGCTCCGGAAAACGAGGACAGCTGATGTCGATCAGATGGATCAATAAAGTTGATTCTTTTAATTCATCAAAAGTCGGGCGAAAGGCCCCCATCAGGTCTTTCGGCAAATCTTTGATCAACCCAACGGTATCCGTAATCACCACTTTCTGAATCTTAGGAAATCTTAGTCTTCGGGTCGCCGTATCAAGCGTGGAAAAGAGTTTATCCTCGACATGAAACGCACTCCTGGTGAGGAGGTTGAATAGGGTAGATTTTCCGGCATTGGTGTATCCGATGATGGAAAGAATAGGGATTCCCGTTTTCTCTCTTCGGGACCTTCTTTGCTCCCTCCTCCTGCTTAATTTTTCTATTTCCTTCTCCAAGAGATGGATTCGATCCCCGACTCGGCGACGATCGATCTCCAGCTTCGTTTCTCCTGGTCCCCGTCCTCCAATCCCTCCCGTCAACCGGGAAAGGGCCAGCGTCTTCCTCGCCAACCGAGGAAGCAAATATTTCAATTGGGCAAGTTCAACCTGAATCTTTCCGTCCAAGGTATGCGCCCGCTGGGCAAAAATATCCAAAATAAGTTGGGTACGATCAAGAACTCTCAGTTCGGTCAAATCAGAAATGGTCGCCATCTGCCCCGGAGATAGATTCTGGTCAAAAATAATCAAATCAACCCCCAACTGCATACATTTGACCAACAATTCTTTCAGCTTCCCCTCTCCCATCAGAGTGGTTGGGGAAATATTTTGAGGCCGCTGGATAATCGAATCCACGACAAATACCCGGCTCGACTCTGCCAGTTCCCTTAATTCCTCCATTGAATTTTCTAATTTCTCACGGTTTTCCTTGCTGACACTGATGAGGATGGCCTTCTCTTCAGCACCTTTGAGAGGAGTCGATTTTTGTCCCCTCTGAAATTCATCTTCGAGGGATTGAATCCATTTCAAAAAATCGACGTCCAAATCCCCCCTAGAAGAAGGACTAATTTCCCAGACCTTTTTCTCAGGGTTATCGGGGAGGAGGTGAGCGGAGTGGAACCAATCCGAGGAACTCTTTCCGTCGACGTTAAGGGCCACCATCATATCCAGTCTCAGAAGAGCAAGGTCTGTCAAATCCTCTCCAGTCAATGGTTCTCCTTGCAGGTGAGTATGAATGAGGCGAAGTCCTCTCAGCCTGAGGATTCCAGATCTGAAACGCGACAGGTCAGGAATCGTAATCCCCTTCTGGTCTCCCACGATGACGAATTCAACAGACCCTCTGCGACCCACAAGGATACCGATTTGGCGTCTTATTTCGTTTGAGAGTTCAATGAGGAGACGAGCGATTTCAGGCGTAACAACTTTTTGAGGAGGGATTTTCCTTCGGTAAATGTGCTCGATTCTTCTTATTTGATTCGGTTTTAGACCAAAGATATTACCGTAGACTCTGTTAATTTATTCCTCCTTTTTTACCCATTCTAATACGCCGGACGAATGAAGTCAAGTATTTCTATTCATTAAGAAATTCAACTCTTCCCTTCGCTCCCCTTTCTCCTTCTCTCGAAATGGTCACATCCAAAAAAAGCTGAATGATCCGTAGATTGGTGAGAAGATGTTCTGTGGTTCGTGCGGTGGTGAAGGAAGAATTCCCTTTTACCAGAGCCATGAAAGGGGCAAGTTGGTCGGCCAAATAAGGATCGATACAACCATCCGATTCTAGAAAATCCTTCAAGGAATCTACGGCCTCATCAGCCACTCTCTCGGCTGGCTTTCCCCTAGCGCCTAAAGATGAAAAACCCGCAAGTCCTTTTTCGTATTCGGCTAACAGAAAGAGGAAAGAACCCGGTCCGTTCGAGGGAACATTATCCAGGATGGTAATCTCCCCATCGATTTGCAGCTCTCTTTGAATCCTCCTGAGGGCTTGCTCTTTCTGTCTGTCTGCCACATGTCTGGGAAGGTTCGAGATGGCGGAAATCCCGCGGATCTTCTTCAGTGAGCCCCGATCAACCAACGAGATCGGCTTTAGTTCTTGAACAGGATTGATTTTCAATTGAATCCTCCCACCTCCTTTGGGATAGAACCCCCACTTTTCAATAGCTGCCTCGGCAGAAACTCCGAGCCTTTCGAGGGTGGGCAGGAAGACCTCGGAGAGATAATGAAACGAAGGACTCCACTGGACGTGAGTGCCGCCGACCAAAGTCACAGTGGAAATTCCCTTTGAGAAGCAAAGGGGCAGAAAAATCGCCTGAAGCAGAAGGGTGACAGACCCTGCTGTTCTTACTTCAAATTGATATTCTCCTGGAAGAATTGCTTGTGGAATGAAAGTAATTTCTTGCGATCCAAATTTAACCCCTTCCGTTTGAGCTTCTGTGATTCGGGCCAAAGCCCCTACCGCCTCCAAATGCTGGGCTTGAAGACCAGGATTCTGTCTCTTGGATCTGATATGGGAGATGGTGAAGGGTTTCAGCAGGATAGCCGAGAGGGCAAGGGCCGTCCTTAAGATCTGCCCTCCCCCTTCCCCATAAGATCCATCAACTTTGATCAAATCTTCCTGATAGGATCGCATTGTTTAAGGATAATCAGTTAGGAAAGATCCTGTCAATAAGCCCAGTCAGTAGGTAGTGTATTAGTTCTTCTGTCACGGTTGAGTCAGCAAAAAGAAATGGGGTACCCTATCAGTTATTTTGGCAAAACAACTTCAAGGAGGTACCCCATGCTGCCGGCAACGATAACAAAGATACACCAAGCAGTCAGTAAAATCCAATTATTGTGTTCCGGAACAATCAAAAGTAGACATGATGAGACGATCATAAGTAGACGAAAAGTAGACAACAAGTAGACATTAGGGGGAGATGAGGAGGGATATTTCTGTTGTAGAACCCTGGATAAAAG
>Ga0153915_10005866_pt1 | contig 11452 bp, 3 predicted proteins | sample Opewatmetagenome_2_FD_107003 | JGI IMG/M metagenome (GOLD analysis project Ga0153915, IMG submission 107003) | Freshwater wetland microbial communities from Ohio, USA - Open water 3 Core 3 Depth 3 metaG | ecosystem: Environmental > Aquatic > Freshwater > Wetlands | place: USA: Ohio, Lake Erie...
ATATTTTGCTTCGTTGCACTTGCAAAATGTCAGTCTCACTGGCTTGTGGACTTACTCCAGGATTATTTTATATGTCTGCGATCCAGCTTTCGTTTTGATAACGACCAGATACACTCCAGCTTCCGCACCCAGGGGATACCAGTAAGCTTCAGTAACTCCTTTCTGAAGTAAATCTCTATCGATTATGTCCACCTCCCTTCCCTGTATATCATATATCCGGATATCAAGAAATCTATCAGAATTTCCCTGTAAACTGAAATTAACCCTGTTAGTTGCAGGATTTGGATATATGCTGATTTTCCCTGGAAGACTACTATACTTCTGATCATACCCTGTAAATAATATTCCTTTTATCTTTTCACCTCCAGGGTTAAGATCACCCGCTTTACCTGCCAGGTAAACATTTGTCCAGGATGGCCGCTCAAGGATGGAACCATTTTTTACATTCTGGGACCATAATTCATCTGTCATCCTGAAAAAATCATATGTTTCCTTTTCATAGTACGACATAAAAGGACCAATAAATGCAATCGGTGCATAATCAGAGGAGGGTGAATTTGCCAGGAATATCCCAAGATTTATTTTCCCTGTACCAACATGCAATATCTTGCCAATTATGTTACCCCATTTATCGGTCGGCTGCGTATGGACATCAGCAATCACATAATCTTCATCCAGCATTTTACCCACATCATAATAAAGATCTGCAATCCAGCCCGGAACAGGCGGATCACCGCATTCCATTTCCGGTTCACGGAGCATCCCTTTAAGAAAGTTAATCTCCTCATTGTTCAATACTTCCAAGTTGAGCTCTTTTTCAGCGATCCCTGCCAACTTGAGCATGATATCCTTTACATGACTGAAATAATAATTGATACCAAAATCCAATCCAGTCATACCCGAGAAATAGCTGGCAGATCGTTCACAGTATTCAGCTATTGTATTGTAAAATTCCGGGTAAGGTTCGACATAGGAATGCGGAAAAGAGCAGTATACCGCTGATGTGTAGGATTGTTTGACATACAGGAGATTGTCGTGCCTCAGCTGGGTCCAGGATGACAACTGTGTATTCAATTTCTGTTGCTGCCAGGCAACCGTCTTCATAAAATATGGTGTTCCTGTCTGTTCCCTAACAGGATTTAATACACGGATCGATTGCAGCCAGGTATTGTACATCGATTCTGTCCAAAATTCAGGATCAAAGGAATCCGTTAAATACCTCAGGGCATCAAGGTTGCAGGCATATTTAAAGCTATCCAGTTCATTCTGAAGCAAGGGAAGAGCATTGTCATTTCCAAGGACAAACATCGCATCGAGCGGATCGGGAAGTCCCCGCCAGACCTTTTCACCATTATAAATGATCCGGTCATAGACCACATTCCAGAAAATATATGAATCAATGACAAACTTCTGTCCCATTAATCTGAAAGAGACCGGCAGTTCTATGGGTTTAGGATCAAAGGGGTCCGAATAAAATACAGTGGAAAGTATCTTCTGCTGGGCTGCAAGGCATGAAGCTACGGTATTATAGTATGAATCATAGATTTCATCATCAAGCAGCAGGGCGGCATCAGTTCCCGGAATATTTTCAGCCAGTATTTCATCATACTCAGCAGGCGTCAGGTTATCACTTTCACCGACCATGAATGTTATTATATCATCATTTACATCCAGAATAGTAGATGCACCTGATGCGTGGAGCAGCTCATTAAGTATGTATGAACCAAGGTGCATCCGTCGGATTTCCTCTTTCGTCCATGGCGGTTCATCAGGTTTAAGAGGTGGTGGAGTCAGGTAAAAATCCATCCTTCCCAGCCACATCATTGTCCTGAAATATTTGCTCAGTGTTCTCTTTTCCGGTTCAAGAGGCACATTATAATGCCCCCTTGGCTTGAACTGGCTCATGTCAAGATCTCTTTCGCGCTCTGAAAATAAAGGCAGGCTGACAAAAATTTCCGCATAAATGGCATTGAGTAAAGTATCGACTGTGACCGGATCTGCCAGCACAGGATTACATTCTGAACTATCAGCAAGCGATAACGCAACGGTAAGGTAAAGATCAACATCCTTAAGCGGATCGGTCAGCTGTGGGATATCCTTATATTTTTCAACGATACTGTTAAAACTGCTGCGCATCAGGCTTAAAACCTCCCTGATGTTTGGTTCAAGAAGTCCGAATTCTAGGTCCATTAATATATTATCGTATGAAATATGCAGGGTATTTAAAATGATATCTGTCGAAAGGAACAGCGGCAGGTCCTTATTAAAAATATCATCCAGGGCTCCTGCCAGGGTGGTATAGGACAGCCTTTCAGTCACAACAAATTTGTTTTTCTTCAGAAGCTCCATCTCGCCGTCAGTAATCCCGTATTTTGCAGCAATCGTATCGAAATACAGGTGCTCGTAAGGATCTGCCAGCACCTCCCTGTCCTCATAGTACATGGCAGTCGGGTACAGGCTTGAAATATCAGTAAAAGTCAGATCCGCATTTGCTTTCAACCTTTCGGTATAGGATTTTAGGTCGAAGCCTAACTGGGCAAGAACTCCTGTGAAAGTAATTGAGCCCATACAGAATAAAAAGAAAATTCTTTTCATAATGAATCCCCTTTAATTTCCTGTATTTAAGTTAATATGCAAGTTACGACAATTTAATCCATCTTTCAAAAAAAAATTTCTACCCTGTACACTGCATCCTTTACCTCGTACTTGTTATTTTAACATGTAACTGTTTTTTTAAAATGAAAAAATCGTTAAACTCCTTCTTCATAATCGCTGCCCTGACCGCAGTTGCGCTGGCTGGCTGCAAGCCATCCGGCTTGGTTAAACCGGCTTCCGATTTGCTTCCGTGAGCCAAGTGGATTCCGCAACAGCTGTTGCCGTCCAGATGACTGCTTACAGTACCACCCTTCTGGCCGATGGGAAAGACAAAACTCTGCACAGAATCACTGTTATTGATTCTGACGGACATGAAATAACCTCCGCTACCAATTCCCTGCAGATCTATGTTGACGGAGTTGCGTTCATAACAGGGGCAGAAAGTGATTCACAAACTACGAACTCTGATAGCGAGGCCCTCAATACAACCACCAATAACTTTACCCGTATCACAAAATCCGGCGACACCAAATCACTCATAACGGCTGTTGATACGTCAGGCAGGAAGTATCTTGAAAGCAAGCTCAAAAACGGACTGTGCCTTCTCGATTTTCATGCCGGCACTGTCCCCGGTAAAATTAAAGTTGAAGTCAGTAGTGATAAGCTCTGGCCCGCTTCCCATGAGATCCACGCAATACCAGCAAATGTAACTCTTCTTACACCGTCGAAGGATCAGCTAGCCACTTCTCCCAGAAAGATCGGCAACGAGGTAAACCATGGTATCTTATGGCCCGACGGACATATCAGTAACCTTGATAACCTTGCGGAACTTCTTAAAGCAGGTGCAAAGGGCGCGTTGACATTAGTTCCTGACATGCCAATAATGATGCATCTCGCACTTGGAGGTCAGAACAAGGAAGCAATCTTCTGGCTGGACAACATGATAGCCTGTGGCTTAAAATTTGATGTCATAGGGATAACTTATTATCCCAGGTGGCACGGCACGCTTGATGATCTGAAATTCAATCTTACTGATCTTGCCAGCCGGTATAAAAAGCCTCTAAACATTGTTGAATATACGACCTTCAAGAAGGAAGTGTATGAAATTATCCTCAGCCTCCACGACAGTCTCAGCACCGGCACCTGCATCTGGGATCCCTTGAGTCCCCGCTGGGGTGGCATGTTTTCCGATTCCGGGCAGGTTCTCGAAGTTATCCGTGTTTATGATAAACTCTGGGAGAAATATCTGACGAAATAATTGCGGCTAACCCTTGGAGCTTTTCCCCGGTTGACCCTTGGAGCTTTTTGATCTTGTCAACTAACCCTTGGAGCTTAATATAAAAGCTCCAAGGGTATCCCAACGTACATTTTTTTAATTACTTATGACATTTGAGATTTTCTCCATGCTCCACGCCCCATGCTTTAAGCTATTTTGTTTTAAGACATTTAAGGCATTTGAGACACTTGAGACATTTGAGACATTTCTCCATGCTCCATGCTCTCTGCCTCTTCTATTCCAGTCATTCCAAATTTCAAATTTTAGTCATTTCTTCTTACCTGCCTAAGGGATAATGCAACAGAGTCACATCCCCCGATAGCTTAAAGCTCCTCCCCGTGGAATAATGCCCCCTCACCTGCCAAACATAAACATCCTGTGCACAAAGCTTACCATTAAAGTAACCGTTCCAGCCATAATTTACATCGTGACTTTCAAATACCAGCTCACCCCAGCGGGAGTAAATCAGGAGTTCATATTCCGTGACGCCGTCGTGCATCGGGAAGAATACCTGGTTGGTTTTATCTGTCACATCATACCAGCCTTCGGCAGGGCCATCCAGGTTAGGGGCAAAGGCATTAGGGAATTTGATAATCCCCTTTCCTATGACAGTCACAGCATCCGGGATGATCTTCGTAGCAGTGCACTCATGTTCAGTCCAAACCTGCAGTGAGACATCATATACTCCAATTTCAGTATATTGATGGATTGGCTCCTTCTCCGTGTATGTATTGCCGTCATCAAAATCCCATATATATCGTGCCCCGTATTTTGAAAAATTGAACGTCTTTGTGATCTCATCTGGCAGCATTACCGTATCCGGCTCTACCTTGAAATCGACCACCGGCAGTCCATATGGCTCCACCTCTCTGTATGTAAAATCTTCTCCGCCCTCGCCGGTTACGTGCAATCGCACCTGGTATATACCAGGTTCAGTATAGGTATGCTGAGGTTCAAAATCGGTCGAGCTCCCACCATCATCAAAATCCCATTCATAGGATTCGCCGTACAACGAATGATTCTGAAATGACACAGTTAATGGAGCGCACCCTGCATATATATCTGCTTCAAAAGCGGCAACAGGCATCGGCGGGAATATTCGGATCCAGTGAGTTACAGTATGTTCGCACTGATCATTCGATACGTTAAGGATTATATTATATGTGCCCCAAAATCCATACGTATAGGTCCCCGGATCTTTCTGATTAGATAACGACCCATCACCGAAATCCCATTCATAATTCCATATGCCCGGATTGGTCTCATTTACAAGGGTCACGGATGCCTGCGGGTAATACTGGTATACCGGTGAGAAATCGAATTCCGATATTGGTGAAGGAAAGGCTGTGACCTGTTTTGTGATTGAATCCGTGCACCCGAACCTGGAGAACGCTGTAAGTTTTACATCAAATACTGCGTTCGTCATGTTTTCATTGGTAAACACATGCGTTGGAAAGGTCAGAGTACTGTATAGCCCGTCTCCGAAATCCCACTGGTAATCCGAAGCCCTCAGCGAAGTATTCACAAATGATGCCAGGTAGGGACTGCATCCGGCTGAGTCCCTGTTAAAATCAGCAACTATCCCGGGGTATACGGTCATATTCTGGGAAATCTCATCGGTACATCCATGGGTTGACTCTGCATGGAGCAGCAGAACATAGGTTGCCTCAGCATCAATGTTATTAAAGTAAGTATGAGCCACTGCACCAAGGTCTGTTGTTATTTCATCAGGCGTACCATCTCCGAAATCCCAGGTATATGTATCCCCTGCTTCCGAAATATTCTGTATCTGCACTTCAAGTGGCGGACAATCTACTGAATTGTCAACAGTGAATAAAGCCCGGGGCGTTGGATAAACCGTCACATCCGCAAAAGCTGTATCGCGGCAATAGTCGTCTGAAGTTACAAAAAGGCTCACATTATATACTGAATCCATATCTCCCAGGTTTGTAAATGTATGAGATGGATTGCTTACGATTGATGAGCCCCTGTCGCCGAAATCCCAGAAATAACTGGCACTTCCCAGGGAATTGTTCGTAAAATCAACCACCAAAGGCTGACAGCCTTCTGTCGTTACGTTAAACAATGCACTAACTTTATGATATATAGTCACTTCCTTTGACATGCTGGAGGTGCATCCCTGGGGGCTTGTTACAAGGAGATCAATTGTATAATCCAGTGAACCGCTATAGCCCGTGTTTGCAAACTGCCTGGTAATTGGATTACTGCTGGTCGTATTGTATGAAACTCCGCCAAATGACCAGGAATACTGTTGTCCATTAACTGATGAATTGTTAAAAATAACGGTTGCAGGTGAGCACTGGTCAATATACTGGATCGCAAAATCTGCTTCGACGTAAGGGTGAACAAGGACCGGCACAATAAGTGAATCCAGGCAATTATTAATATTTGATGCCACAAGTTTTATATCAAATGTAATATCATTAAGAGTGAAATTTTCAAGAGTAATAGAAGGATCTGGTTGAAATGATGACTGTCCATTATCAAATGTCCAGTTATAGGCAACCGCCCCGGTGGTCATATTTGTCAGGTCAACAGTCACAGGATGGCATCCCTCAGTAGTACTTGCTGTAAAATTCGCATGAACTGCCGGGTTGATTGTAACATTCCTTTGAAGTGCTGAAACGCAGTTACTAGCATTCCGAACCGTAAGCACAGCCTGGTAAACTGCCGGAACAGTCGATGACGGATTATCATACCAGTGTACCATAGGATTTGTGTTCGCCACCGATGAATCGCCGCCGTCACCAAATTCCCAGTAGTAGCTGGTGCCGCCAACAGATGAATTGGTGAACGTTACGTCCACCGGCGAACAGGTTGATCCTTGTGCAAGCGTGAAGTCCGCTCTCAGGTAGGAATATAAAGTAATTGTCGCATCGGATGTGTCGGCGCATCCATAAACCGATTTCGAGATCAGGGAGGTTGTATAGTCAGTATTAACAAGATCCAGGTTCTGGAAGGTATGCGTTGGATTTTGCAATGCTGATGAACCGCCGTCCCCGAATTCCCAGCTGAAAATTGTAGCAGCCGTATTCGACTGGTTGGTGAACCCTACCTGGAGGGGATTACAACCTGCTAATACATCCTGGGTGAACTGTGATGTTACCTCTGGGAAAACCGTTATATTCCTAATAAGCGTATCTGTGCAGGCATCTGCGTTCCTGATCACCAGGCGTATTGGCATTAGAACCGGGTTTGGGGTCAGGTTTTGATAAGTATGTGTCAGGGTTGGCAACCCCGAGTTTGACGGTGGTGAACCATCCCCCCAGTTCCATTCATATTGCGACACGGCTCCTTCAGCAGAATTCTGAAGGGTTAATGGGAACGGTGCACATCCCTGGAAATTATCGACTGAAAAATCTGCATTTATATATGGATGGACACGGATCACCTGCCAGGCTGTATCACGGCACTGATTAAGAGTGGTACTTACCAACCGTACTGTATAATCCTGGTTTGCAACAGTCATGTTTTCAAACAGATGAGAAGGATCCTGCAGGGTAGAGGAACCTCCATCACCAAAATCCCAGTCAAACATGACAGCTGTTGCAGATGACTGGTTGGTAAAATTCACATCTAGGGCATTACAGCCGATTGCGTTATCCGGAGTGAATTGGGCCTGTATCCCGGGAAATACTGTTATAACCCTGATAAGCGTATCTGTGCATCCCCTGGCGTTATTTTTGACAACCAGCCTTAAATTATGACTAACGGGTGCCAGTGTGTTGTTTGTATAGGTATGTGAAAATGATGCGGCACCTGTACCTGAAGTAGCTCCATCACCGAATGTCCACTCATATTCCTCGATGTACCCGACGGAATTGTTATCAATGCCTATCATTAGAGGTGAACAGCCCTGGAAAGTGTCTATGGCAAAAGCTGCTTCAAGATAAGGATAAACCGCAATATCTGCTTCCACAGTATCAGAGCAATAGAATGGCGAGATTGCCACCATCTGCACATGAAAATTCAGATCCGTCATACCATAGTTAATATAAGTATGCGTGGGATTTGCATCAACAGAACTATTCCCATCGCCAAAGGTCCATTTATACCGGTCAGTGTTCCCTGTGGAGGTATTTGCAAAATTCACATTAACCGGGTGACAGCCATCAACGATGTTGGATGAAAAGCCTGCATTTATTTCGGGCCTTATGAGCAGTTCGCGCCGGAATTCATCGGCACAACTCTGGTCATTCCAGACTATCAGCTGTATGGTCCTGCGGATTGTATCATTGGTATTATTCGTGAAATAATGCTGTACCACCTGGTTGGTATCGTACACATAAGGGTTGAATGGATCATCCAGGTCAAAATCCCACTGGACATTTGACACCGTGGACATATCGACACCAAATGACTGGTTATCAAGGTTAACAGTATCTGGTGCGCATATGTACCATTTGTCCATATCGAAAAAGGATTGTATTTCCGGCGCAATCCCGACTATTACTGTAAAAGTTGTATCGCCGAAACACGGCCTGTGGATCGTTACTGTATAGTTCCTCACTCCCGGAGGCGGTGCAGCAATAGGATTAGCGATAAAGGGATCACTAAGGTAATCAGGCGGTGACCAAGTATATGATAATCCGCCTGAAGCCCTTAGCTGGGCAGTCTCATTGAAACAACGATAAATAGAGTGAGATCCTGTCTCGACGACTACCACATCCCCGCGTGATTCTGCATAATCTGAAAAATAACCGTACTTGCAGCCTGTGGTTGCTCCGCCTTCAATTAATCCAAGATGAAAGACGCTCACCGAATTGGTGACTTTTGTAACTTCACCCTGAGGCACCCCACCATTGCGCTGGTTCAGGAACTTTTTGTTGTTTTTATTGAGAGTCACATAACCTGTCGTACCAACCGGTTCAAACCACCCTCCCGGAATATTAAAAGTACTTCCATCTTCATAATGCATTATAAAACCATCCTTGGCGGCGTCAATGGTCATAATGTTCAGGTAGAAGTCACGGTCTGTTGAACGTGTAAAACTGACCTCAAGAGATCCGGTGCATCCGTCAATAGTCGGCAGGACAGCGCCTCCCGATTCACAACCGAAACCGGATACATGGAGGATCATAATCGGTTTGTCGCCGCGCACATGCGTTGCATTCTTACTAAGCTGATAATTCACCTGCTGGCCCGGATTAGCTAGCGTGGTAAGCAAAACCCCGTCAATAAACACTTGCGTATTTGGCTGGGTTGCCATTATGAATATTCTTTCACCGGTGGGAACACCATCCGGATCAGGTGGAACTGCATTCGGATTGATGAGATTTATTTTCCCCCTCATAACAATATATTCATATCCCACCACCCTTGTATTATCTGCCCGCCGGAGGGGAACAGTCTGGTCCCCGATAAGATCCATGCAGACGGCAGCTTCAACTGAGTCATCCTTGATGGTTACAGCAATAGGTTTATTTGAAACGATATGCGTCCCCGCAAGGTGTCCTGCAGCTGCCTGGGTAGTAGCCTGGCATGAAAATGTCTGCCCCCTGTTCAATGTGATAATAAAAGGCACCCCGGCAGGATGGCCTCCTACACAAGCTGCAGTTGGTGTTATAGTAATCTGTGTATTATCTTCGGTTGCAACTATATCGATTGCCGAATATGGTAAAACAGGGACATAATTAGGACTGTTCCGCCAGATATTATTAAACGGGGTATAAAATTCACGTCCCAGTGCATTTCTTCCTTTTAATGCGAATATATCCTGATTCCAGTATTCATCCTCATCATAATAAACAGTGATCAGGTTGGTGGAAGTAATATGGACCCCTTTGTTCAGAGTCAGTCCCGGAGGAGTATTCTCAAGGTCATTTATCCAGGCAGTTGCATTAATCGAAACAGTGCTGTTAGCAGGTACATTGAATGTGGTATCAAGTCCGGCAGGCCACAGTGCAGGCTGATAGATCCTGACAGTGCTGGCGAGGTCCATTGCTGAAACCCTGAAATATACCGGTTCACCTCCAGGGCACGTCCCGGCCTGACAGTGACTGATAGTTACCTCAGGCGCAACGAACCAGAATTCAACATCCGTCTGTGGAAAACATAATGAAACAGGAAGAAATAAAAGCAATATGGTTATTAATTTTGATATAACCCGGGGCATAGGCTGGTGTGTTTCTGATGTTATGGTTATTCTGGCGTTATTCAAACTTTACTTTAGTATATATTTGGTTTAGTTCCTGTAAGTGAGATTATTAGTTATAATGTGATATTTATACGATGAGGTATTAAAATATGTTTTTTAAAATGCCTTAAATCTTATGTTATTGTCATTTTAATATTAATATTTATACATTGTATATAACAAAATGCAACCTTTGTCAATATTGGATTAGTCATTAATATTTATTATGACTCAATTTTAATAAAATAGGTTGTTTCAGATAAAATATATTTATCGGAAGTTATCAACTTAGGTAATAAGAGTGTGAGCGGACTCCCCTTTCTCGGAGAGGATTGGCGGACTCACCTCCCTGTCCCCCCTCCCTCATAAGGGAGGGGGGAATCAAACGGTGAGTAAGTAATATTCTTTAAAAAGACTGTTTCCTATTCCCCCTCTCTCTGTGAGAGAGGGGATTAGGGGGTGAGTCCGTTAGAAATTATAACAAAATAAAATAACAAACCATGAACCTCAAATCTTCAATCCTATCTATTTTAATTCTGACTGCTGCGATCATCCGGGGTAGTTCCCAGGACACAATTTTTTTTGAAAACTTCGACGATACTCCAGGGGATAAACCTGACGGATGGACTACAGAACTGGAGGTCATGCCTTCCAGGATATGGCAATTTGTCAATGGTGGCGGGACAAAAACACCGGGAATACCTGGAAGCAGGAAACCACCCACTGCATACAGCGGTCTTGTGAATGCCTTATTTTTCTTCGAAAGCCTTCAGCATGAATCTGTTATACTTATCACTCCCCCGATAAACCTGGAATATGCAGTTAAACCGGAATTGAGGTTCAGACATGCGCAGATAAACGGAAATCTGGGATTTGGTGGGGCAAATGATGAATTAAGGATTAATAATAAAACCAATATCGACAGCACCTGGAAAGAAACCAGAAAAATAGCCCAGTATACCGACTCAATTAACAGCTGGAGAGAACAGACCGTCCTGATTCCATCAGGAGCCTTTGTTCAAACATGTTATTTCGGATTCAAGGCAACAACCAATTATGGCTGGGGTGTTTGTATCGATGATGTTACACTTATGGAAACAGGAGTCCAGCAGAGGTATGTGGATGCAGTCACTATAAGCCAGGAAAATACCAACATCATCCCGACTGGTTCTAAAAACAACCCTGTTCTGAGAATTAATATAAGTGTAAAAGGTAATTCAGGATCAATCACCTTGAATTCAATTAAAGTAAAATCTCTCAATACTTCTGACAGCGATGTTCCGGGAAATGGGGTCAGGATGTTTTACAATACATCCAGCAGAAATTTCTACGCTTCTGAATTTTACTCATCTGTCTCCTTTTCAGGCGGTGACGCAACATTTACCGGTCTTAACATGGAACTTCCGACAGGGAATACATCGGTA
>Ga0153915_10005867_pt1 | contig 11450 bp, 10 predicted proteins | sample Opewatmetagenome_2_FD_107003 | JGI IMG/M metagenome (GOLD analysis project Ga0153915, IMG submission 107003) | Freshwater wetland microbial communities from Ohio, USA - Open water 3 Core 3 Depth 3 metaG | ecosystem: Environmental > Aquatic > Freshwater > Wetlands | place: USA: Ohio, Lake Erie...
AACCAAAGCTTAGTACAAACCGCTTTTAACGGAGCTTTTATATATCAAGTGCTCTTAAGTGAACGCTACCAAAGGTGAAAAGTCAACCTTGGAGTTTTCGCCTGTAGAGGGAAACCTTAGCGTACAATCTGACATTGGGATAATTCTGCCCACATACTGTGAAGTGGCAAACATAGAAAAACTGATCCAAGAAATCGAAACCTCATACCAGAATATAGCCATATTAGTAATAGATGATTCAAGCCCCGACAGCACCGCAGAAGCGGTAAGAAAACTCCAAGAAAAACACGACAACATACTACTTCTTGTCCGACCTGGAAAAGGCGGGTTAGGAACAGCCATAACCGACGGATTCAAAGTGTTCCTCTCACTGAAAAATCAGCCCAAACGCATCATAACCATGGACGCAGACTACTCACACAACCCAAAAGAAATTCCAAAACTGATAGAACCCGTACAGAATGGCTATGACCTAGCCATAGGCAGCAGATACTGCCGTGGAGGACGAGCAGAAGACTGGAGCATCGTCAGACTCATGGTAAGCAAAATCGCAAACCTGATCACCAAAGTCAGGATCAAAGCGAACGTTTCTGACTACACAAGCGGTATGAGATGCTACTCAACGAGACTTGTAAAGAGTATGATAAATGACTTGCACAGCCAAACCTACGAGATCCAAATAGAAACGATAAGACAAGCCAACGTCCGCGGTTTCAGAATAAAAGATGTGCCTATAACTTTCATCAACAGAAAGAACGGAAAATCCAAACTATCTATAAACGAAATCAGAGACTTCCTTTCATACATATTCTCACTCAACAGAAAATACTGACACACATTCCATTATTCCCTTCAAACATCTTAGTCTTCTTAAGGAAGCAAAACGAGACCATCGTTTCTCTTCAATGCATTAATTCTTCAACATCCGACGAATTGATCCAGCCGCATTCAGAAACAACAATCTTATGACGCGCACAGTTGTGTGCCCAAGAACCCCAGACTTTGACTCAAAGTAGATAACTACATGAGGCAGTAACTGTTATTAGAATGCTGAATAGTCTGACTCAGCTGATTGCCAGGGGGAAGATCGTTCGCAATTGACAGTCAAGAAGAGCTGCACAAGCCTATTCTGTTCAAGGCTTAAGCAACATGCCAAACCTCAACAGTCGTGGTACTAAAGTGATCAGCAACCTGCAGAAAAAGTTCAAACGCTTGAGTAAATGGACAACGATTCTCAGGTTTTCATTGGAAGACATAGAAACACGCCTTGGACAGAAAATCCCAAGACTGGATATTTCCTTGGATCTGCTGATTCTTGGCATCGCAATTTCGGTCTACACAATCGTGTTCTCATACTTCACGATCTTGAGACACCAATTATTCCAATCAAGCGCTTGGGATCTGGGAATATACATGCAGTCTCTTTACACCACTGGTTTCCATGGCAAACTGCTTTATTACACCGTTGAGCCAACGCTGAACCCAGGCGGATCATTTCTGGGAGTGCATTTTTCGCCCTTTCTTTTTCTGCTTGTTCCGCTCTATCGATTAGCGCCTTTTGCGGAAACGTTGCTGATACTCCAGAGTTTCGTTATTGCCATTGGGGCGTTCGGATTATACCTGCTGTCCAAACTCTTGCTTGGGAACAGATTCATATCGACTTCATTGGCCATTTCATATCTCCTGTACACTCCGCTACAAACGATGAACTGGTTTGATTTTCACCAGACAGCATTCATCCCAATCTTCTTCTTTCTCATGTTCTACTTTTACGTCAAAAAAAGCTACGTGAAATCTTTCGCTCTTTTCGTGCTGCTTCTATCAACAATCGAAGTGATGCCCATCTTGCTCTTTCCATTTGGAGTCTACTGCATCCTAAGCAACAGCAGAGAAAAGAAAGCTCTAATGTATGCTGCATCAGTACTTATCGTATCAATCGCATGGTTTATGCTGGGATCCTTTGTTAAGACTGGCCTTAACCCTGCGGCCTCAAGCACGTTCAGCGCGTGGCAAATTTGGGGAAACAGCTATCAGCAAATACTGACCACGATTATTACTAGACCAGTTGATGTGGCAACATATTTCCTTACGGTGTTTCCTCTAGAGAAGGCGTTGTATTTCCTCTGGCTAGTGGTTCCATTATTCTTTTTACCGCTATTTGCCAGAAAAGAGTTTATTCTGTTAGCTATGCCATGGATAGTGATGGTTTTTCTTTCCAATTATCCAGGGTATTTCACGAACTCATATGCAGTCTTTGTGGCACCCCAAATATTCGTTGCGGCAATCTACGGAATCAGACAGATTACGAAATCCTCTAATGGGAATCCACTCAATGCGCCGCTCGTTATGCGTTATGGTAAATGGATTCTTTGGGCGACGATCATCGCATTTATACTCGTCGGTCCTTTCGGTTTGGTGCCACAGACCAAGGGAATATACGTTCATGGACTCCCCCAAGACAGTCCTCACAAGGAAGCTTTGATGAAGGCACTGCAACTAGTCCCCGGTAATGCTTCTGTCTACACCTCATTTCGCATAGCATCTCATTTTGCGAACAGACTTGAAGTGTACGCAAATGTTGCACCCGAAGAACCGCCTGATTTCATTGTTATCGACCTCAAATCACCAGATGCTAGCATTCCGTTGGGCATCTTTGGTGAAAGCGCAATATATGGAGTTGACCTATTGTTGAAGAAGGATAACTATTCGTTGATCCTGTCAGATGATGGAATCTTAATCTTCAAAAAAGCTGAGTTCACCAACACGGAACCTGAAAATGCCACTATGAACTTCAATTGGAAGGACATGACAGTGGATTTCGGCCGAGTCACAACGGATATTACTTCTGAGAACCAACACGTTTTGGCTCATATGCAGAGCGACTCGCCCTACGGGTTCTGGCATGGACCGTACATCGCTCTTCTTCCAGGAAAATACGAAGTTACTTATGTGCTGAAGACCGACGAAGTATCCGAGGGACACATACTGACGTTGGACGTAACATCTGATTCGGGCCAGAACACGCTTGCCAGAAAGTATGTGTATAGTCATGATCTGGCACCTCACGAGTGGAACAACATAACGCTTCGATTCAGTGTTGGCAATCCACAGATATTCGTTGAATTCAGAGGAACTTATGCATCAAACTCAACCAATGAATACTTGGACTTGATACGACTCGTACGGTATTCTGCTGATGCCAATGATACAATAGGCTCATTTGATTCAAACTACAAGGATCTGGCCCTTGTTCGAGGAGCAACGACTGTTGATGATCTGCTCGTTCATCAGAACGATAATCCGCAGCAATTCTACCTCGGACTTACAGCCAGAATTCCGCCTGGAGCATATGCGATTGATGTCTGGCTCAAAATCGACGCACGGTCTCAAGGACACGTTTTTTCATTGATAGCAAATGACGTTACCAATGGCACCTTGATGCAAATAGAAATCTCTGCTGATGACTTCACACAAAAGGGGTCTTGGCAATCCTTTTCAGGCAACTTCACAACGAGTAGCACCACATCTTTGATCGAGATCACGGGAAAGGCCGATCAACTGACTTACCTTTCATTCTCATATCTCGGATTCGAAATCAAATATGACGGAATGCTTGGGTAGGATGGCGCTTTGAAGATAGCTATCTGTTCTCCTATCAGCCTTACAAATTTTAGTGGTGCTGCAAGATTTTTGATTGACGTGGCGAATCTGTTGTCACATCGCGGTCACGATGTCAATGTTTACGCTTTGCCTTTTGGACCGAACAAGACTATCAGCTTAAAGGAGGTTCGAAGTCTCCTTTCAGGAGTGACTTACCACGAATCAAGAAGAATTTCGGTAGCAGCTGATGTTGCATACGTAAACTACACACCTCTAATGTGGAGACGAATGAAGATAAGTGGCAAGAAAGTAGCTGGGCTACATACACCCTTGATTCTTCCGAAGCAGCATTTGCTCCAGACATTGACCCATCCTCATGATGCGGGCTATGAATGGTATGCGAAAACACTCGGTTTCGCGGTCTTGTCCCCACTGCTCAAAGTTGACTTAATGTTATTTGATGCTGTCCATATTCCCATGAGTGGATTCAGCGTGTTTGGCCAAGATCGAGTCTATGAGATACCATTGTGGATTGACATCGACAAAATCCCACAAGATACTCCTGCCAAGTTTGAAAAGTTTACTGTTCTCTTCGCTGGCAGAAAAGCTTGGGAAAAAGGATGGCCAACTTTTCATAGGATCTCAAAGAGCTTGAGGAGAATGGGCTATGATTTTGATTTCTTGTGCACAGGTGACGGTTGTAATGGAGTTAGAGGTCTTGGTTTTCTCAACGACAGAGAATTATACGACCTTTATCAACGATCACACATTGTAGTGTATCCATCGATTGCTGACATCTTCAGTCTGGTAATCCTTGAGACTGCTGCCTGCAGCGTTCCTGTGATCACAACTCCGATCGACGCCCACATAAATCAGCGGTTTCCAATGTTTTATGCGAAAAGTCCCAACGACTTCATTGACGCCATTCTACATGTTTATTCTCTGTGGATGGAACAACCCGATGAATATCGAATGTGGTGTCAGAATCTACGCACCAATGCACAGAAATATGATGTGGAAAAGATCTTCCCCCGATTTGAGAGAATGCTTGAAGAAACAGTAAGTAACAGGAAGCCAAGATCTGAACAAAAAGGATCAGCCGGATGGGCTGAACCTAGATTAGCCTTCTGTCACAACAGTGAAAAAACATCGAAGATTCAGCGCATAAAAGAACTAGAATGGGCTGCAAAAGGCTTGAAAAGAAGTCTCGGCGGGCTCACGCTGGACATTGGCGGCGGAAAAGGCTATGTTGGTAGTCTACTGGAAGAATTAGGATGCAACACCATTGGTCTCGACATTAAACCTAGTTTCGTCAAGCATATGGTCAAATTGGGCTTGCCTGCAGTGTTGGCTGACGCCAGAAAATTGCCCTTAAGATCTTCAGTCTTTGATCAGGTGACCTGCTTCGAGATGATCGAGCATGTTGAGAAGCCGGAGGAGGTACTCAAGGAGATAAAGAGAGTGCTGAAAGATAATGGACTGGCGGTGTTAACCACCCCAATAATGAATCCTGTGAATAGTGTAATTGATTTCGCCCGCGGGGAGCGGACTCACATTTCTGTGATACGATTGAGTGACCTACTCCGCATCATGCAAAAGCATTTCCCGAAAGTCATACACAACCCGATAATGGTTCTTCCAATTCCACCCTCATTGTTCAGTAGATATTTCTGGTTTGACACCCGAATTTTCGCAAATCACATATGGATGGGCTGTGAAAAATAGTGAGGATTTATCAGGCAGTCATTCGTCGCTGAAGTTGAATACAATGTGCTCGGCGAAAGTTGGTCTACGTTTCCTTCTTGATCCCTTAGAAAGCCTACACGGTCCTTTGACGCCTGCATATTTGATTGCCAGAGAGTTGAGAGAGAAATTCGACATCGTTTTCGCTTCACAAATGATCGACAAGAACGTTGCCGAATTGCTGAAGTCATGGGGATTTCGCACACTGAATCTGCATAAGCATTTCTTTTTTTCAGGCTCTTTGCGCACGTTGGAAGCTTGGTTAAGGAAGACGAATCTTAAACTAGAAGATTCAGAGTCCATTGTTGTGAATTGCTCTCAGTGTTTCTTAGCAAATGCAAATGTCTATTATGCGCAGGGACCAATGACTGAGGCTTTGAATGACATTCGTCACGAAATGAAGTACTCTTATCGTCTAGCTTACAGGATAATGCAAAGTTTTCTCGTCAGGCGTGATAAGGCCTTCGTTAAGAAACTCAGAAAGCAATCGAAGATCTTTGTTGCCAACAGCAATTTCTGCGCCAGCATGTATGAGAAATGGGGATTGAAGGTTGACAGAGTTATCTATCCGCCTTTAGATTGCGCGCTTTTCATACCTTCAACTCGTAATCCTTTAGCAGATTACGTGCTGGCCTACGCAGGCAAGGAAACGAAATATTCTGTACTAAAGAGAATATCGGACGCAGGCATAAGAGTGAAGATTTTCGGTTCAAAAACTCCTTCTCTTGGCAATTTGTCCAAACAGACTAACGTTGAGTTTCTCGCAAAAGTCTCAGATGAACAGCTTGCAGTCTTATACTCCAACGCGCTCTTCACGCTTTCAGTTTTCACACATGAACCCTTCGGTTATGTTCCCATTGAAAGTATGGCTTGTGGAACGCCAGTTCTTACCTATGGTGTGCAGGGTCCTAGCGAGAGTGTCCTTGATGGAAAGACAGGATGGTTTGTAGAGGATGACCAACGGCTCGTGGATGTTGCCCAGAAATTGTGGAAAACAGGCTATCCGAGTGGCGTTCGTGGAGACTGCAGGAAGAGAGCCTTGGACTTTGATGCGAAAGTAATATCGGGGCAATGGTTGGAGCTGCTCAGAAATTTCCAGAGTTCGTGACTCTGTTGTTCCTTGTCTGAAAAGGTTATTATAATGAGAAATTGACATGGCTATCCATCATGAAGGCCCTGATACTGAGCGGAGGAAAAGGTAGCAGGCTCAGACCGTTAACGTTCACGACTGCTAAGCAATTGATCCCTGTAGCCAACAAACCAATATTGGGTTACGTGTTAGACAACGTGTCGCGAGCGAATATCGAGAAAGTTGGTTTAATCGTAGCACCTACAACAGGAGAAGACGTAAAGGGCTACGTTGGTGACGGCTCAGAATGGGGAATCAACGTCACGTATATTCCTCAGGAACCATTGGGTCTAGCGCATGCGGTCAGAACCGCGAAGGGGTTCCTTGATCACGATCCTTTCATCATGTGCTTAGGCGACAACCTGATAGGCGAAGGATTTAACACTCTGATTGAGAAGTTTAAACGGGAGAAACTTGATGCGCTAATTCTTCTGAAGAAGGTTGACGATCCCTCACAGTTTGGAATTGCTCAATTGAACGATCGAGGCGCTATAGTGCACTTGGTTGAAAAGCCTAAGACTGATGTTGGAAATCTAGCCATAGTCGGAACATACCTGTTCTCGTCGAAGATTCATGAAGCCATAGAAAGAATCAAACCCTCATGGCGAGGTGAACTTGAAATCACCGACGCTACGCAGGAGATGGTGAACATGGGGGCAAGAGTCAAGGCAGAAATCCTCAAAACCTGGTGGCTGGACACCGGAAAGAAGGATGACATACTCGCAGCAAATGCAAAGATTTTGGATGAATACGTGGAAAGAGACGTGAAAGGAAGAGTCGTGAACAGCGACGTGCAAGGAAGGGTAAAGATAGAGGCAGATGCAGATGTGATAAATAGCACGATAAGAGGGCCCTGTGTCATTGGAAAGAAAACTAAGGTCGAGAATTCGCTTATAGGGCCTTACACTAGCATAGGCAACGAGACTACGGTTCAAGACAGCACCGTGGAATATTCTGTCGTAATGGAAAACGTGTTGATCAAAGGAGTAGAAAGACTCGAGGACAGCCTGATCGGCAGGAACGCCAAGGTATTCTGCAATCAAGGACACAAAGCAATGAAGCTTCACGTGGGAGATTATTCCGAAGTGAGCATCTGAGGATAGCACCTGTTTCCAGCTAGCGGAGAATGATTTTTACCCTTGAATGTTTCCATCTTCAGTAGATAGAGCTATGCGTTCGAATGAGTTCGTTGAAGGGATGTTTCGATCTTACTATGGTGGCAGTTCTCTCTCTGTGTGCGCGCCTTTTTTGATTCAAAAGCGAGAATTTGGGTTTATTCATTTTTCGCGAGGGATGATTCGCCACAAGAGTTTCGAAGATGAAGATGGGCTCCGCCAGTTTCTGATGACTTCGTTCCCTTCCGACGCGTATTATTCGTGCGCTTACTACGATGATCCAGAAGCAGCGATGGAGAAAAAAGGCTGGTTGGGCGCCGATTTGATCTTTGACATCGACGCGGACCATATTCCCACGACATGCAGCAAGATTCATGACGAATGGATATGCGAGAACTGTCAATTAACAGGAGTAGGAGTGACCCCTGAGAAGTGCCCAGTTTGCGGGAGCGAAAAATTCGTTGCGAAGACGTGGCCTTGTCAACAATGCCTAGATTCAGCAAAGTCGGAAACCATTAAGCTTCTCGAGATGCTGACTGAGGATTTCGGTTTCTCGGAGAAGGAGGTTCACGTCTTTTTTTCTGGCCATCGAGGGTATCATGTTCACGTGGAGAGTGCTGCAGCAAGGGATTTGGATTCCATTGCTAGGAAGGAAATCGTGGATTTTATCATAGGTCTAGGGTTTGACACGGGTTTCCGAGATCCAGACAGAAAACGGCTTGGCAAAGAGGGGTTTCAGAATCCTCCACGTTTGGGTGATTTAAGTTGGCGCGGTAAGCTTGCAGCCGGAATGTATGATTTCATCTTAAGGGCGAATCAGACTGATCTCGTCAATATTGGAGTCAGAATGAAAGCCGCTGACATTGTGATACATAACAAAAATGATGTGCTCAGAAAATGGAACGACATCGGACCTTATCGTTCGGTAAAAGGAGTCGGTCTCGAAACATGGAAAAAAATCGCCGAGTCCTGTGCGAATTCTTTGGCTTCCAACATAGACACGGTCGTAACAACAGACATCCACAGATTGATCAGGCTAACTGGCACGTTGCATGGGAAAACGGGCCTCAGAAAAATCGAGTTTCCGGCGTCAGATATCGACAGCTTTGATCCCTTCAGGTGTGCGGTAGCCTTTAAAGGAGGGAGCGCAACAGTGTGTGTTTCCGATGTGCCTGAGTTCAGGCTCGGTGAACAAACGTTTGGTCCCTACAGGAGCTGCAAAGCTGAGTTGCCTGTTGCTGCAGCGCTTCTGCTTGTCTGCAAGGGCAGAGCGGAGATAGTGAGCTAGACTTGTACAGCGAACTCTACGCGACCTGGAGAAAGGAGTTGCAGAGTCCAGAGTTAGAGAAATTGCCCGAAGACTTCTACGCCAAGATTGCCGAGTACGCGAGAAAACTCAAAGAAGAAAGTCGGATGCTCGACAAAAGAACAGTGAAAGCAAGGCTCTTGAGGAATGAATCCCAGAATGTCAGGCGCATGCTTCGTGAACTTACCAGATCACGATACAAGAAACTCCTCGTAAAAGCGACTAGAGGAGAAAAAGTCTCTAACGAGTTCTTGACGGATGAAGAGGAAAAACTTCTGAACGGGGTCGTACCCTTGGCAGAAGCCTATCAGGTTTTTGCCTCAGGTTTGCTGAAGGGTCAGTTGATGAAAATGGCTGTTCATGAGCAACGTGGACGCGTCGCTCTGCGATTTCTCGAAGATATCCCGGTGATCATCGGGGTAGACATGAAACCTTATGGACCCTTGAAGGTAGAGGACATTGCTTCGTTGCCTTCGGAGAACGCCAAGGTTCTCATTAAGCAAGGTGTGGCAGAAAAAGTCGAAACCACTTGATCCTGATTCTGTCCTAAGTTGGTTTGGCGTTCGGAAGTTTCCGTGGTTTTGGAGCCTTTATTCTGTTCGCCAAGAGTTGCAGACCGATTATCAAGATTGGATACAGCATTATCCACGAGATAGAGTACAATTGACCGTAGAAGTAGTGAAAATTATCTGCCTGAGGTGATGTCATGCTTCCTGTGTTTATGCCTATTATGAATAGCGTGGCGATCCTCAGACCGTTGATGAAGTATGTGACTGCAGCCCCGATTGAGAAAATGGCTAGTTTTGCCCATGCTGGAATTCCGCTCTTCCTCAGGAACAGAAAAATCGTGATCGTGAATATGATCAGACTTTCAATGCCCGAGCAGCCCCAGGCAACCGCGGCCCCCATGCTGTGTCCCGCAGAGTCAGTAGCAGTTAGTGTCGTCATAGAACCATAGCTAGGCTGACTGACCATTTGGCCTATTCGGGTAGTGTATCCCATCAGGTTCAGTATGCTTGCTGCAAGTTTCGTTGTCGTCGGCACGATTGCTTGAAAGGGTGTGAATTTTCCGTAAGGATACAAGCTGTCGACCATGTAGATGAGTCCGATTGTTCCCAAGAACAGTGGAGCTATAGGAAAGTCTGGCAAACCGTAGACTCCATAAGTCGCTGCCAACACCACGATAGACAGTACTGTCAAAACAAGATACTCTATGGAAAGCGTAATGTTTGGAGCGCCACCGCTAACAATCTTATCCGCGAAGGGTTTGATCATGTCGTTAATTCCATAGTTGGCTGCAACCACGTACACTGCTGGAAGAGCAAGAGCAATTCCCAGAGCAACAATTTTCAGGGGTTTGAATCTGCCCAGGATTGGTTTGGGTTTTCTCCAGCTTAATATCGTTTCCAGAATGATAAGCCATATGAAGAAAAGGTAGAAGGTTCTGCCTTTCCACGTCAACTCGAAAGACGCGGGATCTAGTGTATACAGCATGTACATTGGAATCGCGAACGAGATTGTGGGCAACAGTCTTCTCAGGATACCGATTATTGTGGGCCACGACTTTCTCAGAAAACCGACCGCCTTGGAAAACGACCGTCTGATTGAACCGATGATCACGTGTGGTAGCCTTCTGAAGTAACTAACAATTCTTCTTGATTGTTGCGTGATTCAGTTCCTCCAAGCAAATCGCTTGATACTCATCTGCTGCCGTATCATACACGTGCAGAAAGCGGTATTTATGAATAGCAGTCTTTCCCTCGTTTTTGGTTGGTCTCATGCCCGAAGCAGAATGCCCCGAACAGCCTGTTGTCGCCATCACTGTTGCATGCTCTCTGAGGCTTGACCCCTCCTCTATAAATACCTTGAACTTCTGTTTCACCAATCAATGTAAAGAGTACTGCATATGAATAGCAAGGTGGCTCATCGTCAGAAGAAGAGGGGCTTGTCTTGAACTGTATGTTGTGAAAAGGTATAAGTGTCTGCATGTTTTCTTTATGGAAAGCTAGGTAGTGCTGGAAGTGAATGTTCCCAAGGAAGTTACAACTTACTGTCCTAAATGCAAGAAACATCAGGTTCACTCGGTTTCGCTCTATAAGGCGGGAAAGCGGAGAGCCCTTGCCAAAGGAGAACGACATCATGATCGCGAAAAGCGGGGTTACGGTGGACAGAAGTATCCTCTTCAGAGAGAATTTGCAAAGACGACGAAAAAGCAGACGCTTAAACTGAAATGCAAAGTCTGCGGCTTCACGATACACAAGGATGGAATTCGCCTCAGAAAGTTAGTAATCGCATAGTTGGGAGGTTGAGAGCATGGCAGAATGGGAAAAGTTGATTCCGAGGCCCACGAGCGGTTTCTTGCGCATCAAATGCCCGAAATGCGGCAACGAACAGGTAGTCTTCACCAGTGTTTCAAACAAGGTCAACTGCAACGTCTGCGGGACACAGCTGGCAGAGCCTTCGGGTGGCAAAGCAAAATTCAAAGGCGAAGTCGTGGCTGCATTTGAGTAGGTGTGAACGCTAGCATGGCTGTTAAGAAACCTGAGTGGCCTGAGCC
>Ga0153915_10005868_pt1 | contig 11449 bp, 7 predicted proteins | sample Opewatmetagenome_2_FD_107003 | JGI IMG/M metagenome (GOLD analysis project Ga0153915, IMG submission 107003) | Freshwater wetland microbial communities from Ohio, USA - Open water 3 Core 3 Depth 3 metaG | ecosystem: Environmental > Aquatic > Freshwater > Wetlands | place: USA: Ohio, Lake Erie...
CTTGCAGGCGTCTGCGGGGGAATCGGGGTTGCCGCTGACGTGGACCCCTCCCTGGTACGGCTTGCCTGGGTGGTCCTCTCCCTGCTCTCGATGGGAGCCGGGATCCTCCTGTACCTGGCCGCCTGGCTGATCATCCCGGAGGAGCCGGAACCCGGAGCCTGGCAGGCATCCCCGGAAACACCCGCTGTCCCGGGGAACGAAAGCCCCCGCTGAGGAACCCGGGCGTCATTTTCGCGTCGGGTGGCACGGCAGACCAGATACCCGGGCCGCGGGCGCCGCATGCCCGGCCCCTGTCCAGTTTTATTATCCGGGACTTCCAACAGGGAAGGTGGTGAGTTCATTGGATCTCGTCACCCTGATTATTCTCGCCGTCATCGTCATCGTCATCATCGGCATCGTTCTGTGGTTCGTGGGGATCTACAACCAGTTCTTCACCTACAAGAACGCTGCCGAGGCGACGCTCGGTCAGATCCGGGTCGCCATGAAAAAGCGGCTCGACATGATCGAGCAGCTCCTCGGTGCCGTGAAGAGCTACGCCAAGTTCGAGAAGGAGACGCTCGAAAAGGTCACCCAGATGCGGGCCAGCGTGCTCAAGGGAACCCCGAGCGAACTGAACTCGATCGAGAGGGAGTCCCGTTCCCTGCTGGGGACGCTCATCGCGACTGCCGAGGCATACCCGGACCTGAAGACCTCGACCACCGTCATGAGCCTGATGGATTCCGTGAAGTCCCTGGAGGATGAGATCGGGCGCCAGCGCTACACGTACAACAACATCGCCCAGTCCTTCAACACGATGCTGGACACGATCCCGTCCAGTTTCGTGGGGCGCATCATCGGCCTCCTGAAGCTTGAGTACCTGCAGTTCGAGGAAGCGATCTCGAAACCCGTGAAGATCGAGTTCTAGCGGGGCGCTCCCGTGAGCGAGCAGAGGCAGATCACCACCCTGGTAGCGATTACCCTGGCCATCGGCATCCTTGCGGTACTGCTGGTATTCCTCCTCCCGCCACTGCTGGAGGGGAACCTGGTGGTGGACCGGTACGACGCGGTCCTCGCACCGGACGGCACCCTCACCGAGACCTATACCTATCACGTGAAGGCCGGAGGTATCTACCGGATGCTGTACCGCACCTGGGAGGTCCCCCTTTCCTTCGGGCTCCTGGATGAGCCCTCTGTTGAATTCGTCAGCATGGATCCGCCAGCAGGAGCCATCGGCTACGTGAAGGACCACACCGGCCAGATCTGGACCTCGGACCAGTCGCCGGTCTCATCGGTGCCCGGCGGCGGGTCGGCACTCGGGAACCTGCAGTACATGGCGCAGGAGAACGAGGCGGGAATTGCCAACCCGTCGTATTTCCCTGCCGGGACCTATACGGTACGGTACACTTTCCGGCTCCACCCGCCCATCGAATACGATCCCGAGAACAGCCACCTGAACCTGAGGCTGGCCGACGCCCACGTGCCCTATCGGTCTGTCACCCTCACGGTTCCCGCCGAGGGCGTGAAAGGCGTCTATCCCTACCCGCCGTTCCTGTCGGCGACCCGGGAGGGGGGCAGCTATGTCATCACCGGAAGGGCCGGAACTGACGAGGTGCTGGGATACGAGATCGTGGCGGCCCGATCTTACACGGACGGGTTCCGGGGGTTCCCGAAGGCAGTCACCGATGTGAAGGGGCCGACAGAGCAGGCCAGCCTGCTCTGGAGTATCCCGTACTATGCCGGGATACTGCTCCTGGGCCTGGGGCTGGTTCTGGCCGTTGGCATCCCCTTCCTCCTCTACCGGCTCTGGAAACGCCACGGGCAGGAACTGGATGCCGTGGTGCCCGAGTACCTCTCGTTCATTCCTGACCGGATGATCCCCCCCTGGGTGGTGAACCTGGTCTTCCATGGCGATGCCCTTGACTTTGATGCGAACGGTCTGTACGCCACGATCCTGGACCTGCACCACCGGAAGATACTCCAGATCAGGGAGACGGGGGAGGAGGCCCCTCAGGCACAGGGTGGCCTCCTCGCCGGGCTCGCGAACCTGGGGAAGGACCGTACGCCGGACCTGGAGATCCGTATCCTGAAAACAGAGGTGGAGGATCCCTACGAGCAGCGGGTGATCAACTTCCTCCGGAACACCGGCCACGGCGACGTGGTCCGCACAGGATACTTCCAGGCCCTGGCCAATGAGGCACAGACCGACCGGCTGAAGGAGGCCGAGGTCCTGAGGATGAAAGCCGCCCTGGACGGGCTCTCCACGCAGCCGGACAGATCCGTTGCCTCCCGGTTTGTCATCGACGGCCGGCCGAAGGTGGTCCCCCTGCTCCTGGGTGCCGCCATCGTCGCAGGCATTGCCATCCTGGTGCTGGTCTGGGGGCCCCAGGCCGCGGGGCTCCTCCTTTCGGCCGTGTTCCTGGGCATCGCCGCAGCGATCGAGTGCGCCGTTGCCTGGGCCTTCCCCTCCACCCTCTTCGGGAAGTGGAAGGGGAACTACTACCAGGAGAAGCTGCAGTGGGACGCCTTCACCCGGTTCCTCTCGGACCTGGCCCTGATGCGGAAGTATGCGCCCGCGGATCTGGCCATGTGGGGGGAGTGGCTGGTATACGGCACCGCGCTCGGGGTTGGCGATAAAGTGGTGGAGGCCATGAAGGACCTGAAGATCGAGATCCCCGACGTCCAGATCGCCCCCGCGCTCCACATGGGGTTCGTGCCGCTCGCCGCTTTCGTCCCTCCCTCCCGGGGCGGGGGCGGCGGCGGGTTCGGCGGCGGGGGTTTTGGCGGGGGCGGGGGATTCGGCGGCGGGGGCGCGGGGGGGAGGTAGTGCCCCCCCTGCCTTACCTTTCCTGCAGGCTTCCCCCTTCACCCGGATTCTGGCTCCGGGTTAACGAGATCCGGTCTGATCCCGGGAGCAGGGATCCCCCGGATACATCCGGGGGAGACCTGCGGGAGGAACGCCGAGAGATCTCCTGTTTTCCTTCCTTTCACAGGATTCCTGCACTCCTCCTGTTCCGGAAAAAATTAACCAGAATTCTTTGATTTTTCGGTGTTTTCTCACTGTAAATACATTAAAGAGGGGAAATAACGAAATTCCGTGCAGGGAAAAAAGTGCTCCCTGAGGGCAGGTTTATCCCTGCTTCGTGGACGGGGGATGCAATCCTGAAGGGAAAGGGCCGTACCATGAAACCAATACTCCTGCTGACGGTGCTCCTCCTGCTCCTGTCCCTCCTGTCCGGCGTTTCGGCGGCATCTGACGCGGCTGCGGAACTCCCGCGTGCCGGGGCGGTGACCACCGGACATGGCCCGGCCCTCGTCACCGGTTCCGGTGACGACTCCGTCCGGGTCTGGCTGGAGGGGACGCGCTACGCGCCGCGGATCCGTGCCGAGGGGGCACGGGCACCCCGCCTCCAGGCCGATCTGGACCGGATCATCGGGGAGGGGGGATACACCCCCGGCAGCGTCTCGATCCTCCGGGAGGGCCGGTACCTGCACCTGGCCTGGGAGGACAGGACCTACCGCACCTTCCGGACATTCACCACCCGTGTGGATCTGGACGGGATCGAACCACCCTCCGATCCCGTACAGGGAGGAGAAGAGGCCGGTCTGCTGGGGCTGTACCGGGGCCGTGTCGTTGTGAAGAGCACCGATCCCCTGACACGGCGGACGGTCATCTCGGAGAGGGGTGCTCCAGGACAGCCCTTTGTCCCTGACCCCTCCATCCCCCCCGCAGCGGTGACCCTGAGCCGTTCCGTGGATCTGGAGGAGGGGCTCCCGGCAGCAGGTGAGATCCCTGTCACCACGGGATCACTCCTCCAGGCCACGAATACCCGTCAATGGACCTACTTCTGCTACATGGACGGGGACAATAACCTGGACCCTTATGGCGACGATGACTTTGCCGAGTTCCTGGCCGCCGGGTCCACGGCCAGCGTGACGCTGATCGTGCTGAAGGATGACCGGGGCAGCGGCAACACCCATCTCTACGTCATCAACACCGGGGGAGGTTCAGCCACGGAGATCCCACTGAAGAATGTGAACCCTGCCTGGAGCACCGAAGTGGAAATGGGTGATCCCGCCACGCTCTCCACGGTGGCACAGTGGGTGATCGCCTCCTATCCGTCGGAGCACCTGGCCATCGACCTCTGGGACCACGGCAGCGGCCTGGGGGGACTCCTCTCGGACACGGCCACCTCCATGGACATGAAGGAGCTCCGCACCGCTCTCTCCGGGATCGCTTCTTTCCGGGGGAGGCCGGTGGATCTCCTGGCCTACGATGCCTGCTCCATGGGGCAGGTGGAGGTCTACTACCAGGTGAAGGCCTTTGCCGACGTGCAGGTCGGGTCCTCCGACCTGGTGCCGGCAGACGGGTTCCCGTACCACAAGCCCGGTGCCTCTGTCCTGGGGGACCTGGGGGCGAACCCCGAATGGACCCCCCGGGACCTGGGGGCGCGGATGGTGGAGCACTACCGGTCGGTCTATCCCTCCGGCGTCCTCTCGGCCACCGACATGGACCTGATGGACCGGGAGCTGGTACCCGCGGTCACCGCGCTGGCCCAGGCAATGAAGCACCGGGCCGGCATCGGCCACGGGAGCATCCTCCAGGCCGCGGAGGGGGCCGTGACCTTCCGCGGGAACCCTGATCTCGGGCATTTCACGGGTATCCTCGCGGCCAACCAGTCGGCCCTGGAGGAAATCCGGGATGCCTGCGCCGTGGCCCGGTCGGCGGTCTCCTCGGCAGTCTTTGCCGTTGCGCCGGGGAACAACACCGCGACCACCGGCCTCACCATCAGCATGTACCAGCTGTCAGGGTACCAGGACCTGCAGTTCTCCGTCGAGACCCCATGGAATGAGTTGCTGGATGCGCTTGCAGCAAAGAAGGATCGCCCCAACTCGCCGCCGACCGTGGCGCTGGCGTCCCCCGGCGACGGAGCCGCCTTTCTCTCCCCTGCACCGCTCCCTGTCAGCGGAAATGCAGGGGATCCCGACGGGATCCTGAGGGTTGAGGTGAAGCTGGACCGGGGGGACTGGGTACCGGCGGACGGCACCTCCTCATGGTCGGCCGCGCTGGACACGACCGGCCTCGCTCCCGGCACCCACCGTGTCTGGGCACGCTCCCTGGACAGCCGGGGCACCGACATGGGAGACAGGGATTACTCCCCGCCCCAGTACCGAACCATCGCCACTTCCTCGGTCCCGGCCCGGTACCATACCTGGAGCGACGTGGAGGCCGAACTCTCCGCACTGGAGATGGCACACCCGGATATCATCCGGCGCCACCAGATCGGGACCAGTATCGAGGGAAGGCCCCTCCGGGCGGTGGAGGTGACGGACCATCCCGGGACTGATGAGGGCGAACCCGCCATCCTGGTCCAGGCTCTCCAGCACGCGGATGAATCGATCGCGAAAGAAGTGGCCCTCAGCTACCTCGCATTCCTGGCAGAGCACTACGGGTCTGACCCCAGGGTGACCGGGATCGTGGACTCCGGCGAGATCTGGTTTATCCCTGTCGCGAACCCGGACGGCCTCGTGTACACCGAGAACAGTGACCCCGACTGGCGGAAGAACCGGCGCCCGAACGGCGACGGCACCTACGGTGTGGACCTGAACCGGAACTTTGAGGGGGCAATGAACGGCGATCCCACCGGGGCATGGTGCCAGGTGGGCGGGAGCCACGATACCAGGGACGAGACCTACTGCGGCCTGGCCCCCTCCTCTGAGCCCGAGTCCCGGGCCGTCCGGGACCTGGTGGTGGACCAGCAGTTCCGTGGGAGCCTGAACTACCACAGCGCCGGTGAATCCGTGGGATGGCCCTGGGGGTACACCACCTCCCTCTCCACACCTGACAACGAGAGCCTGGCCCGCCTGGGCTCCCGGATCGCGTCCCGCATCCCGAGGATCTCGGGCACCGGCACCTACACCGCCCTCCAGTCCTCCCGGTTCTATGCGGTTGCCGGGGAACACGAGGACTGGATCTACGGGTTCTCCCGCCTGGTGCAGAACCGCATCGTGTATCCCTACGTCATCGAGGTTGGCGAGACGCACGGGCCTCCCGCAGACCAGGTCCCGGCCATCGCTGCTGCCCACCTGGAGTCCCAGCTCTACTTCTCGGAGTGGATCCTGGCCGGGAACCTGGCCCCCGCCACCCCCGCGGCACCGATGGGGCCTTCCGGGAGAATGGCGGGGACCCCGGCGACCTTCACCATCCATGCCCAGGACCCTGATGGGGACCGGGTCCGTGTCCTGCTGGACTGGGGCGACGGGACCGTGGACTGGTCCGGCTTCACCGAATCCGGCGGATCCCTCTCCGCCGACCATGCGTGGGTGCTCCCGGGGGTCTATTCCGTGAAGGCCATGGCCTTTGACGTCTCGAATGCCTCCTCACCCTGGTCGGATGCCGCCACCATCACGGTCAGCGAGATCCCTGACAGCCGGCCCCCGGCCCGGCCGGCCATCCCTGCCGGACCATCGGCTACCCAGACCATCTTTTTGAACCGGTACACGGCATCGGCAACGGATCCGGACGGCGACCCGGTGGTGCTCCTGTGTGACTGGGGTGACGGGACGTGGACCGAGTCCGGGCCGGTCCCGTCAGGCACCGCCGTGCAGGCCTCCCATGCCTGGACCGGTCCCGGGACATTCACGGTCACGGTGCAGGCCACGGACAGCTACGGTATGGCATCCGACCCCTCCCCGCCCCTGGCGGTACGGGTCCTTCAGCCCGATGCCACGCTGACCATCTCTGACAGGACGAACACAAAGGTATCCATCGGGTCGGCCTACAACCGGCGGTGGACCGCCCAGGGCTTCTCCCCGAAGAAACCATGGATCACCGGTGCCTCTCTCCCGCTCCGGCGGCAGGGGATCCCCCCGGTACCGCTGACCGTGATGATCCGCACCGCGCCGGGCACGTCCGCCGGGAGCACCCTCTCCCTCGCGATGGTCTCCCCCTCGCAGGTGGAAACCGCGATGGGGTGGGTGAACGTGACCTTCGAGACCCCCGCCGATGCGACGGGACGGGCAACCGTGTACCTGGTGCTCTCGACCGGGTCCACCGCCAGCAGCTCTGCCTATTACCAGGGCTACCTGGACAGCACGCACCCCTACGCCCGTGGGATCTGGTACTCTGAATATGAGAAGGATGGTGACGCGGATTTCGACCTGGCGGCCCTCCTGACCTTTGCCGCATCCGCATCCTCCAACCACCCGCCCCCGGCACCGGCAGCCCCTGCCGGACCACCGGCATGCACCACCGGGATCCCCTGCCAGTACACGGTGATACTCCAGGATCCCGATGGCGATACGGTCCGGGCGACCTTTGACTGGGGTGACGGCTCGACGTGGGAGGCAGAGCCGGTACCGTCCGGTACCGCGATAAGCGGTTCCCATGCATGGACCTCCCCGGGCACCTACGCCGTCCGGGTGATGGCAACCGATGCATCCGGATCTGCCTCCGGCTGGTCATCGATCCTCACGGTCATGGTCAGCGATCCACCCGACGATAACCATCCCCCGGAAATTCCGTCGACACCGTCGGGCCCATCGTCGGGTACGACCGGAGAATCCCTGGCCTTCGCCAGCGATAGTACGGATCCCGATGGTGATGTCCTCACCTGCACCTTTGACTGGGGCGACGGTTCCACCTGGACCTCGGATCCGGTTTCCTCCGGCTCGGCAGTAACGGGAGTGCATGCCTGGCCGGTACCGGGAACCTTCGCGGTGCGGGTGATGGCGACAGACAACCGGTCCGCGTCTTCCGGCTGGTCGGAGACCCGCCCTGTCACCATCACCGGCACCGGCAACCGGCCCCCGGAGGTTCCCTCGTCACTCAGCGGGCCTGAGGATCTCACCATCGGCAGTGCAGGCGAGTACCGGGTGGTGGCCAGTGACCAGGACGGCGATACGGTGGCCTGCATCTTTGACTGGGGCGACGGGGCAGGGAACGAAACACCTTTCCAGGCAACGGGTTCGACTCATGCCGCGTCCCACGCGTGGGCAGATGCGGGCACCTTCCTGGTCCGGGCGAAGGCCCGGGACGCGGAGGGGGCAGAGTCAGAGTGGTCCGTACCCCTTTCCGTGGTGGTGAGCCAGCCGGCAGGTACCCTCGTCATCGCCTCCGATCCCAACACCCGGGTGTACCTGGGTTCCGCCTCCAGCCGCCGGTGGCATTCCCAGGGCTTCCGGGCCACGGGATCCCGGATCACCGGAGCCGCCCTGACCCTGGGCCGGGAAGGGTCCCCTGCGATACCCCTCCAGGTGATGATCCGCACCACCCCGAATCCGGCCACCGGGATCACCCGGGGCCAGGCTACCCTCACACCGGACCGGGTCGGGACCGGTCCAGCGGCGGTGGAGGTGACCTTTGATACGGCAGTGACCGTCAAGGAAGGCGGCCTCTACTACCTGGTGGTCTCCACCGGAACGGCGTACGAGGGGAGGAACCACTACTACGGATATGCCGATTACCACACGCCCTATACCGGCGGGATCTGGTACTACGAGCAGCAGCCGCAGGGGAACGCCAACCTGGACATGGTGGCCACCCTCCGGTTCGGGTAGGCCCCCCCAGCCCTGTTCTTCCAGGATTGTGGTCCTGAACGGATCACGGCAGGTTGCCGTCCCCCTGGCACTCCCGCTGCCGCTCCTCCGACATCTCCACCAGGGTATGGAAGATCTGCTGGACCGGGACCGGGTTCACCTTGGCCTCGACGGCGCGGTCGAGGGCCCGCGAGAGCACCCGTGACTCCTGGGTCTCATCGTGAATGGGGAGGCCCTGCTGGTACTTCAGGTGCGCGAGGCGGCCGGCCAGGTGCTGGCGCTGGGCAATGAGCCGGATGATGCGGGCATCGATCTCATCGATCTCCCGCCTTATGGACTCCACGGACATAGGAGAAGGTTCCGGATCCGGGGATGAAAAAACCTCTGCCGCACCCAAGGGGATAAGGGGGATCAGGTGCCATGCTTGCGTGAACATCCCATGCTGGAACGGATCCCCCCCCGGGAATGGCGCGACCTGGCCGTCGCCTGGTTTGCCATCTCATTGGCCTTCACCCTGCTCTATATCGGGTCCGGTATCTCCATTGGCGAATACTTCCTCCTCTTTGCCATCTCCGCAGTCACCGTGGGCATCGGGTTTGTCACCCACGAGATGGCCCACAAGTTCACGGCCATGAAGTATGGATTCTGGGCCGAGTTCCGGAAGGACAACGTGATGCTCCTCGTCGCGGTGGTGATGGCCGCCCTTGTACAGGTGGTCTTTGCGGCGCCCGGGGCAACCCTGATCTACGGGGCACCGACCCGGGAACAGAACGGCAGGATCTCGGCGGCCGGGCCGCTTGTGAACCTGCTCCTCTGCATCCCGTTCCTCCTCCTGACCCTGGCCACCGGGAGCATTCTCGGGCTCATCGGTACGTTTGGCTGGCGGGTGAACGCCATGCTGGCCGCCTTCAACATGCTCCCCGTGGGCGGGCTGGACGGGAGAAAGGTGCTGGCCTGGAATCTCCCCATCTTCGTTGCGCTGATAGCCGTCTCCTTTGTGCTCGTGGCCATCTCCCTTCAGCCGGGGATCGTGGGGTGGTGATCTCTCCAGGGTCCGGAGATGGGATCCCGATCTTTTTTTATTCCGAATGCCAATGGGGAAAATTGGAAATACCGACATTGGAGGGATATCCTCTCCGGGGGAGGGCGACGGGAGCGGGTAATAGCCCCCTCCCGACCCCACCCCCCGTGAGGATATGCCCCCACCTGGTTCCCCGGATTTTATCGATACGTGGGTACGGAAGTGGTCGCGCCCTGATCTCAGGATTCTCCTGAGGGAGCGGGATTGCGTTCCTTCGCCTTCCCGATGACATCCACCACCCGTTTCCCCTTGTCCCGCGCTTCCGCCAGGGCTGTGGGGTGTCCCCGGATGGATCCGTACCGGTCCATGTTGTTGGCGATCAGGTTGTCCCAGTATTCGAACCCGGTGATATCGAAAAAAGCGGTGATGATGGGGAAGGCCCCGTCAAAGACATAATCCCAGGACTGGCCGGCGGTGGAGATGAAAACGCCCTTGTGCCGCTTCAGGTGCTCCCGCGGATAATAGAGCGTCTTTGCGATATACTTCCGGGCCCAGAGGTACTGGCTCCGGTCGATGAGACCCTTCAGCTCGGCGGTGATACCCATCGTGTAGATGGGTGAGGCCAGTGCCAGGCAGTCGGCTTCCGCGATGCGGCCAAAGAGGGGGGTGAGCTCGTCCTGCACGATGCACCCGTCCTTCCGGTGGCAGGCATTGCACCCCTGGCAGGGAGTGAAGTCGAGATCCCTCAGGATCACCTTCTCCGTTGCCGCCCCGGCTCCCTGTGCCCCCTCCAGGAAGGCATCCAGCAGTGTTTCGGTATTGCCATGCCGGTGGGGGCTCCCCGATATTCCCAGCACCTTCACCATCATCCGCTTCCCGCCAGGGGGCCCCGCATCTCCCGGAGCCGTGCCACGGCCCGTTTCCCGGTGGCCCGCGCCTCCTCCCGCGCCGTGGGATGGGTCTCCACCTCGCCCGCCGCATCCACGCCCCGCACCAGCAGGTACTCGATGTCCCGGTCCTTCACCTCGATGACGTGGAAGAAGCACTTCGCCGACATGATGGCGCCGTCAAAGACGTAGTCCATCTTCTGGCCGGCGGCCGCGATGAAGATCCCCAGGCGCTTCCCCTTGCGCTCCGGCGGGACCACGGGGAGCTTCAGCACGTACTTCCGTGAGCGGAAGACCTGGGCCCGGTCCACGAGGGCCTTTCCCTGCGAGCAGATCCCCATGCAGTAGATGGGGGTGGCAAAGACGATACAGTCCGCCTCCACGATCCTGTCGTGCAGCATGTCCATGTCGTCCCGCTGGACGCACTTGTTCAGGGTCTCGCAGGCGTTGCAGCCCCGGCAGGGGTTCACCCGGATCTCGTTCAGGGCAAACTTCTCGACCACGACCCCCGGCTCCTCCCCCAGGGAAGCCAGCACCCAGTCCAGCAGGGTCTCGGAGTTCCCGTGCCTGCGGGGGCCGGTGGCAAAGGCCAGGACCTTGATCGGCATGGATCAGTGCTGGCGCTGCATGATACTAAAAGCTCGCGAACTGTTCTCCTGTACGATCCGGCCGAAAAAGGGTATGGGGATTCAGGATCTCCCGGTCCCTCAGATCTTCCTGGAGCAGAGGTACCCGTCCCCTGCACCCGTGCCTCCCGGAGAGCCCCTCACTTCATGATCTCTTCCATCGCGGCCTTGCCGTACACGTAGGCCGGCATGCCCGAGAGGAGGAACGTGACCCGCAGGGCTTCCTCGATCTCGCCCTTGGAGACCCCGAGCCTCTTTGCACCTCCGAGCTGCGCCCGCACCGCGTGCTGGTCCCGGAGGGCCGCGGCAATCGCGATGGCCAGGATCTTCTTGGTCTTGCGGGAGAGGAGCCCGTCATCCCAGACATGCTGGTCAAAGGCCAGCACCATGCCGTGCATGTC
>Ga0153915_10005869_pt1 | contig 11446 bp, 7 predicted proteins | sample Opewatmetagenome_2_FD_107003 | JGI IMG/M metagenome (GOLD analysis project Ga0153915, IMG submission 107003) | Freshwater wetland microbial communities from Ohio, USA - Open water 3 Core 3 Depth 3 metaG | ecosystem: Environmental > Aquatic > Freshwater > Wetlands | place: USA: Ohio, Lake Erie...
CCTGTCTCGTCAATCTCCACCCGCCGGGCCCCGACATCGGCCGCCGCATCCCGCTCATCAACCAGCAGTACATCGTCGGTCGCGACAGCGACGCCGGCTTCGTCGTGAGTCGCAGCTCGGTGTCGCGCCAGCACGCGCGGCTGTTCAACGACGACGACGGCAACTGGTGGGTCGAGGATCTCAACTCGACGAACGGCACGTTCGTGAACGAGACGCGCATCCGCGCGCAGCAGCTGACCGACGCCGACCAGGTGCGCTTCGGCGACGCGATCTACAAGTTCCTGGCGGGCTCGAACATCGAGAGCGCGTACCACGAGGCGATCCACAACATGGCCATCCAGGATGGCATGACGGGGATCCACAACAAGCGCTTCTTCATGGAGTTCCTCGACCGCGAGATCGCGGTGGCGAGCCGCCACGGTCACCCGCTCACGCTCGTGATGTTCGACGTCGATCACTTCAAGAAGGTCAACGACAGCCACGGCCACCTCGCCGGCGACGCGGTCCTCAAGGACCTCGCGGGCCGCATCCGGCCGCGCATCCGCCGCGAGGACCTGTTCGCGCGCTACGGCGGCGAGGAGTTCGCGTGCGTGCTGCCGTCGACCGCGCTGCCGGGCGGCATCGTGTTCGCCGACCACCTGCGCCAGCTCGTCGAGGAGCGCCCGACCGCGTTCGAGGACATCCAGATCCCGTTCACGATCAGCCTCGGGGTGACCACGCTGCACCGCGAGGCCGGCATCGACTCGGCCGCGCTCATCAAGCGCGCCGACGAGAACCTGTACGCCGCCAAGCGCGGCGGCCGCAATCGGGTGGTCCCGACGCTCGCCGACTTGATCCCTGGCTAGCCCAAACTCTGCTAGACCATGGCCCGTGATCGGGCAACGCACCCTCGATGACCTGGGCTGGCCGACGCTCGTCGACCACTGGGCGAAGCGCTGCGCCACGCGGCGCGGCGAGGCCCTCGTACGCGCCGGCATCTGGTTCGACGCGATCGACGGCGCGCGTGCCCGGGCCGCCGAGATCACCGAGGCGCGCGCGCTGGCGTCCCGCGATCTGCGGCTGCCGCTTGGCGGGATCGTGGACATCGCGCCGGCGATCGATCGCGTGCGCAAATCGGCGGCGCTCGAGGCGCCGGAGCTCGTCGCCGTGGCGTCGACCGGCAAGGCCCTCGCGCGCCTGCGCACGCACCTGCGCGAGCACGCCGACGTTGCGGGCCGGCTCGCGGCGCACGCCGGACGGATCGCCGACCTCGGCCACGTGTTCCATCCGATCCTCGAGGCGTTCGACGCCGACGGCCGGCTCGTCGATCACGCGAGCGACGAGCTCGGACCACTGCGCCGCGCGGCGGCGTCGATCAAGGCGCAGCTCGAGAAGCGCATGGACGGGATGCTCACCGACGAACGCTACGCGACCTACCTGAAGGACGGCTACTACACGCAGCGCGAGGACCGCTACGTCCTGCCGGTGCGCACCGACGGCAAGGGCTTCGTGCGCGGCATCGTCCACGGCACGTCGCAGAGCGGCCAGACGCTGTTCATCGAGCCCGAGGAGATCGTCGATCTCAACAACCGCCTGAAGCTCGCCGAGTCCGAGGTCCTGGCCGAGGAGCACCGGATCTACGTCAAGTTCTCGGGCTGGATCGCCGAGGAGGCCGATGCGTTTCTGACCTCGCTCGCCGCCGCCGAGCTCCTGGACGTGATCGCGGCCGCCGCGATCATGGCCGACGACACGATCTCGGCCGAGCCGATCCTCGACGAGTCGCCGCGGATCGCGCTGCTGCACGCACGCCATCCGCTGATGCTGCTCGGCGAGCGGCGCTGCGTCGCGAACGACGTCACCGTCGCGGCCGGGCAGACGCTGCTCGTCTCGGGCCCGAACGCCGGCGGCAAGACCGTGGCGCTCAAGACCGTCGGCCTCGCCGCGCTGATGGCGCGCGCCGGGCTGCACCTCACCGCCGAGAGCGGCAGCGCGATCGGGTGGTTTCGCGACGTCGTGACCGACATCGGCGACGCGCAGAACCTCGAGAAGGATCTGTCGACGTTCTCGGGCCACGTCGTGAACCTGCGCGACCTGCTGCGCACCGCGGCGCCGGGCATGCTGATGCTGATCGACGAGATCGCGGTCGGCACGGATCCCGATCAAGGCGCGGCGCTCGCGCAGGCCGTGCTCGAGGCGCTCGCCGCCAGAGGCGTCACCGGCCTCGTCACCACGCACTACGATCGGCTGAAGACGCTGGGCTCGGCCGGCGAGCACTTCGCGAACGCTTCGGTCGGCTTCGATCTCGAGAAGCTCGAGCCCACGTTCAAGCTCCACCTCGGCGTGCCCGGCAGCTCCGGCGCGCTCGCGGTCGCGAAGCGGATGGGCCTGGCGACCACCGTCGTCGAGCGCGCGCGCGAGCTGATCGGGGCCCAGGGCGTGAAGGTCGAGGATCTGCTCGCGAACGTCGCCGATCAGCGGCGTCGCATCGAGGAGGAGCGCGCGGCGCTCTTGGCCGAGCTCGAGGCCGCCGAGGCCGAGCGCGCCGCGATGCGCATGGAGCGCGATCGCGCGAACGCGCGGTTCGAGAAGCAGGCGAGGGCGGCGCACGGCGAGGCGCTGTCGGCGCTGCGCGCGGCGCGGCGCGAGATCGAGGAGGTTCGCAAGGAGGTCCGCGCGAAGGCGCAGGCCGCGACCGCCGAGGATGTCCGCGCGGTCACGCGCCGGCTCGTCGCGCCCGGCAGCACGGTCGCGAAGCACGAGCCGCCGCGCAAGCTGCCGCCCGGCACGCCCGCCACCGTGGAGTCGCTCGTCGTCGGTGCGCCGGTGATCGTGCCGCGGCTCGGTCGCTGCGAGGTCGTGTCGCCACCGACCGACGGCAAGGTCGAGGTGCGGCTCGGGCAGATGCGCGCCACCGTGCCGATCGCCGAGGTCCTGATGGACTCGCATCGTGCGGCCCGTGCCGCCGAGCGCGAGCGCGACAAGGCGCCGGAGTCCGACAAGCCCGAGGGGCCGAGCGTCGTGCTCGTCGACGGCGTGCCCGCCGGTGGTCGCGCGACCGCGCGCACGATCGACTCGACGATCGACGTCCGCGGCCAGCGCGCCGAGGAGGCCGTCGCCGCCGTGGACCGCTTCCTCGACGAGAGCCTGCTCGCGAGTCGCGAGACCGCGTTCGTCGTCCACGGCCACGGCACCGGCGCGCTGCGCACCGCGATCCGCAGCCACCTCGCCGGCCATCGCGGCATCTCGAACTTCCGCGCCGGCGAGCCGAACGAGGGCGGCGACGGCGTGACCGTCGCGTTCCTCAAGGACTGACGACGACGCCTACGGCGCGATGACGAGGAACGTGATGCGGTACCAGGTGTCGCGATCCTTGGGCGCCGGCAGCGGGATCCGATCGGCGATCGGTTCGAGGCAGCGCTTCACGGCGGCCTCGGTGGCGAGCAGCGCGCTCTTCTTCGCGTCGTCGGTGGGAACCGGCTCGATGTTGACGTTGGCCTCGGCCTTCGCGCCAGGAGGCGGCATCTTGTAGCGCGGGCGGTCGCGCACCGACTCGGGCGTCGCCGGGCCGTTCTTGACGATCGCGATCGTGTACACGGTGGTCGGCTGTTTCGCGACGCAGGCGCGCAGCGCGGGCATCGCCTTGCGGATGATCGGCTGGATCGCCGGGATGTCCACGATCGCGCTGCTGCTGGCCTCGCGCTGGATCGTCTGCGGCTGGTCTAGCGCGGCGAGCTCGCGGACGTGCTCCTCGGCGCGGCGCTTCCACGGGCTGTCGGGCGCGAGCCTCAGGAACTGGCGGAAGTACGCGAGCGCGTACTCGGGCTCCTTGCGGGCCTGGCGCGCCAGCCCGAGCAGGTACTCGGACTCGCCGGCGCGCAGCCACGGATACTGCGGGCGCGCGAGCGTGTTGAACGCGACGTCGTACCTGAGCGCGTTCGTGGCGTGCGTCTCGGAATCGCTCGGCCGGCGCGCGCGATCGTAGGCGAGCGCGAGCAGCCACTCGACGATCGGCTTCGGCGCATCGGGGGTGTCGAACGCGGCATCGAGGGCGTCGATCGCCTCGTCGAGCTTGCCGAGCGCGATGCGGACCTCGCCGAGACGCATCCACTGATCGCCGCGCGGCGTGGTGGCGACCGCATGGGCGAGCGTGCGCTCGGCATCGGCGAGCTGGCCGGCGCGGCCCTGGCAGACGCCGAGCTCGATCATCTGGCGCTCGCGATCCGGCGACGTGCCGGGCGGGGCGTTGGCGTCGACGAACGCGAGGTCCGACGCGCACGCGGCCCAGTGCTCGAGCACGAGGTGCGCCTCGCCGCGGAGCGCGTACGCGCGCGGGTCCTTCGGGATGCGCTTGATCGCCTGATCGAGCAGGGTCACGGCGAGCTTCGCGGAATCCGGCGTGCGCTCCTCGACCTTGCGCCGCGCCTCGGTGACGAGCTCGTCGTACGGCTTGCGCTCGGGATCGAGGGCCGAGTCCCAGAGGTGCGACTTCTTCTCGGCATCCTTGTCCGCGTCGACAGGTTTCGGCGGATAGCGCTTCGACTGCGCTTGCGCGAGCGCCGGCGCGGACGCGAACACCACGGCGAGCGCGATCAGTGAAAGATTTCGCGCCACGGGGTTTCGAGGTGCAGGCTCTTGCGTTTGCGATCGGCGAGCAAGGGGTCGAGGTGCGCGTGCGCGCGCGGCTGGTACTCGGGGTGCGCGCCCGACAGCAAGTATTTCTGCCAGAACTCGATCGCGCTCTCGGTCATACCGAACGCCTCGTACGCGAGCGCGAAGTAGTAGAACTCCTCGCCGGACGGCACGTAGAACGTCTGCTTCAACACGGTGACGCGGCGGTGAAACTCGGCCATCGCCTGCTCGCCCTGCGCGACGATCAGGTCCTTGGCCTGGCCGCCGCGCTCGTCGCGATCGAGCGCGACGGCGAGCCCGTATAGCGTCTCGGTGTTGCGCGACGTGCGCAGCGCCTGGCGGTAGGTATCGATCGCGTCGTCGAGCCGGCCCAGCATCATGTACGTCTCGGCGAGGTTCGCGAGCGCGGTCTCGTCGGGGATATCCGAGCGCGCGAGGATCTTCTCGTAGTCGTGGGTCGCGGCGACGAGGTGATCCTTCGTGAACAGGCGCGTGTGCAGCACCGCGCGATGGAACAGGATCTGGAAGTCGATCGAGCTGCCGTCGTCGCGCACCGGCGACATCCGCGGATCGAGCGGCGCGCGGGCCTCGAACGCATCCCAGGCGTCGATGATCTCCTGGGCGCGCTTCTTGTCGAACGGCGCGCCCGGATCGGGACACAGCGGCGACGGGTTGATCTGGAAGATCTGGGTCTCGCCGCACTCGAAATAGAACGAGTAGATCAGGCGGCCGAGGCGGTAGTACGGCTCGGCCTCCTTCGGCTTGGCCTGCGCGGCGTTGCGATACGACACGATCGCGTGCTGCACGAGCTGGCGGATGTTCTCCTTCGACGCGACGTGCGTCGCGGTCGCCTGCATCGCCAGCTCGTCGCCGCTCTTCATCTCGCTGTCGTAGACATCCTGCGCCGCATCGGGCGACCCGGTCTCGATCGCGTGCTTCCACGTGTTCGCGTGCGCCGCCGCCGCGACCACCATGACGACGAGGACCGCGGGCACGACTCTCATGGCACCGGCGCCGGCGGGATCGGTTGAAGGAGTTGCAGCCGCTTCATGCGCAGCTGCTTCGTGGTCATCGGCACCGCGTGCGGGCGGGCATCGATCGCGGCGAGGTGATCGAGGGCGCGACGCCGATACGGCAGGTCACCGGCCGCGGCGTACAGCGCGAACTCGGCGCGCGCCTCGACGTAGTTATCGACCGCCTCGTACAACAGGCCGAGATAGTACTGCTCGTCCTCGGCCGGCGCATAGCGCAGCGTCGCGAGCGCGTTCTGCACCATCGGGCCCATCTGATCTTGGAGCGCGGCGCGCAGGTGATCGAGCGTCTCGAACGCGGCCGTGCGCTGCTCGTCGCGGTCGTACATGACGGCGAGCGCGAACGCGACGACCTGCATCTCGTTCGAGTAGTACGGTGGGTTCGACGGCAGCGCGTTCGCGAGCACGTCGACCGCATCGCCGGTGAGGCCGCGCTGCGCGAGCGCGCTCGACAGGTGGACGAGGATCTGTCCCGTGATCGGCTGGCCCGGCACGATCGGGCCCTGCGCGATGCGGAGGTAGCGGATCGCGTCGTCGAGCTGGCCGAGGCGCAGATAGATCTCGCCGAGCCGGCCGGTGATCTCGATGCCGGCCTTCTCGGCGCCGACCTGATCGATCGCCGACTGGAACGCCTCCATCGCCTGGCGCGTCTTGCCGATGGCATCGGAGGTCTGGCCGTAGTAGCGGAGCACCTCGAGGTTGTCGGGCGCGAGCCGGCGCGCGTAGCGCAGCATGCCATTGACCTCGCGATAGACCTTCATGCGGCCCTCGCCGGTCGGATCGTAGTCGGCGGCGAGCGAGTTATCGGCCTGGTTGATCGCCTGCTTCGCCTTGAAGAGGATGCTGGTGACCTCTTCCTTGTGCGGCTCGGTGATCTCGCGCCAGAAGTTGCCGCGATCCGGATCGACCGGCGGCGCGACCGGCATCGCCACGACCTCGGGCTTCGCCTCGCCGCGCAGGGCGCCGAGCACGACGAACGCGAAGACCAACCGCCTCACGATCCGAGTATGCAGGCGACCACGCGGGGTTGCCAGGTGGGAGCCGGGGTGGCCGACCCCGCGATCCGGGGCTGGCCTCACCAACGAGATCGGATCTAAGCCCAGCACTTTCACTGACTTGTCACTGGCATACCCTGGCCCACACCTTGCTGTTCCTGACAGCGTGGACCGCGGAGTTCTGGCGACAGCGGCCGAGCTGTTCGAGGCTCGTCATTATCCGGGTGTCGTCGCCCTGATCAACGACGCCCTGGAAGAGGAGCCCGAGCACGTCCCGCTGATGCTCGTGCGCGCCCGCGCCCATATCGCACTGCGTCGCGATCTCGAGGCCCAGGCCGATCTGCGCGACATCATCCGCCTCGATCCGCAGTGCAGCCTCGCGTATCGCCTGCTCGGCGAGCTCGCGGGCCGCCGCGACGAGAACGACTCCGCCGCCATCTTCTTTCGCGAGGCTCTGCGCCTCGACCCCGACGATCGCGATGCCGCCGACTGGCTCGCGATCGTGGACAAACCAGCTCGACCAGCCGCGGTAGCACCAAAACTCCCGGCACCCGCTACCGCGGCTGGTCGCTTTCCTCGGTTCGCCACCGGCACGACGCCGCCGGTCGACTTCGAGCGCCCGACCAGGCCGTTCACCGGCCAGCTCGCGCGCGGCTCGCGACCGAAGACCGACTGGAACGCGAGCGACAGCGATGTCCCGCCGCTGCCGGAGACGCCACCCACCGCGCGCGGCTCGCAACCGAAACCGACGCCGATTCCGGTCCACCTCCGAGCGGCGCCGCCGAGCAGCGACGTGAAGCCGACGCAGCCGCAGCGGATCGCGCAGCGCACGCAGGCGCGCGGTCCGATCCCCGAGCTGCCCGGCTTCGGCGACTATCTCGTCGCCTCCGGCATCCTGACGCGCGAGCGCCTGCGCGCCGCGCAAGCCTACCAGCGCTCCATGCGCGTCCAGCTGTCGACCGCGATCGTGACGCTCGGCCTCGCGACTCCACAGCGGATCGAATGGGCCGCGGTCGCGCATCAATCGCAGCTCGCTCGGCAGCGCTAGCCCCGAGCGCCGTAGTACGCTGCGCGCGTGCGGAGCGCTTCGGTCGTGACGTTCGCGACGGTCGCGGCGATCTCGATGGCGAAGCTCGCGCGCGCCGACGCTCCCCCCGCGGTCGATCCAGGCGACCTGCCGCCGCTCCCCGAGGCGTCCGAGGACGAGGCCACGTCGAGCGCGTCGATGCTCGCCGCGGTGTCGGCCGAAGAAGACGTCGTGGTCGGCGCCGCGAAGCGCGAGCAGAGCCTCGGCAACGTGGCCTCCGCCGTCACCGTCATCACCGCCGACCGCATCCGGCGCTTCGGCTATCGCACCGTCGGCGAGGCCGTCGCGGGTGTCGCCGGCGCGTACTTCGAGGACACGCGGATCGTGGCGACGATCGGCTTTCGCGGCATCAACATCCTCGGCGACTTCAACACGCGCATCCTCATCCTCGTCGACGGCGCGAGTATCAACGAGGGCTGGGGCTCGTTCGCCGGCGTTGGCTACGGCTCGCTGGTCGCGGTCGACGACATCGCGCGCATCGAGGTGATCCGCGGCCCGGTGTCGTCGGTGTATGGCACCAACGCGTTCTTCGGCATCATCAACATCGTCACGCGCGGCGCGACCGAGACGCCGCGCGCGTGGGGCCGCGTCGGCATCAACTCGATCAACGGCGTCGTGTCGGCCGCCGGGTTCTCGCAAGGCACCGTGCACCGCCAGATCCGCGGCACCGTCCAGGTGATGAACCGGATCGGCGAGACCTCGGACGTCGCCGACATCGGCACGGGACTCGAGGGCGATGGCTCGACCGCGCTCGCGGCGTCGGTCGTCGGGTCGTACAACGGCACGTTCGGTCAGCTGCGCGCCTACCGGTTCCGTCGCGACTCGCCGTTCGCGCCGTACAACGGCGACCCGTCGGTGAACCCGCCGTACAACGAGTACAACACCCAGCTCGTGCTCGAGGGCGGGCACACCCGGGAGATCAGCGATCGCCTCGTGATCGCGGGTCGCGGCTACGCGAACATCTACGAGTTCTACGACCACATCCTGCAGTTCGGCCTGCCGCCGTTCGACGACTACGGCGACGCGAAGACGTTCGGGGCCGAGCTCCGCGCGCGCTACGAGGCCATCCCCGGCAAGCTCGGCATCACCGCCGGCACCGAGGCCACGTTCAATCGCACGAACAGCCGGTCGTTCACCGTCGGCGGGACCGACGAGGTCGTCGTGCCGAAGGACATCGATCTCGAAGGTGTCTACACCGAGGTCGACGGCCAGCTCGCGAAGTACGTCGGCTATACCGCCGGCGCGCGCTTCGATCGCAACTCGGCGATCGACAAGCGCGTGTCGCCGCGCGCCGCGCTGTTCGTGTCGATGCCGGAGAAGTACGGCGTCAAGCTCCTGTACGCCGAGGGCTTCCGCAACCCGAGCGCGTACGAGGCGTTCTTCCACGACGACGTCACGTTCGCCGCGCCCGATCACCTCGGCTCCGAGACGATCCGCAGCTACGAGGCCGTCGCGTGGGCCAAGCCGATCGGCGGGCTGTCGACGCGGCTCAGCTACTACTACTGGGACGCGCGCGCGCTGGTCGAGCAGCTGCCGCTGCCGAACCCGCTGCCCGGGCAGGAGAACCTGATCGCGTTCCAGAACGTCGGCCGCATCGTCTCGCAGGGCGTCGAGGTCGAGGCGAGCTATCGCAACAGCGCCGGGTGGTACGCGTTCGGCGGCGGCGTCTACTCGAAGGTGAAGAGCTCCGAGGCCGGTGGCGCGCTCGAGGGCAACGTGGTCAACGCGCCCGCGGTCACGGCCTCCGGCGGCGTGTCGACGCCGAAGCTGTTCGGGCGCGCGCACCTGTCCGGCGAGCTGCTCTACATCAGCACGCGCGCGACGCGCCCGCAGATGGACGGCACGCCGTCGCCTGACTCGCCCGACTGGTACGGCCTGAACCTCACCGTGTTCGTCCCGAACGTCGGCGGCTTCGACCTCACGGCCGGCGTGCGCAACCTCGTCGGCACGCGCGACATGATGCCGGCACCCGCCGACTACGATCGCTACAGCTCGCCCGCCAGCGTCACGATCCCGCGCATTCCCGGCGAGGGCCGCGAGGTGTTCGTGAAGGCCGGCTACAGCTACTGAGCTACGGACACGTGATCTTGTCCGACGTGACGCCGGCGAGCGTCTGGATCTGCGTGGGATCGAGCGTGCGCGCGTAGACGTGGACGTCGTCGATCCCGCCGGCGTAACCAGCGGCGATCGCGGTGCCGGAGACGTTCGTGTTGGCGATCGTGCCCGACGCGGTCTGGCACGCGTCGAGGTCGCCGTCGAAGTAGACCTTGATGGTCGTGCCGTCGTAGGAGCACGCGACGTGGGCCCACTTGCCGATCTCGAGCTGCTGGTCCGAGACCGCGGTATGGCTGCCGAACGTGCAGGTGACCTTGTCGTTCTGGATGCCGAGCGCGTACTGGCCGGTGTTGGCGAGCGGCGACGGGTTCGTGCCGAGCACGTTCGGACGCAGCCACATCTCGATCGTGACGTTCGGGGCGATGTCGAGATCGCTGGCTTCCGGCACGGTGATCGACGAGCCGACCGTCACGAGCGCGGCGTGCTGATTGGCGCGAGGCATCGAGTCGACGAGCAGCGCGGTCGCGTCGTGGCGCCCGAGCGAGTTGTCGTCGATCACCGGCACGAGCGCGGTATCCTCGAAGTCGAGGCAGAGCCGAACGTCCGGTTGCGTCGCATGACAGGTGCGCACCTCGACACTCGCATCCGGGCCGGTGGGATCCGGTTGCGGATCCGGCGGGGTCCCGTTCGCGCCCGGAGCGAAACCACACGCTGCCAAGAAGCACGCCGAGAACACCACTCCCCGCATGGTGCGAGGAGTAGCAGGCGACATGCCATGGGGTTTCGACGGCAAGGGCTCGAAACCTCGGTGTGCGACCGACCTCCGCACAGTCGGGTTGTGGGGTTCTCGCACAGACTAGCGCGGTGGTTCGGCGATCACGGTCAGCGTGCCGGGACTGACGCGGAACGTCGTGACGGCAACCCGCGGCGTGATCTCGCCGGCCAGGCACGGCTGGCTGGTGTGCTCGCGCTGCCAGGCGCATTGCTCGCGGGCACCGATCGGGAGGATCTGCGCCTGGCCGCCGTACGTCGTCTCGACGACGCCCTGCGGCGCCTGCATCCACTCGGCGAGCGCGGCCTCGGCGACCTCGCCGATGTGACCGGCGGCATCGACGGGGTAGGCCGTGCCGTTGATCGCGAGCGCGAGGCCGTCGGGGCAGTCGGTGCGGAGCGGGGTGGTCATCGCGATCGGTTCCTCGCGGTAGACCTCCTTGCGCGGGATGAAGAAGATCGCGGCGGTGACCACGGCGTCGGCGGCGAAGAAGCCACCGTAGAGGTAGTTGTTCGGACGATCCGAGCTGGCGGTGAGCAGCATGGCGGACGCGATCGCGCCCTCGATCAGGAACGAGATCGCGGTGCTCTTCTTCCAGAAGCTGCCGTAGCGAAACGCCGAGTGATAGCGAACGCTGGTGCCGCGCTGCTCGGCGTTGCACGCGAGCGCGAACGGCTTCGCGGGGCCGGCGACCGTCGAGCCCGCGGTCGCGCCGGGCACGGTCGTGTACTCGATGGCGAGCGGCAGCGACACCGTGAGGCGCTCGTCGAGGCCGGGTTGCGGCACCAGCTCGTCGCGCGCGTGCTCGTCCCACACACGCTCGGTGCCGGAGGCCTGCGTGGCGATCCACGTGGTCGCGCAGCCGGAGCACAGCGCCAGCACGACCAGCGCCTTCATC
>Ga0153915_10005870_pt1 | contig 11445 bp, 9 predicted proteins | sample Opewatmetagenome_2_FD_107003 | JGI IMG/M metagenome (GOLD analysis project Ga0153915, IMG submission 107003) | Freshwater wetland microbial communities from Ohio, USA - Open water 3 Core 3 Depth 3 metaG | ecosystem: Environmental > Aquatic > Freshwater > Wetlands | place: USA: Ohio, Lake Erie...
ATCTCCTGCACTAAAACGCCTGCGATTTTTGCATCAGCCTTGTACTTTTTCACATTCTCAATAATTTTTTTGTAACCACTGGCAACATCCGATGCATTTTTGAGATTAACGATAACGCCTCCGACTTCTGATTTGTGGATTATATCTTGTGAGACAATTTTGAGAACGATGGGGTAGCCGATTTGTTCAGCGTACGTTGCGGCTTCTTTCTCGGTTTTTGATAGGTTAAACCTGGTGACTGGGATATCGTATTCTTTGCAGATAGTTTTGGCTTCTGTTTCTAGGAGCGTTTTTCTGCCTTCTTCTTTTGCTTGGTTTATGATTTTATTGGTTTGCTTCAAGCCTTTCGACTTCCCGCTATCATATTTAATGTACAGTCATGATTTAATGATTTAAGAATTGTTTGTTTGACTTATGAGTTTTGGTGATTCTAGTTCAAGATAAAAAGTAGTGTATTTGTACAAGTTAAATTTCCAAAATTCATTTTAGACTATGAAAAGGTGAATTATACAAGTCTGTGTATACCAAAATGTCCACCTGAAAATGTATATTTAATATACACTTAATTCCTATTTGCATTAGGATCTTAAAATGCTTAACTATCAAGGAACTCTTGACGCAGCTAGAATTGCACTTTCCTTGGGCTTTCTGCTGTACGCTTCATGGAGAGACTACAAGACACGAGAAGTAAGCAACAAAGTCTGGGCCTATTACGCACCAGCCGCACTTGCGCTATCATTAGTTGAACTCCTTCTTTTCGATTCTTCGCAATTGCCCTTCTACGCCTTAAGCTTCGGCGTAACGGCAGGGTTAGCTTTGCTCCTGTTTTATTCTGGCGCCTTCGGTGGCGCAGATTCTAAAGCCCTAATGTGCATTGCACTCGCAATACCCTTTGCTCCAATAACCCTGTTCACGCCTGTTCTGGATGGAGGTTTGTCGCCAATCATGCTATTTGTTTTTCCATTAACCATCTTGAGCAACTCAGTACTGTTCGCTGCAGCTTCAGGCATATACATGGTCTTGCGTAATCTGATTTGGCATAAAAGGGAAGAAACAAAAATGTTCTCAGGAACTCTTGCATCGGAATCAATTGGTAAGAAGTTGCTGGTACTTATTACTGGTTACAAAGTGAGCGTTGCTAAATTGAGGGAAAAATGGCATATTTTTCCCATGGAAGACCTCGAAGACGTCGAAGGTAGTGTAAAGCGCACTCTGGTTGTCGTTCCACATGAAGAGGGTCGGGATGCAATAGTTGAGCACCTATCTCATGCGGCTGAAACTGGAAAAATTGATGGCTACGTTTGGGCGACGCCAGGTTTGCCCATGTTGATTTTTGTGACTTTAGGCTTGATTGTTGCTTTGCTGTTTGGGGATTTAATTTGGTTGCTTATCAGGTTAGTTTTGGGCTAGTTTAGATCGTGGTTTTGCTACGTTTAGAATAAGAAACAGACGCTGTAACCATAAGGACTGAGCCGAAGCCAACAAATGCCAGACCATAACTTCGATACGGATAAGAAGCTAAAGTCTCCGCGAAAGCCACGCTGCCGCTGTGATAGGAATAGAAGAAAGCGCTTACAACAAACAGTAAAATTGCGAGTGCTAGCAAGGATACCTCAGTTTTAAACTTCAAATTCCTCTCTCTCCATTCCAAGTTATTAATAGAACTACATTGATATCAAAAGCTTATTTTAGCTTTTTGGAAATACACTACAGGAGACTATTTATGTCAGCAGTGGACTTCAAGCGCGAACTACAAAGTTTCCTGCAACAAGAAAAGACTCAAGAATGCAAAGCAACTGTCATGCCAGACTTCTTCCTTGATAGATTCGTAACTTTAGACTGGGATGTCACAAAGTTCTCCGAGTGTTTGGCAGATGTTGCGAAAAGGAAAGGCGGTAGCATCGACGGCATAAGTCAAATCGACATGCGAGGAGGAAACGCCGTTAACGTTGCATCAGCCCTCACAGGCTTAGACGCCAAAGTTACGCCGATTGTTTGCACAAGCGAATACGGCTTGAACCAAATCAAATACCGCTCCAAAAAAGACAAACTCGACGCTTCACACATAAAAACGACTTGCAAAGCTTCAATAACAACGGCACTCGAATTTCAAGCCCAAAACGGAAAAACAAATGTCATGCTCCGCGATTTGGGTGGCCTTGCCGATTTTGGACCAGCAAACCTAAACGACAGTGATTGGGCGCTCATTGAAGCCTCGGATTACGTTTGCGTATTTAATTGGGCAGGAACGGTAAAGCATGGAACAGCACTGGCGAAGGCGGTTTTTGAAAGAGCACACAACGGTCGTGCCAAAACTTACTATGACACGGCAGACCCAAACCCCAACGCCAAAGGCATCGCTGACTTATTGACGAAGGTACTAAAAACTGACTTAGTAGACATTTTGAGCTTAAACGAGAACGAGGCAATCACTTACGCGTCGCTGATGGACGAGTCCTTGAAAGAGAAAAAAGAGCGTTTGTCTTTTGCCGAGTTAGCAATGGTCGCAGCACGAGTTTTAGCTCAGCATTTGTCAGCGCGGATTGATTTGCACGCTACGAGTTTTTCTGCCAGCCTGAAAGGTAAGTCGGAAATTATTATGCCAACGTTCAAGGTGAAAGTTTTGCGCGCAACTGGCGCTGGTGACGCTTGGAATGCAGGCAACATTTTAGGCGACAAGTATGGTCTAAAGGTCGAGTGCCGCCTGATGCTGGCGAACGCAGTTTCAGCTTGCTATCTCTCAGACCCTAAAGGACTGCATCCAACCAAGGCTAAACTTGCTAAGTTTCTGAATGATAACTCTTAGCGCTAAGCCAAATTATTTTAACCCCGCCCTGCCTAACCATGCAGTAAAGCAAGGGTGTATTGATGGGCAAGCTGTTTGGTAGCTCAGGCATTCGAGGCTTGGCAAACATTGACTTAACGCCACAACTAGCCTGCAAGGTTGCTTCAGCTGTAGCGACACATGCGAAAGCCAAAAAAGCCGTTGTAGCGCGGGACACACGTGTTTCCGGAGACATGCTTGAGGATGCTTTGATTTCGGGATTGGTGTCCTGTGGCACTGAAGTTTTGCTCGCAGGCATGGTACCCACGCCGACACTGGCTTACGCCACAAAAGCGTTTGGTACTGACGTGGGGTTCATGCTGACAGCTTCTCATAATCCCCCTCAGTATAATGGCATTAAAGTGTTCAGCAGCGACAGCCTATCTTACACCGATGATGGACAGGATGCCGTAGAAAAAATCGTTGCGGATGGCCACTTTGCATTGGTGGATTGGCGAGAGCTCGGCAAAACCAGACCTGTAGATGCAGGTCAAAGTTATATGCAGATGGCGCAAAAAGCGGTCACGCTTAAGCAGAAGTGGCGTGTTGTTGTTGACCCAGGGTGCGGCGCTACCTTCAGCATGGCACCTGCACTGCTTAAAGCCATTGGCTGCAAGTTGACCGCTCTTAACGCTCAGCCAGATGGGCATTTCCCAGCGCGGAAGTCTGAGCCAACCGTTGAGTCACTTCATGACTTAGCAAGAGTCGTTAAAACGCTGGGAGCTGACATCGGTATTGCCTTTGATGGTGATGGTGACCGTGTTGCCTTCGTTGATGAAAAAGGCGCTTTTGTAAATTTTGACCGCTGCTTGGCGGCGTACGCTGCTTATGCACTTAAACTGAGTGGTGGTGGCGTGATTATTACGAATGTTGAGGCGTCCATGTGCGTGGAAACCATGGCACAGAAATACGGCGGCAAAGTTGTTCGGACACGGGTTGGCGACATTTACATTTCGGAAGCCATCAAACGTGAGGGCGCGATTTTCGGCGGCGAACCCTGCGGTGCTTGGGTGCATCCGCGGCTGCATTTTTGTCCTGACGGTCTGCTTTCGGCTGCGCTGTTTCTTGCAGCGTTGGAGGCTGAGGGCAAGAATGTGTCGGCATTTATCGCTCAGGTTCCAGAGTACATTACACTTAGAAAAAACATATTCTGCAAAAATGAGCAAAAATATGAAGTGGTTCAAAAGGTTGGTGAAGCCCTCAAAGCCGCGTTTCCAACATACATTGATTTTTCTACCGTTGACGGCACTCGTTTGTCGCTTAAGAATGGTTGGTTGCTAGTTCGGGCTTCAGGCACCGAGCCGCTTATACGCCTAACTGTTGAAGGCGAATTTTTGGCGGCAGCGAAAGATATAATCGGTAAAGCAACCCAAGTAATCAGAGATAACACTTAGGGTGAATCATGGTGAAGGCTATACTGTTAGCGGCTGGGGAAGGCGTGCGGCTTCTGCCCATAACGGCGACGCGCCCCAAACATCTCATTAAGGTTGGCGGAAAACCAATCCTGCAATTCTGCCTAGAAGCGGTTAAAAAAGCAGGAATCACTGAAGCAGTAATTGTTACTCATTACATGGGCGAAGCTATCCGCCAATACTTCGGCGACGGCAGCCAATTTGGTTTAAAAATAAGTTATGTTGAGCAGAAGGAGGTGCTTGGCACAGGAAACGCTGCAAGCGTAGCAGAGCCGTATGTAGACGATGATTTTGTTTTGGTTTATGGCGATTTACTTTTTGGTCAAGATGTCGTTAAAGAAGTTTTGAAGCAGTTTAAGGGTGGAAAAATCGCTGCTGCCATAGGCGTGGTCCCTGTTGATAAGCCTGAAAGCTACGGAATCATAGAGTTGGATGAGCAGAAACACCTTAAAAGTATCGTGGAAAAACCCTTGGCTGGCAAAGCACCTTCCAACTTGGCAAACGCTGGTATCTACGCTTGCTCCAAAGAAGTTTTCGATAAAATAAAGCAAACCAAAGTTTCAATACGCGGCGAATGGGAGCTCACCGACGCCATAACAATGCTCGCAAGCGAGGGCAAAACGGTTTTGTCAGCTGAGCTTTCAAAGGATGAATGGTTTGACGTGGGCAGACCTTGGGATCTGTTGGACGCGAACATTTGGGCTCTCAAACGCATAGAGCACAAGGTGTTAGGTACAGTTGAGCAGGGTGCTCATTTGATCGGTCCCGTTTCGGTAGCTGAGTCGGCGCGTGTTCGTAGCGGAGTCTACATTGAAGGGCCAGTCTTTATTGACGAGGGGTGCGATGTTGGACCGAACTGTTATATTCGTTCGGGGACAAGTTTAGGCAAAAAAGTGCGCATTGGCAATGCTTGTGAAATCAAAAACAGTATCATCATGGACTACGCTCATATCGGGCACCTCTCTTATGTTGGCGACAGCATCTTTGGCGAGGGCTGCAATTTGGGTGCAGGTACGATTACCGCTAACTACCGCCTAGATGCAGGCTCAATCAAGATGATGGTTAAAGATAAACTCATTAATACTGAAAGACGCAAACTTGGCGCAGTCTTCGGCGACTATGTGAAAACAGGAATTAAATCTTTGTTTATGCCAGGTGTTAAGGTGGGCGCGAACAGTTGGGTTGGGCCGAACTTTATGGTTGAACGCGACTTGCCGGCTAATACAATGGTTTTTCTAAAACAAACCAGCGAAGTGAAACAAAAGAAGTAGTGAAAAATATAGGTTTTTTATTTTTTAGTGTTGTGTTGCAACCACATATGCTTTTGAGATAAATCCTTTATCGAATTAAACCTTGAATTTAGAACCTTGTTCATTAAAGATGATTTGTTTTTAATTAAGAAAAGCATGAAGCCACGAGGACCTGCCTTCACTACCCTCATATTTGTGCTGCCGCAACTATATCTCTACCGCAAACCCTTAAAACACTAAAGGCTAACAAGACAACGAGGTGATAAGAATGCCAATGTTATATCTAAAATGCAAAAGATGTACGACAGAGTTTGCATCTGGAATTGATTCAGATGATAAGAGCTTCAAAACGATGCAACTCTCAGCGAATACGCACAGTTGCCCGAGGGGGCACGTAAATCGCTATGACAAAAAAGACTATTATTTTAAATATTCCTATTCTGCTTAATCCCCAAACCACCGAGCTAACAAAATCCAAAACTGGTATATTTAGAGGGATAATGGTATTTCATCAACATAGCATGAGGCTGAAATAACTTCCTTTCTAAAATAAGATTCCGGAGAGAAACATTCTTTCAATTTGGGGTCTTCATACTTTAAATAGTCTTTTGGCGTATTTTGCGGTACGGGAATGTATTGTGACTGCCCAAAACGAAGCCGAAGAAAACCAAAACCAAGCTTTACCGGCAAATTACGCTCCGCTCCAGCTGGAAGCGGAAATTAGGGAATTTTGGATAAAAAATGATACTCGCAACAAACTGGAGTCTGTTGAGAAAAATGCTAAGGGTATTTTGGGTTATGTCGAAGGTCCACCAACGCTCAACGGAATCCCTCACATCGGTCACGCACGAGGACGCGTAATGAAGGATATTCGTTACCGGTGGAAAACCATGCAAGGCTATTACATGCCGTTTTGGGCAGGATGGGACTGCCAAGGCTTACCTGTAGAACTAGAGGTTGAAAAGCTTCTTGGTGTGCGAAATAAGCGTGAATCTATCGAAAAATTCGGAATGGAACGCTTCATAGAAGAATGCAAAAAAGCCATCATGCGCTACCACAAAATGTGGCTTGAAGCAGACAACATGCTTGGAGTTTTCATTAACCAAGACAAAGCTTATTGGACCTACAAAGACCAATACATCGAACGCGAATGGAAATACCTCAAAGCTGCATGGGAACAAAACCTTCTGGAAGAAGGACACTACGTAGTCGCTTACTGCCCAGGGTGTCAAACCAGTCTAAGTAGCGCTGAAGTTGGCTATGAAGGCAGTTACAAAGAAGTCGAAGACCCATCACTCTACTTTAAATTCAAGATTAAAGGCACAAAAAACGAGTTCTTCCTCATTTGGACAACCATGCCATTCACTATCATAACCGACACCATGCTTGCTGTGCAGCCAAACGCTGAATACGTGAAAGTGCGAGTTGACCAAGAAATCTGGATAATGGTGAGACAACGCGTAGAACCAGTCATGGCTGAGCTTGAAATCGCACGGTACGAAATCACCGAGTCAATGAGTGGCAAAAGCCTTGAAGGAACAGCCTACGAATACCCACTTAAAGATATCGTCCCCAAACAAGGCGAAAACGAAACCAAACACTCCTTAGTGCACAAGGTTATCGGCGAAGACTTCGTTGATGTAGATACAGCCACAGGAGTTGTTCATCTTTCGCCTGGAAACGGCGAAGACGACTTCTGGGCGGCACAACGCAGAGGAGTACCGATCTACGCACCATTCGATGACGAAGTCAAATTTACTAATGATGCGGGTATCTTCACAGGCGTGTTTGCCCGTGATGCTGACATGCTTGTAGTTGAGGAACTACGAAACCACAACGCCTTTGTGAAAGTCCAAAAGGTAAAACATGAGTACCCAACTTGCTGGCGTTCACACCACAAACTAGTTTGGTTGGCTAGAAAAGAATACTTTCTGAGAACGGATAAAATTAACAGCAAAGTTTTGGAAGCGGCAGAAAAAATAGAGTACTTCTTTGAAGAGCCCAAAAACCGTTTCCTCGGTTTTCTTAAAGAGGGCAAGCCATGGTGCATTAGCCGAGAACGTATTTGGGGCACACCGCTTCCAATGTGGATATGTGAGAAATGCGGCAACAAACGTCTTATCGCAAGCAAAATGGAATTGGTGGAAAGTGCTCAAGAGACTGTGCCAGAGAATTTTGAGTTGCATAAGCCCTGGGTTGACAAAATCACAGTTAAATGCGATAAATGCAGAGGAATAATGCGCCGAGAAGATTTCGTCTTGGATACATGGCATAACAGTGGCGCAGCGCCATACGCACGCTTCACTGATGAGGAGTTTGGAAAGTTTATACCAACCGATTTCTTAACTGAAGGTATTGACCAAACGCGTGGTTGGGCTAACTCGCTGCTGCTAGAACACATCATTTTGACGGGAAAGCCTGCTGGTCCCTACAGGGCGTTTCTTTTTCAGGGCTTAACACAGGATGCAAAAGGTAGAAAAATGAGCAAAAGTCTCGGAAACGTCGTTGAAACAAGCAAGCTTCTTGAAAAGAACAGCGCTGATTTGTGCCGCTTCTACATGATGCGCAAGTGCTCACCCATCGATTTCATGAACTTTGACATGCAGGAGCTCAATCGAAGACCTTACCAAGTTCTTTCTACGCTTTATCATTTGAGCCGATTCTTCCTACAAAACGCGACTTTCGATGAGTTCAAAGCAGAAGTGTACACGTTGGACTGGGCATTTAAGGCAGCCAAACTGCAGCCTGTTGATTTGTGGCTTCTATCAAAGTTGCAGGATAAAATTGAGGAGTATACGATAAAATTGGATCGTTGCGAATTCAATGGCGCTGTGGCTGTACTCGATGACTTTGTGATTGAAACGCTTAGCAGGCTATATGTGCCGATGATTCGCAAGGAACTTTGGACTGATGAGCCTGAAACTTTCGAGCGAAGACAAACAGTCTATTCGCTACTGCATCACACTTTGAAGACTGTTACGATGCTGTTTAATCCCGTTACACCTTACCTTAGCGAAGCATTATACCAGAAAATCTACAGACAGCTTGAGCCAAGTTTGCCAGAATCAGTCAACCTTGCAGCATGGCCAAATGTCGATGAAAAAATCCGCAACCAAAACCTTGAGGAACAGTTCGACGTATTGCTAAAAGTGGTTTCTATCGCTTATGCGGCGCGTAATCAAGGCAAATTGAAACGCAGGTGGCCCCTGAGCAAAGTCATTGTAGTTGCACCAGAAAAAATCATGCAATCCCTGAAAACTCTCGAAGCGCTACTGTTGGAGTTGACAAATGTTAAGGCAGTTGATTATGCTGTAGTTGTTCCTGAGTACGTTGGCGGCGAAAACTGGGTTTCCAGCCAAGAAGGCGACATAACAGTGTTTATCAGCGGAAAACGAGACGAAAAATTGCTCGGTGAAGGCATAATGCGCGATTTAGCAAGACGTGTGCAAGCGCTACGCAAAGAGATGGGGTTTGTGCCCACTGAAGTGTTGGAGTCAGCTCACATCGCTGAGTTGGATACGGAGAGCATGGGCCTTTTGGAGCCGTATTTAGTTGAGATGGCTGACTTAGTGCGTGCACGAAAAGTGTACCTTCAAAAGAGTAGAAGTGAAGTTGAAGCGGATTGGCACCTGTCTGAGCTCGATGGCAAAAAAATCTTCATAAATATTCATTAGGCGAAATCTATGGCTGAAGAAAAAAACCAAAACCAGCAATACAAGTGCCCTCACTGCGCCTGCATCTTCCTAACTAAAGCTGACTTACAAAAGCACATGGAGCGCTTCGGCGAAAGCAAAGCAGAGCACGAGTATGGCTACAGACAGATTCACGGCAGACTCGAACATGGGTTTGGCGAAGAATAAGTCTAAGCGATAGCGCTCAAAACTAGTCTGTAGCCTCCATATTTAAGGGATGGAAGCTCTGACTCTTTATATCGTTGCCTTACGAGATGACAATTTTTGTGGCATCATCCAGTAATTGTTTCTAGTTGCGCTAAACTATTAAGCTACACTAAGAATTGTTCAAGCGAAAACATATGCCAAAGCCATCTCCAGAAATACTTTGGAACTTAAACGACAAAGAACTCTTAAGTCTACTCGAAAAAGGTGCCTTTGCTCCAGTGCACCAGCAGGTTTACTTTTATGCTCCAAGCTTCATGTATTACAAGACGCGGCACTATTATTCTTCGCCGAACAGTTTCCCATCCATCTCCGTCACTGGCAACTCGTGTGCATTGAACTGCAAGCATTGCGGCGGCAAAGTGCTTAAAACAATGCACGCAGCCCCGTCACCAGAAGCACTGTTTGATTTAGCCACCCAACTCAAAAAAAATGGCGCAGTGGGTTGCCTTGTCAGCGGCGGATGCTTGCCCGACGGTTCCGTGCCACTAGACAGGTTTATGCTTGCCATTAGGCGGATTAAACGGGAACTAGGCTTAACAATTTTCGTTCATACAGGTATAGTAAACCTTGAAACTGCCGTAGCACTTAAGCAGGCTGGCGTTGACGCGGCACTGATTGATGTTATTGGTTCCTCTGAGACTGTGAATAAGATTTACAACCTCAAAGTCTCCATTCAAGACTATGCGGACTCGCTTAAGGCATTAGAGCAGTCACACCTGAGTTTTGTACCTCATGTCATCGTAGGATTAAACGAGGGTAAACTAGACGGCGAACTAGAAGCTCTCAAAATGATAAGCCAAGTTAAGCCCTCCGCTTTGGTCATAATAGCATTCATGCCTATACACGGCACAAAAATGGCAAAAACTCAGCCGCCGACACCCGTTGACATCGCCAAAGTAACCGCAGTGGCACGGCAAATGTTTCCGCAAACCCCGCTTGTTCTGGGCTGTATGCGTCCAAAAGGTGCGGTCCGCAACCAGACAGATGTGTTGGCGCTCAAGGCTGGGGTGGATGCAATTGCGTTTGCGAGCGAAGAAGCAATCAAATACGCTCAAGATAGAGGTTATAAGACGACGTTTAGCTCCTATTGCTGTGCACAGATTTACGGTGATTTGAAAAACCAGAAAATTTAAGTATTTTCGGGTTTGGCGGCAGCTTCTTTAATCATTTGGTAACCGATCACAACAATCCAAGCTGACCCGGCAAGCCCAGAAACAAACTCGGGAATGGCAACGTTCGGAGCATAATAGAGGGCAAAATACAGGATCCATGGCAGAGCAGAAGCAAAAGCAATTACTATCGTGAAGACAGCCATCCTGATTTTATGTACAACTACAAAAGCTGCAGTAACAATGAACAACGAGATTGGCAGGAAAACGAAAAATGCCACGGAAACTAAATAATGAGTCGGTACAACGCTTTCGGGAAAGATGCCTATGGCGATAAGCGATAAGCATGCTAATGCGAAAACAAACGCGCTAACCTGCCCCAAGAGATTCTTGTTGAATTTGATTAGCAAGCCAACCATGAAAACAAGCGCCCACACGCCCGCAATTATTAAGCCACTGTTAAATAGCCCTGAGGTTAAGCCATTAACCACTCCTAAGTCGCTTAAGGCATTGTTTGACCAGTTGAACGGCTGATAGAGCGCAATTGCTATAGAAATGAAGCTGAATGCGATAGCCGGTATGAGTATGCCAAATAAACCAGCGATTTTTAGGAGTGCACAGTATTTTAGTGGTATCAAGGCAAGTAAATGCTTGTCTGGTTGTGAACTTAAGGGTTTTGTGTGCAGAGTGTTGAAGCTCGGAAAATCCAATGTGGGATTCCGTTCAATTGTGGCGCCTACTTAACCATAAAGTTTAAGGGTATAAGTTTGTAATGGTTTCGCGTATCTTTACTTGAGGGTTTGTGGTTTGAGCACTACATTTGAAACAATCGAAGAAAGAAAGGCAGAAGTCCTAATTAAACTAAGGAAATACAAGTTAATTGAAAAACAAAAATACGAAGGTGCATACGCCTACATAATTGACATTCCACAGGACAAAGAAAAAGCAATC
>Ga0153915_10005871_pt1 | contig 11445 bp, 11 predicted proteins | sample Opewatmetagenome_2_FD_107003 | JGI IMG/M metagenome (GOLD analysis project Ga0153915, IMG submission 107003) | Freshwater wetland microbial communities from Ohio, USA - Open water 3 Core 3 Depth 3 metaG | ecosystem: Environmental > Aquatic > Freshwater > Wetlands | place: USA: Ohio, Lake Erie...
ACCCAGGCGCTCTTGAAGTTGCCGCGGCAGGTGTGCATCGCGATGGTCATCCCCGCGGGCCGTGTTTCCATTATTTCTTTAATCGTTTTGGCATAGCGGGCCGGCAGCTTGTCCGGGTCGTCGCCGTTCCTGCGCGCCTGCTCGCGGATCTTCGGGTCGCAGAGGTAGGCGAACGCCACGTCGTCGAGCTGGAGATAGGTGCAGCCCGCCTTGGCGAAGGCCGCGATCGCGTCGCGGTACGCCTGCGCGGCATCCGCCCAGAACTCTTCCATGTCGTCGTAGGCGATGCCGGCGCGGCCGGCGCGCAGGTGGAGCATGGAAGGCGAGGGAATCGTGAACTTCGCCGTTCGGGTGGTGGTTTTCTTCAGAAAGGCAAAATCGTCGATCATGATCGGCCGCGCGTAGCGCACCTTGCCCGTCACGGTCGGGATCGGCGGCTGCTCCTCGGTGCCGCCGAACTTCGGCCCGGGATTCTGGCGCGCCTTCACGCCCTCGAGCTGGGTGAGGAAGTCGAGGTGCCACCAGTCGCGGCTGAACTCGCCGTCGGTGACGCTCTGCAGGCCGATCGCTTCCTGCTTGGCCACGACCTCGCGGATCGCCCGCTCGCGGTCGCTCTTCACGTACGCAGGGCGAAGGAGGCTGCCGACGTGGTCGGCTCTGAACGGAGGATTCATCGAGCGCGGATGCTAGCATCCGGTCCCCGTGAAGATTCTTTTCGCCAGCGAAACCGAGAAGCCCGGGTTCTGGATCCCGCTCCTGCAGCAGGCGCTCCCCAGGGATGAGTTCGTCACGGAGGCCGGGGGCGGCATCGACGTCGCGCTCATCGCCACGCCGCCGAAAGGCCTGCTCGCGCGGCTCGGGAGCGTGAAGCTCATCCAGTCGCTGTGGATGGGCGTCGACCGCCTGCTCGAGGATCCCGGCCTGCCGAAGGGCGTCCCGCTGGCGCGCCTGATCGACCCCGGCATGGTGGCGGCGATGTCGGAGACCGTCCTCGCGCACGTGCTCGACTGGCACAAGCACCACTACCGCTATCGCGCGCAGCAGGCCGAGCGGCAATGGCGCCGGCGCAAGCAGTACCTCGCTTCCGATCGCACGGTCGGCATCCTCGGCCTGGGCGAGCTGGGCAGCGACGCGGCGCGCAGGCTCCGCGCGCTCGATTTCAACGTCGCCGGCTACAGCCGGCGGCCGAAGAGCCTGCCCGGCGTGCAGTGCTTCACCGAGCTCGAGCCGATGCTGCGCATCACGGACGTGCTCGTCTGCCTGCTGCCGCTGACCGCGCAGACGCACGGCATCCTGAACGGCCGCAACCTGGGCAAGCTGCGCAAGTACGCGTGCGTCGTCAACGTCGCGCGCGGCGGCCACCTGGTCGTTCCCGACCTGCTGCAGCTCCTCGACTCCGGGCATCTCGGTCACGCCTTCCTCGACGTGTTCGACCCCGAGCCGCTGCCCGCGTCGAGCCCGCTCTGGAAGCATCCCGGCGTGACGATCACGCCCCACTCCGCGGCGCTGACCGAGCCGCGCACCGCCATTCCGAAGATCGCCGAGAACCTCGAGCGCGTGCGCCGCGGCGAGACGCCGCTGCACCTGGTGGACTTCTCGGCCGGCTACTGAATCAGGGACGGTCCCCGATTAGTACTCGCGCTGCGGGTACCAGTCCTTCCCTCGCCCCTCGGGAGTGAGGTCGAGCACGTTCCACAGCGGCCACATCATGTCGATGTGCCGCGGATGCTGCCCTTTCTCGGTGCGCGCCTCCATGAGCTCGGTGCCCCAGAAATGCCGGACGACGCTGTTCCGCGTGAACACGTTCAGGATCGGCCACTGGTCGCCGCCGGGCCCTTCGGCGTGGTAGTCGCGGTTGTAGTCGTTGCCCGCCGAAGAGAGCAGGCGCAGGTTCCGCCAGCCGCGGCCCTGCGCGTACTCGAGAATGCGCTCGATCGGCGACCGGGCGATGACCACCAGGTTCGTGCGCTGGGCGATGTGCTGCGCATTGCCGTCGAGCGCGTCGAGGAACGCCGTGCACATCGGGCAGGCGTTGGCCATCTTCGGGCCGTACATGAAGCTGTAGGCGACGAGCGTGTCGCCGCGCTCGAAGAGCTCCGAGAGCTTTACCTTGCCCGCCTCGCCGTCGAACGCGTAGTCCTGCGGCACCTTCCCGCCGCGCGGCAGCTTGCGCCGCTGCGCGGCCACTTTCTCGACCTGCCGCCGCAGCTCGATCTCGGCCGCCAGCAGCCGGTTGCGCGCCCGCCGATAGGCCGGGCTTTCGTTCGGAAACTTCATCGGCGCCCTCCTAGAACCGCGCGTTCACTCCGGTCGCGAAGGCGTAGCGCGGCACGAGCTGGACGCCGTTCACGTTCTGGTAGACCGGCAACTGAACGAAAGCATACGCCTGCAGTTGCGGCGTGAACGCGTAGCTCGCGCCGGGGCTGACGAAGACGAACGTGCCGCCCGTGTCCTCGGGCTCGGCCTGCGCGCCCTCGTCGTGGGCCTTGAATAACGCATTCACCTGCACGAGGAGCCCGAGCCGGTCGCCCGCGTCATAGTGCATGCCCGCGTCGACGCCCAGCCGGTTCCCCGGCCGGTACTCCTCGTGCGAATCGAGCGGCAGCTGCGCGAGCGCCTGCACGAACCAGGAAATGCTTCGCAGCGGCAGGTGCTCGGAGTAGTACGCGCCGAGCACCGCGTCGGTGGTGCCGCTTCCGGGCTGCAGGGTGCGCTCGGCGAGCTCGCCCTCGGCGTTGCGCACGTCGGTCCTGCCCGTGGGCAGCTTGAGGCCGAAATTGATCCCGGCGGTCGCCACGGACGCGGCGCCGGCGCTCTCCGTCGTGGCAAGGCGCCGCCGCGCCAGCAGGCGCACGTCGCCGAGCTCGGTGAACTGCCACGATTCCGGCAGCGGGCCGCCCGCGTCGTTCTGGAGGTGCTCGTGCTGGCGCTCGACCATCGGCACGAGCACGTTCACGCCCCAGTCCCGGCCGAAGGTGTAGTCGAGCGTGCCGAGCAGGTTGCGGTTCACCGTCAGGACTTCGTCGTGGTCGTGCGGGATCTCGCCAACCGAGACGTTGCGCGTGCCGCTGCGCGGCTGGTCCTGGCGGATGTATTCGTAGCGCAGGTCGAAGCGCGCGCCGGGCTCGAGCCAGGCGCCGTGCGCGTCCCAGCTCGTGTTAATCGTGCAAAACGCGGAGCCGCACGAAGCGGCTGCGGTCAAAGGGGCGGCGAGCAGCGCGCCCCAAAGGTAAAGCGGTCTCATCGTATCTCCCCAGTTCGTGGTTATCGGCTGTCACGACGGGAAGAAACGGCGGCGCCCGGGCGGCGCGCGCGAGCAACACGGAATTCGGGCGGATGGACGCCGGCGGCGCGGCACCCTCTGCGGTATGGCCGGCGGAAAGCGCGGCCGCCTGGAAATGTGCCGGCAACGCAGCGCCATGGCCAATGAAGCAGAGCGGGCAGTGATCGCCATGCGAGGACGACTCGCCGAGCGGCGCCTTGCCGATCGGCACTTCCAGGTAGTGCGTGACGCCGTCGGTCGTGCAAAGCGGGACCAGCGCCACCGAGGCCGGCCTTGCGCTCGCGAGCAGCGGCCAGGCGATCTGCAGTGCGATCGCCGCCACGCCGAGCCAGGTGCCGAGTCTTCTCATTGCGGGAAAAACGGTGTACGTCCCTGTATTAGCGAGCGAGGAAGCCCGAATCGACCGGCAGCGTGATGCCCGTGATGCAGCGCGCGGCCGGGGTACAGAGGTAAACGATCGCCGCGGCGATTTCTTCCGGCTCGGGCAGGCGGCCGAGCGGCGTGTGCTGCATGACCCGCTGCTCGAGCTCCGGGCTGGTGAAGATCGGCGCCGTGAGGTCGGTGCGCACGAAGGTCGGCGCGACCGCGTTCACCCGGATGTTGTCCGCCGCCCATTCCAGCGCGAGCGCGCGGGTCAGGTTGACCACCGCCCCTTTCGTTGCCTGGTACGAGGCATTGGGGAAGATGCCGCCCGAGAAGCCCATGATCGAGGCGAGGTTCACGATCGCCCCGCCGCCGCGCTTCTTCATGTGCGGCACGGCGCTGCGCGAGCAGGTGAAGACCGCCGTGAGGTTCAGGTCGACGACGCTCTGCCATTCCTCGCGCGAGAGCTCGAGCGCCGGCTTCCTCGCGGCGCGGCCGGCGTTGTTGACCAGGATGTCGATGCCGCCCTGCTCGGCCGCTACCTCGGCCAGGTGCTGCCTGACCTGCGCTTCGTTCGTGACGTCGCATCCCGTGCGCAAATCCAGGACCGCAACTCGCGCGCCGCATTGCTCGAAGAGCCGCACGGTGGCCGCGCCGATGCCGCTCGCGCCGCCAGTGACGACCGCGACCTTGCCCCTGACCTGGAAAATTCCCTGCACTGCGGCTCAGTATACTGGGGCGCCGTGCACGACCTCGTCATCCGCAACGCGCTGCTCCTCGACGGCCTCGGCTCTGCGCCGCGGCATGGGGATTTGGCGGTGAGCGGCGACCGGATTTCCGCCATTGGAAATTCTTTGCCCGGAAAGCAAATCGTCGAAGCCGAGGGCCTCGCGCTCATGCCCGGCATCATCGACAACCACACCCATTACGACGCGCAAATCACCTGGGATCCCTGGCTCTCGCCCTCCCCGGCGCTCGGGGTGACGACGGCGGTGATCGGCAACTGCGGCTTCACCCTCGCCCCCTGCCGGCCGGGCGACCGCGAGCGCATCATGCGCAACCTCACGCAGGTGGAAGGCATGTCGCTCGAGGCGCTGAAGAGCGGCATCCGCTGGGACTTCGAGTCGGTGCCGCAGTACCTCGACATGCTCGAGCGCCAGGGCGCGGCGCTGAACGTCGCGGCCTTCGCCGGCCACTCGAGCGTGCGCACCTACGTCATGGGCGAGGCGGCGACCGAGCGCCGCGCGACCGACGACGAAATCGGGGCCATGAAAGAAATAGTCCTGGAAGCGCTGCGCGCGGGCGCGGTCGGGTTCTCGACCAGCACTTCCCCCGCGCACAACGGCGCGGGCGGCAAGCCGATGCCCTCGCGCCTGGCCGACGAGAAGGAGCTGCGCGCGCTGGTCGGCGCGCTCGGCGAAGCGGGCCGCGGCGTCTTCATGCTGACCAAGGGCGGCCACACCGCCGTTCCCTTCCTCGAATCGCTCGCCGCGGAATCCGGCCGGCCGGTGGTCGTCGCCGCGCTCCTGCACAACAGCACGAACCCCGACTCGGTGTTCCGCGACCTGGCCGCCCTCCAGGAAGCCAACGACCGGAGAAGAAAAATGGTGGGCGCGGTCTCGTGCTGCCCGCTTGCCATGGATTTCACGCTGCACTCGCCCTACACGTTCGAGGGCCTCGATTCGTGGCGGCCCGCGCTGCCTCTGCAGGGAGACGATTACTCGAGAAAGCTGGCGGACCCCGGCTTCCGCGCCGCCGTGCGCGCCGAGCTCGTGCGGCCGGCGCACTTCCGCCTTTTCAACGGCGAATGGGACAAGGTCCAGGTGATCGAGTCGCGGCACAAGGGCTTCGAGCAGCGCACGATCGCCAGGCTCGCGCACGAAGCGGGCCAGGATCCGCTCGACTTCATGCTCGACCTCGCTCTCGACGAAGGGCTCGACACGGTGTTCAGCGCCCTGCTTCTCAACTCCGACGAGGCGGCGGTCGGGCGGATGCTGCGCCACCCGAGCTCGCTCGTCTCGCTCTCGGACGCCGGCGCGCACCTCACCTTTTTCAACGACGCGGGATTCGGCCTGCACCTGCTCGGCCACTGGACGCGGGAGCGCGACGTGCTCTCGCTCGAAGAGGCGGCGTGGCGGCTGACCGGGCAGCCGGCGAAGCTCTTCGGCATCCGCGGCCGCGGCGCGCTGCGCCCGGGCGCCTGGGCCGACCTCCTGCTCTTCGACCCGGCGACGGTGGCACGCGGCGCGAAGCGGCGCGTCTACGACCTCCCGGCCTGCCAGCCGCGCCTCACCGCCGAAGCGATCGGCGTGCGCGGCGTCTGGGTGAACGGCACGCGCATCGTCGGAAGCGATGCCCGGCCGAAAAGACTCCCCGGGCGACTCCTGCGCGAATTCGACGCGTAGCGTCCGCCCGACAGCGACTTCACGAAGCTAGAGAGCCGATTGCACGATTTCTGCGTCGCCCCTCGGCGACGTCGCGCTCGTTCGCCGAAAATCCGAAAGTGATTTAAACCAGCGACTTACGCGCTGGTATGGTTCCTGCGTCTCGTCTTGCCGGCTGTCCCCCATTCACTACGCGCAGGGAGTCCAGAGTGCTACAGAAAGACGGGTTCTTCAGAAAAAGCCGCGATGACAACAACCTTTTCCGCTCGCCCGCGACTCCGATGCCCCCTGCGCCACCCGCGGCGAACGCCGTCCCGGTGGTCTCCGAGTCCGTGACCCCGCCGACCGTCAACGCCCCCGGCGAGCGCAAGGAAGCGAAGCTCGTCGTCGGCCCCGACATCAAGCTGAAGGGCGTCGAGATCAGCGATTGCGACACCCTGATCGTCGAAGGCCGCGTCGAAGCCACGCTCGACTCGCGCGTCCTCGAGATCACGCCGCACGGCGTGTTCCAGGGCACGATCGCCGTCGACAACGCCCAGATCCACGGCCGCTTCGAGGGCGAGCTGACGGTGCGCAAGCAGCTCGTCATCTCGGGCGCCGGCAAGGTCTCGGGGAAGATCCGCTACGCCAAGATCAAGGTCGAGGAAGGAGCCGAGCTCTCGGGCGAGATCTCGATGCTCGACAAGTCGCAGTCCGCCCTCCCTGCGAGCCGCAAGGTCGCCTAGAAAGTCTCGTCTCCCCGTAGCACCCGGAGGCCCGGCGCATCGCCGGCCGGGCCTCCGGCCCCCAATCTGAAACCGGGGTACGTCCCTATTTAAGGGCGCGGGCGAGCCGGGCGACGCCGTCGGCGAGCCGGGCGGGCTCGGCGGCGAAGCACCAGCGCACGAAGCCTTCGCCTTCGGGACCGAAGGCGGCACCGGGCGCGAGGCCGAGCCCGTGGCTGCGCACCAGGCGCTTGCAGAAGGCGAGGCTGTCCTGCACGCCCTCGATGCGCACGAACGCATACATGGTGCCTTCGGGCAAGGCGACGCTGATCCCGCGAATCTTTCGCAACTCCGAAACCAGGAAATCGCGGGCGTGCCGGAAGCGCTCCAGCGTGCGCGCGATGACCGGCTCGCCCTGCGCGAGCGCAGCCACGCCGGCGCGCTGCACGAAAACCGGCGCGCAGGAGGTGTTGTATTCGATCAGCTTGCCGAGATCGGCGGTCAGGCTCGCCGGCGCGACCAGCCAGCCGAGCCGCCAGCCGGTCATCAGCCAGGACTTCGAGAAGGTATTGGCGCTGATGACGCGGTCCTCGGCCTCCATGAGGTCGAGAAAGGAGGGCGCGACGCTGCCCGAGCCGCGCGTTTCTCCATAGTAAAGCCGCTCGTAGGCATCGTCCGCCAGGATCCAGATGCCGTGCCGGCGGCAATGCTCGAGGATCGCCTGCTGCGCCTCGCGCGGGATCGTCCAGCCGGTCGGGTTGTTCGGCGAATTGAGATAGAGCGCGCGCGTGCCCGGCGTCAGCGCGTCGATGAGCTTCTGCAAATCAAGCGTCCAGCCCGACGGTGAAAACTCCAGGGAAACCGTCGCCACCCGGGCGCCGAGGATCTTCGGGATCTCGAGCAGATTCGGCCAGAGCGGCACCACCTCGACCACGCGGTCGCCGGGGTCGACGAGCAGCTGCGAAGCGAGCATCAGCGCGTTGACGCCGGCGCTGGTCACGGCGATCTGCCCGTCGTCGGTCTTCCTGTGGAGCTTGCTCAGGTAGCCCGCAAGCGCGCTTCGCAGCTCGGGGATGCCCAGGTTGTGCGTGTAGAACACTTCGCCGGCGGCGATCGAGTCCATGCCGGCCTGGCGGATGAATGGCGGCGTGGCCTCGTCGGGCTCGCCCACCCAGAACGCGACGATGTCCTTGCGGCCGACGCCTTCGTTGTAGAGCTCGCGGATCTTCGACGCGCTGAGCGCTCGCACGGCGCCGCGCGCGGCGAGGGGCGTTTCGAATTTCATGGAGCGGACTATTCTAGACTGCACGAATGTCGCGCTCCCGCGTATCGCTCGCCGCCGCCATCGTCATGATGGTGATCTGGGGCGCCAACTTCGCGTTCGTGAAGTACGTGCTCGGCGAGCTCGGCGTCGCCCCGTTCCTCTTCATCCGCTTCCTCGCGATGCCGCTCTGCGCCTTCGCCCTGCTCGCCCTTGTGTTCCGCCGCCATCTCGCCCGCACCTGGCCGCGGCGCGAGGACCTGCCGCGCTTCGTCGCCTGCGGGCTGGTCGGCCATGCGCTGCACGTCGGGCTTGTCTTCCGCGGCATCGACCTTTCCACGGCCTTCTCCTCCGCGCTCGTGCTCACCAGCGGGCCGCTCTTCACGCTGATCCTCCTCGCCGTGCTCGGCGCCGAGCGGCTGCGCCCGGCGCAGGTGGCCGGCACGCTGGTCGCGCTCTCCGGCATCGCGGTCTTCCTCTCCGACAAGATCCTGCGCGGGGTGGCGAACGCGGGCTGGGGCGACCTCGTGCTGCTCGCCGCGGCCTGCGCCTTCTCGCTCTACACGGTGATGGCACGCCCGATCACCGAGCGCTACGGTCCCCTCATCGTACTGACCTACACATTGCTTTTCGGCGCGCCGGTGATGCTGCTCCTTTCCCTGCCGGGCTTTCTCCATGCCGACCTCTCGCGCCTCACGCCGGCCGTGTGGTTCGGGCTCTTCTGGTCGATCGTGCTCTCCTCGGTCCTCGGCTGGCTGGTGTGGGCCTGGGTGAACGCGGTGCGCGGCGTCGCCCGCTCGGCGCCGCTCATGTACCTGCCGCCGCCGATCGCCGGCGTGGTGGCGTGGCTCACGCTCGGCGAGCATTTCACGCCGCTCAAGCTCGCCGGCGCCGCGGTGACCCTGGCCGGCGTCGCGTGGGCGCAGTTCGGCGGCGGGCATGCGCCGCCGCGCGAGGCGGCCCAGCCGGATTCGGGATGAGCCAAACGCCGGCGAAGATCCCGTCGACCGTCTGGGCGCTCGGGCTCGTTTCGCTCTTCATGGACGTGTCCTCCGAGCTGGTGCACAGCCTGCTCCCCGTCTTCATGACCACGGTGCTCGGCGCGAGCATGGTGTCGGTCGGCATCGTGGAAGGCGTCGCCGAGGCGACGGCGTCGATCGTCAAGGTCTTCTCGGGAGCGCTGTCGGACCGCCTCGCCCGCAGGAAGCCGCTGCTCGTCTTCGGCTACGGCATCGCCGCGGCCTCCAAGCCGCTCTTTCCGCTCGCCGGCTCGGTAGGCCTGCTCCTCGGCGCCCGGTTCATCGACCGCATCGGCAAGGGCATCCGCGGCGCGCCGCGCGACGCGCTCATCGCCGACATCACCCCGCGCGAGAGCCGCGGCGCGGCCTACGGCCTGCGCCAGGCGCTCGACACGATCGGCGCGGTGCTCGGGCCGCTCGCCGCGATCGGCCTCATGCTGCTGCTCGCGAGCGACATCCGCTCGGTGCTCTGGCTCTCGGTCGTGCCGGCCGCCGTGTCGGTCGGGATCCTCGTGCTCTTCGTCCGCGATTCCGCGGTCGCCTCGCCGGTTGCGAAAGAGAAGCTGTCGTTCAGGCTGCTGGGCAGCCTGCCGCGCCACTACTGGGCCATCGTCGGGCTGGGCGCCGTACTGACGCTGGCGCGGTTCTCCGAAGCGTTCCTCATCCTGCGCGCGCAGGACGTCGGCATCGGGCTCGCGTTCGTGCCGCTCGTTCTCGTGGTGATGAACGTGGTGTACACGGCGGTGGCCTACCCGGCCGGGGTGGCGGCGGACCGCGGACACCGCCGGGCGCTGCTTGTCTGGGGGCTCGCCGCGCTCATCGCTTCCGACCTCATGCTCGCCGCCGGCGCCGCGCCGGCCGCGCTGTTCGCCGGCGTGCTGCTCTGGGGCGTGCACATGGGCCTGACGCAGGGCCTGCTCGCCACGCTCGTTGCCGATGCTTCGCCCGCGGCGCTGCGCGGCACCGGCTTCGGCGTCTTCAACCTGGTCTCCGGCGTCGCGCTCCTCGCGGCGAGCCTGATCGCCGGAGCGCTGTGGTCGGCCTACGGCGCCCCGGCCACGTTCTATGCCGGCGCGGCGTTCACGGCGCTCGCGCTGCTCGGGCTAATTACAATGACGAAAAGGAGAGGCTGAACCATGGCGCACGGGCACGGGCACGCGGAGCACGGCGGCAACAAGGAGATCGCGCTCCTCATCGCGATCCTCGCGCTGGTGCTCGCGTTCTCCGAGACGCTCGGCAAGAGCGCGGCGACCGCGGCGCTCGCCTACAACATCGAAGCCTCCAACCTCTGGTCCTTCTACCAGGCGAAGACGATCCGCCGGACGGTGCTGCGCACCGCCGTGGAGCAGACCGGCGTGCTCGCCTCGAGCGACGCGTCGAAGGAGCAGGTGGCGAAGTGGCGGGAAACCGCCCGGCGCTACGAGTCCGAGCCCGAGACCGGCGAAGGGCGCGAGCAGCTCGCCGCGCGCGCGAAGGCTGCGGAAAAGAAGCGCAACCGCGCCATGGCCGCCTACCATCACTACGAACTCTCCTCGGCGGCGGTGCAGATCGCCATCGTGCTCGCCTCGGCCTCGATCATCACCGCGATGGCGCTGCTCGCCTGGATCGCCGGCGGACTCGGCGTGCTGGGCGTGGTGGTGTGCGGCATCGGCTTCTTCGCGCCCGAAGCCGTGCACCTTTTCTAGACGGTCAGGATCCTCAGGCGCGCCTTGCGCGCGTCGCTCCAGCGGATCTCGGACTCGATCGCCGGGTAGCGCGCCAGGTCCTCGGCGGTGCGATCGCGGAGCGAATCCCGGAACGCGGCGTTGCAGTAGAGGATCTCCGCCCCCGCGGCGTCCACCACGTAGGCCGGCGCGGAAAGCTTGTCGAGGTAGTGGATCTCCGGGCCGCCCAGCGCGGCGCGCAGGCGGCCGATCACGGCGACGAACGCGAGGAGCGTGCCGAACAGCACCGCCGCATCCCAGTAGAAGTACAGGCTCGCACGCGCTTCGATGACCCCGCGGAACATCATCATCCACAGGCCGACCGCGAGGACCGCGAACGCGACGCCCGCCACCCGCCCCACCGCCCAGGTCACCATGGCGATCGGCACGAGGTTCAGCACCCCGATCTGCAGGTCGTAGCCGGTGAGCTTGTCGATCACCGAGATCGCCAGCACGAGGATCAGCGCGGCAGCGCCGGTGACCGCCGGGCCGTAGTCGCCGAAGACCTCTACCGGCGGCGCCGGAGGCGCGATCTGCCGCGGGTCGTGCGTCAGGAGCAGCGTCTCGCAGCCCAGCCGCGCCGCCGCCAGGGCCGCCTCGCAGCCGGCATGCCCGCCGCCGACCACGACGACATCGTAATGTGATCTCAGTTCCCCGCTCATGGCGCCGTCACCTTATCACGCCGCCGCCGCGCCGACAAGGCGGTTGGGAGACAGGGGGAAGCTCTG
>Ga0153915_10005872_pt1 | contig 11445 bp, 8 predicted proteins | sample Opewatmetagenome_2_FD_107003 | JGI IMG/M metagenome (GOLD analysis project Ga0153915, IMG submission 107003) | Freshwater wetland microbial communities from Ohio, USA - Open water 3 Core 3 Depth 3 metaG | ecosystem: Environmental > Aquatic > Freshwater > Wetlands | place: USA: Ohio, Lake Erie...
AGGCGCCGTCCACGGCGCGGTGATCGATCGCCTGCGCCAGCATGCCCACCGGTCGGATCGCGATGCTGTCGCCTTCCGGCGATTCGATCACCCACGGCTTTTTGCGGATGGCGTCGGTGGACAGGATCGCCACCTGCGGCAGGTTGATGATGGGCGCCGTGAACAGCGTGCCGAAGGCGCCGTTGTTGGTGATGGTATAGGTGGCCTCCGCCAGCTCGTCGGGCTTGAGCTTTCCGGCCCGCGCGCGGCTCGCGAGGTCGTTGATCTCGCGCGCGACCCGCGACAAAGACTTGGCGGGCACGTCCGTGACCACCGGTACGACGAGCCCTTCGAAATTCAGGTCCACCGCAATGCCGAGATTGATCCGCCGGTGGAGCGTCAATTGGGCGCCGTCGAAAGTGGCATTGAGATGCGGAAATTTGGCGAGCGCAATCGACACTGCGCGCGCGATGAACGGAAGATAGCTGAGCGAAAATCCCTCCCGCTTTTTCCACTGCCCGCCGATCTCCCGGCGCGCCTGCTCGACGCGATGGAAGTCCACCTCCACCGCCTGCAGCACGTGCGGAGCGGTGGTCCACGATCGGGCCATGTGCTCGGCGGTGCGGCGGCGCACGTTGTTCAGCGGAATCGTCGTGTGCGCCCCGGTCGCAGCAGGAACGACATACGGCGCGGGTGTCTCGATTCGGACGGCGTCCGGCGCCGCGGCCGGGTGTCCGGCCCCGCCCTTGACGATATGACCGAGCACGTCCTCTCGCGTGATACGACCGTCCCGACCTGTGCCCGTGATCCGCGCCGGATCGAGACTGTGCTCGACGATGAGCTTCCGCACCACCGGAGACAGTCGTTCTGCGGCGTTGGCGCGCGCGCCGGGAAGCGCACCGCGCGATGTCGCAGCCGTGTCCGTTGCAACGGCGGTCTTGGCGACCGGCGCGGTTGCTGCCCGTTCGGCTATCGCAGTTGCGCCGCTTTCGCGGATCACCGCCAGCCGCACGCCGACTTTGGCAATCACGCCTTCCTCGACCATGATCTCGGCCAGGACGCCGCTCGCCGGCGCCGGAATCTCGGTGCTGACCTTGTCGGTCTCGACGTCGAACAGCGTTTCGTCGGCCTTCACCGTATCGCCGACTTTCTTGTACCAGCGGGTCACAGTGCCTTCGGTCACCGTTTCGCCCAGTTGCGGCATGATGACATCCATCGAGTACCTCTAAACCATACGAATTCAAAAAAGGCCGCTATCCAACTCGCACACTAGGTAAGCGGTGAGCAGTAAGCGGTTACCCCCTCAATCCACCCCTCCTCGCGTCAACAAAGAAGAGGGGGAGGTTGCCAGTTACCGCTCACCGTTCACCACTCACCGTTCACCGCTTCGCGCTTCGTAAACAATCTTCCCGCCGACCATGGTCATGACGGGTTTGATGTCCTTGATTTCGTCTTCCGGCACGGTCAGGTAGTCGCGGTCGAGCACCAGGAGATCGGCATATTTGCCGGGCGCAACCGAGCCCAAGTTGGCTTCCTGGAAAACGATGAAGGCGTTGTGGCGCGTGTGCGCGATCAGCGCTTCCTCGCGCGTAATGGTCTGCCGGTTCACCTTGTGCCCGCCTACCATCTTCCCCGTCACCGCGAACCACAACGTGTAAAACGGATTGGAAGTCGTTACGGCTGTGGCATCGGAACCCAGTCCCCACATGATGCCGCTATCTTGCACGAGCCGGAACGGAGGCATGTCGTACGCTTTGTCGCCGTGGATCCTGTGCATCAGTATTCCCTGAATGAGCGGGCGGCTGTGGATCTGAGCGTTCATCCCGAGTCGTTTCATGCGCTCGATTTGCGTGGCGTTGATCTGGTCGAGATGCGAAAACGACCAGCGCAGTCCCTTGATGGGATTCTCCTTGCTGAGCGCCTCATAGGCGTCGAGGAAAGCATCGATCGCCTCGGCCATCTCCACGTGCGAATTAAGGTAAATGCCGCGCGCGGCCAGCGCCTGGGCAACGCGCCGCATCTGCCCTATGTCCTCCGGCTTCGTGTTGCTGGTCTTGCGGAGCAGCTGGGTGGTCACCGGCGCGTAAACCGACTCGCCCCAACCCACTTGGTCGAAGTAATCGCTGCCCTGGAACGGCTTGAGACGGGGGATCTCGACGAGGACCTTGTCCACCTGCTCGGGCGTCGCCGGCTGGCGGATGGTGGTCCAGAATACACGGATGTTGAGCTCGCCGCGGTCGGCCAGGAGCTTGTACGGCTCGTAGTGCTCGGCGCTCATGCCGCGGCCTCCGGCGTCCATCCACGCCGTCATGCCCATGGCGTTGAGATACGCCACGACCTTGCGCGAGTTATCCAGCCACCGCTCCTTTTCTGCAAGCGGTACTTTGGCCGCGACGAAGGCGACCCCGCCGGCGCCGCTCACGATGCCCGTCAGCCTGCCGCTTGCGTCCTTCTCGATCTTGCCGCCGCGCGGGTCCGGGGTGCTTTCGTCGATATTCGCCGCCTTAAGCGCCGCCGTATTCATGTAGGTATGGCGATAGACCGCCTGGAGCGCCACGGGATTGTTGGGCGCCAGCCGGTCAAGCTCCGCGATAGGGAACCCGCGCTGCTCGTCGGTGAACTGTTCCTCCGACCAGCCGCCGAGCGCGACGATCCACTCGCCCGGCTTCGCGGCGCGGACGCGGTCGGCGATCATCTGCACCACCTGCTCGCGCAAGGTGACACCGTCGAGTCGCATCTCCCAATGCCATTTTTCGGCGACGCGGACAAAGTGCGCATGGTTGTCGATCAGCCCCGGGATTACCGTTCGGCCCTTGAGGTCGACCACCTTGGTATCGCTGCCTGTGCGCTTGCGGACATCCTCGTTCTTTCCAACGGCGACGATCCGCTGCCCCTTGATCGCCAGCGCCTGCGCGATCGTGAAACGGTCGTCCACCGTCACGATCTTGCCATTGACAAGAATCGTGTCGGCGCTCTCCGCCGCGATCGCACCCAACGCGACGCCAAGGCCAATGCTGAATGCGAAGAAGCTATAGATCAATTTTCTTATCACCATGATTGTCGGCTCCCCACGTCGTTGTTCGACTTCCGTTGTGTCCTTCGTTCTTCCTTCGCGCCCGTCGCGTTGCCGCTTCTTAGTCGACCTTTTCCCGGATCGTCTTGACGATACGATCAACGGAAGGAATCGTATTGTCTTCCAGCTCGTCGGCCGAGGGCAGCGGCACGTGCGGCGTCGTGATGCGCACGATCGGGCCATCGAGATCCCAGAAGCATTCATCGGCGACAATCGAGGCGATCTCCGCGCCCCAACCGCACAGCCGCGGGTTTTCCTCTACTGTGACCAACCGGCCGGTCTTCACGACTTCGGAGAGAATCGTCTGCGTATCGAGCGGCACCAGAGAACGTACATCGACCACCGTGCAGGAAATACCGTGCTCCTTCTCCAGGATTTCGGCGGCCGCAAGCGAGCGGTGAACCATTGCGGCGAGCGCCACTACCGTGCAGTCGCGACCCTCTCGCAACACCTTGGCCTCGCCGAGTACGTCCACGTATTCACCGTCCGGTACGTCGCCTTTCATCGCATAGAGCGATTTCTGCTCGAAGAACAACACCGGGTCGGGGTCGCGCACCGCCGCGGCAAGCAGTCCCTTGACGTCCGCCGGGAACGCCGGCGCCACCACCTTGATGCCGGGTACCGCCATCGCCCAGTTCTCCACCGACTGCGAGTGCTGCGCGCCGAAGCGCGAGCCCGCGCCGTTGGCGGTGCGGATGACGAGCGGCAGCGTGATCTGCCCGTTGGTCATGTAGCGCATCTTGGCGATTTCGTTGGCGACGATGTCCCAGCACACCGCGAGAAAGTCCGAGAACATGATCTCGGCAATCGGCCTGAGGCCCGTCATCGCCGCGCCCATCGCCGCGCCGAGGATCGCCTGCTCCGAAATTGGACAGTCGCGCACGCGCTTGGGACCGAATTTCTCAAGCAGTCCAACGGTCGCCTTGAACACGCCGCCGGCGTGCGCCACGTCCTCGCCCAGGAATACCACGCGTTCGTCGCGCGCCATCTCCTGCGCGATGCCGGCCGCGACCGCGTCGCGATAAGTCAGTTCCGCCATGCCGCACCCCCATCCGCCCACACGTTTTTCTCGATGTCGCCGACCGAGGGCAGCGGCGAGGCCTTTGCGATGGCAGTGGCTTCTTCGACCTTGCGCATCGTCCCGTCCTCGATATCCTTCAATGTGCCTTCCGTGAAACCAAGCCCGAGCAGGCGCTCGCGATAGACCTTCACCGGGTCGCGCTCGAGCCATTTCTCGAGCTCGCCCTCGGGTCGATATTTGGCCGGATCTGCGCGCGAGTGTCCGCTGTGGCGGTAGGTCACGGCTTCAATCAACGCCGGGCCGCCGCCTTTGCGCGCACGGGTCATGTATTGCACCGCGGTGCGATAAACCTCATCGGCGTCGTTGCCGTCGAGGACGATCGATTCCAGGCCGTAAGCGGATGCGCGGTCCGCGGCCGGATGCTTGACCGCGGTCACCGCGCTGATCGGGGTGTATTCCATGTAAAGATTGTTCTCGCACACGAAGATCACCGGCAATTTCCATACCGCGGCGAAATTGAGCGCCTCGTGAAACGCGCCGATATTGGTCGTGCCATCGCCGAAAAAGCACACCGCGACCTGCTCGGTGCCGCGATACTGCGCGCTCCATGCTGCGCCTGCCGCCACCGGCAGGTGCGCCCCGATGATCGCATAGGAGCCCATGGCGCCCTTTTTGACATCGGTCAGATGCATCGAGCCCCCTTTGCCGCCCAGCAGACCGCATTGGCGCCCCATCAACTCCCCCAGCACGCCTGCCATCGAGGCGCCGCGCGCGAGTGTGTGCGCGTGGCCACGGTAGGTGCAGAACGTCCAGTCGTCGGGGCGCATCGCGACCCCGAACGCCGCCGCGATCGCCTCCTGGCCGAGCGAGAGATGGCTCGTGCCCTTGATCAGATTCTGGAGGAACAGGTCGTAGGCGCGCTTCTCGCAGTAGCGCAGCTCGACCTGCAGTCGGAACAGCTCGAGCCGCGTTTCGCGCCCGATCTCCTTATCGGCTGCGCCCGCTTTCTTGCTTTTCGCTTTCGTATCCAAACGTCAACCTCCAAAATCCAAACCTTCAACCGCCAAGGCGCCAAGACGCCAAAGAAACATGATAACTATTCCAGCGAACAGGCGACAAAAGCTTCCGTTCCACGCCGCTTACATCGTGTCCTCAACTGCTTTGCATTGTTGTTCATTATTGTTCGTTCTACTTGGCGCCTTGGCGTCTTGGCGGTTAATCAATACTTGTTCGAGATCGGTAGCTCCTGGGCCGGAAACAGCGTGATGATCTTCGCGCCCCCGGGCGTGAGCACTACCTCCTCCTCGATGCGCGCCGCCGAAATGCCGTCAGTCGCCGGGCAGAAGGTTTCGACCGCGAACACCATCCCCGCCTTGAGCGCATACGGGTCCTTGAACGAGTTCAGCCGCGAGATCAGCGGCCGCTCGTGCAGGCCGAGCCCGAGGCCGTGGCAGAAATTGAGACCGAACGCAGCCATCTCGGTCTCGAAGCCGATCTCCTGGGCCTTGGGGAAGGCCTGCACCACGCGGTCGGTGGCAACGCCCGGCTTGAGCGAGTCGATCGCGCCATCCATCCATTCGCGCGCTTTGCGGTAGGCGTCGATCTGCGCGGCCGTCGCCTTGCCGACGCTGAAGGTGCGGTAGTAACAGGTACGGTACCCCATGTAGGACTGAATGATGTCGAAGTAGGCCTGGTCGCCGGGGCGGATCAGGCGATCGGTAAAATTGTGCGGATGCGGGCTGCAGCGCTCGCCCGCAATCGCGTTGATCGCCTCCACGCAATCGGAGCCCATCTCGTAGAGCCGCTTGGTCGCCATGGCGACAATCTCGTTCTCCCGCACGCCGGGCTTCAGGGCTTCGAATATGTCCTGATACGCGCCATCACCCATCGCGGCCGCCATGTTGAGCAGCGTGATCTCATCGTGGCTCTTGATCTCGCGCGCGTCCAGCATCACCTGCTGGCCGTCGCGGACCTCGATGCCCAACTTCTGCAGCGCGAACAGGAACGGCGGCTCGACCACGTCGACGCCGAGCGGCATGTCGGCGACCCCTTCGCGCGCAAGAATGTCATTGATCTCCTTGGCCGCGTCTTCAACGAGCCCTACCTTCGGCGACACCGCGCCACGCAAACCCGCAAGACCGGCAAGGCAGTGATTCTTGGGCAGCCATGGCGCATAAAGCTTGTGATGGCGCGCGGCGGAGCCGAAGTCCCAGACATAAGGCTCGCCGTTGCCGGTCAGCAGGCACCAGCGCGTCAGTTTGTCGCGCGCCCACTCGCCGATCACCGTGCTCGAGATATAGCGGATGTTGTACTGGTCGAACACGAGCAGCGCGCCCATCCCCGACCGGGCAAGCGCGTTGCGCGTGCGCGCGAGGCGGTAATCGTGCAGGCGCCGGAAGTCGACGCGCTCCTCGAAATCGACCTGCATGCGGCCCGGTGCTTGCAGGGGCCGCTCCCAGCGGTGGCCGGGGTCGGCCGGATCGTAGAGCCCATCGGGGGCTTCGTGGGCGCGGCGTTTCGGATCGATACCCGACGCCCTGATCACTTTCGGTTCGGCGCGTTTTGCTTTGCGAGGCATGGTTTCTCTCCACTTGCCGTGAACTCCAAGAACGCCCACCGCAGATGAGCGCCCATAAAAAGGCGGAAAACCTTTCACTGTCAAGGCCGCCAAAAGCGCCAAGGAAAAGAAAAATCAAACCGGAAAAAATCCCCCGCTTTGGTTTCCTTCGCGTCTTTAGCGTACTCTTTGCGTCCCTTCCGTTAAGGCCTTTGCTGTTGATTTTGGCGGCGTTTATCGGTGTTCGTCGGCGGTTCCGTTGCTACGTTACGTCTAGCGCTTGGTGACGCCAAGTTGCGTCGCCATCCAGTCGGCGGTCTGGTCGCGGTAGCGGTACCAGTAGTTGTTCACGACGTGGTTGCCGCCCTCGATCACCGAAAGCACGCACGGCCCCGATACTTCCGCCGCGAGCTTCTCGGCCGCCGTGTGGGGCGTGAGACGGTCGTTGGTGCCGGCGACGATGTAAATCGGACAGGTGATGTTCTTCGCGATCCCCTTCAGGCTCATGCGCACCGACACCCTGCCCGCCTCCTCGAGGTTGGCGCTCTTGGAGCGCACGCGGAAGGCTTCAACATTGATGATCGGCCTTCCCTCGAAACTTGAGGAGCGCTCGTAGGCGCCGGAAAGCGCTACGCACGCCTTGATCCGCTTCTCGAAGCACGCGGCACGCGGCGCGTAATAGCCCCCGAGCGAAACACCCCAGATGCCGATGCGCCCGGCGTCGATATCGCTGCGCGTTTCCAGATGATCGATCACGGCTTTCACCGGCTTCTCGTACTCGGGGCAGATCGCGAAATCGTACTCGGCCTCGCCCTGGCCCGGTCCGTCGAAGGCAAGGGTCGCCACCCCGCGTTTCAGAAACCGGTTTTCGTAATCGTCCATTTCCTCCTTGGTCGAGTCGAGCCCCATGCACATGACGACGATCGGTGCTTTCGCCACGCCTTTGGGCTTGCGCAGATTGCCGTAGAGGTGCTTGCCCTCATAGGGGATCGCGACACGCTCGCCCGGTGGCTCGATGAGCGGCAGCGCCTTGATGCGGCATTCGACGGTTTTCTTGTGCGCCTGTCTCATCTGCGCCATGTCGTTCACGAACAGGAACTTGCCGAAGTGGTAGCATACCGCCGCACACGTAAAATGCTCGCCCGCGGACAACTTGAAGCCGTCGGCGAGCGCCTTGTTGCCCAGTTCCTCGTGTATCGCGGCCCGCGCCGACCAGGCGCTGCACCAATCCTCCCAGCGATCGACGCTCGCCGTCACCTCCTGAAAATCGGTGAGCGGCACCCCGTTGATCACAAACCGCGGCGCCCAATGCGAGATCGCGGCTTCGACCCGCGGATCTTTGCTCTTGATGGGTGTGTCCATGTCATGACGTCCTTTTTCGGCGATCGTTTCAGGCGCGCCCTTCATAAAGCGCCGGCAGCGGCCATTCCGGGACCGGCGCCCGGCGTGAAGTTACTGCGTCAATGCTCCGTCTTCGATCCTTGCTGTTCCCACTTCATTACGGCCCAGTCCCAGGTGTTGCGCCATCCAGTCCGCAGTCTGGCTCTGGAACATGTAACGGCGGTTGTTGGCGACGTGATTGCCGCCTTTCACGATCAGCAGTTCGCATGGACCGGACACCTCCGAGGCGATGCGCCGCGCGTTGTGCGGCGGCGTGAGGTTGTCGAACTCGCCCGTAACAACGTAGATCGGGCAGGTGATGTTCCTGGCCACGCCTTCGAGGCTCAGCGTTTTTGCTTTTTCCCGCGCCTCGTCCATGGTCTTGCTATGGCTGCGCACGCGGAAGGCGTCACGTGAAAGCTCATTGCGCCCGTCGAAGGTATCCACCCAATGGTACGGTCCCGAGAGCGAGATGCACGCCTTCGCGCGCTTCTCGAACGCCGCGGCACGCGCCGCGTAATAACCGCCAAGAGAGACGCCCCAGATGGCGGCGCGCCCGCCGTCGAGATCGTTGCGCGTCTGGATGTAGTCGAATACCGCCTTCACCGGCACTTCGAAGTCGCCGCGGATCGGGATGTCGTACTCCGCCTCCCCCTGCCCCGGCCCGTCGAAATTGAGCGTCGCCATGCCGCGCGCGAGAAAGATATTCTCGTAGACATCGAGTTCCTCCTTCGTGGAGTCAAGCCCGACGCACATCACGACCACCGGCGGCTTTGCGCTGCCTGCGGGTTTGCGCAGGATGCCGTAGAGCTTCGTGCCCTGGTACGGGATCTCCACGCGTTCGCCGGGCGGATCGATGAGCGGCAACGCGAGTTGCCGGCATTCGATCACTTTCCGATGCGCGCGCCGCATCTCGTCCATGCGGTGCACAAACATGAACTTGCCGAAGTGGTAACACAGGGCCGCGCGCGTCAAATGCTGGCCCGCCGAGTGCCGGTAGCCCTGCGCCAACGCTTCCCGGCCGAGCGCCTCGTGAACCGCCGCACGCGCCGACCACGCGGCGCACCACTCGTCCCAATGCGTGATGCTCGCCGTCACTTCCTCGAAATCGGTGAGCGGCACGCCGCTCGAAACGAAGCGCGGCGCCCAGTTGTGAATCGCGATCTCGACTCGTTTGTCCCGGCTGCCGTGTGCGGTGTCCATGCGTTCCTCGTCTCCATCCTCGCGCTAGTTGATGCGCGCGCTGCCGGCCAACGGCAATGCGCAACCCACGACCGCGGCGCAGGCCGCCGCAACCACGTGGTTCCTCGGAGTCATGCTGTTCTCCTCGCTTCGCATCGGCGTCGAATGTCAGATCATCGGTTCGGCTGATCAAACGGCGGGTAAACCCAGCTGCCGCGCCATCCAGTCCGCCGATTGGGTACGGTAACTGTAACCGCGATTGTTGGCGACGTGATTGCCGTCCTCGATCAGCAGGAACTCGACCGGCCCTTTCGTCTCGCGGGCCAGCCGTTCACCGTCCTGCCACGGCACGAGGCGGTCCCGTTTACCCGCGACGATGAACAGCGGACAGGTGAGTTTGCCAGCGATGCCGCTGAGACTCAAGGTCGCCCCGAACTTGCGTGCTTCGTCCAAGGTCCGGCACTTGGCGCGGACGCGGAAAGTCTCACGCGTAAGCTCCGGGAACGCATCCCAGTTGCTTGCGAAGTCAAACGGGCCCGACAGCGAGATGCAGGCTTTGACGCGCTTCTCGAACGCCGCGGCGCGCGGCGCATAATAGCCGCCAAGCGACACCCCCCACAGGCCGATGCGTCCGCCGTCGACATCAGCGATCTTTTCAACCCAGTCCATGATCGCTTTCACCGGCACCTCGTAATCGCCGCGGATCGGCAGCTCGTACTCGGCTTCGCCCTGGCCGGGACCGTCGAAAGCCAGGGTGGCCATGCCGCGCGCGAGGAAAACCCTCTCGTAGGCGTCCATCTCTTCTTTCGCCGAATCGAGGCCCATGCACATGACGACGATCGGCGGCCTGGCGATGCCTGCCGGCCTGCGCAGGATGCCGTAAAGCCGCGTGTCTCCATACGGGATCTCCACCCGCTTTCCGGGAGGATCCAGAAGCGGCAGCGCGCGTGCACGACATTCGACCGCCTTCAGGTGTGCGGCGCGCATCTGTTCGTAGTCGACCACGAACACGAATTTCGAAAAGTGGTAGGCCGCCGCAGCGCGCGTGAGATGCTCGCCCGCCGAGCGCTTGCAGCCTTCGGCAAGCGCCTGGTTACCCAGTTCTTCGTGTATCGCAGCGCGCATGCACCAGGCAGCGCACCACTCTTCCCAGCGCTCGACGCTCGCAGTCACTTCCTGAAAATCGGTGAGCGCGATCCCGTTGGCGACGAAACGCGGGGCCCAGTGGGAAATTGCGGATTGAACGCGCGGATCGGCCATAAAGTCAGTGCAGGATGATGAGTGATGAGTGGTGCGCGCAAAAAACGACGCCGGGCCTACGGAATTCTGCGCTCATCACTTTGCATTCACCACTGCTTACGGTTGCATTGCCTGGCGCCGATATCCGAGGTCCATGTACTTATCCGGCGCGCCCTTCGGGCCCGTCAGCCCATCCGCCTCCCATACGATATCAATCACCTGCTGCAGACCCTGGGGGGTGATCTGCGGACGCGGCCGCATCACAAATTGGTCGTACGCACGCAATGCCGTGTCCGGAGTGACCTTGAGGCGCTCCGGCAGAATCGCAATCGCTTCATTTTTGTTATTCTTGTCCTGCAGCCATGCGTACGCGGCGCTGAAGCCGCGGATGAACGCGACAATCTGCGGCGCGTTACGTTTGCCCCAATTGCGCCGGGCCGCCGCGATCGGGCCGGGATAAGTCGGATAGTAATCCCTGACAGTGCCAAGGCTGCCAAAACCCGCGGCGAACAGCTTGCGATCAAACGGCGGATTCAACATGCTGGCCACGGCAATGCCATTCTTGAGGGCATCAAAACGCTCCTGAGACCCGCCGATTTCCTGGAAGGCGTAGCCGCCATCCCTGAGGCCCTTGTCCGCGAGCAGTTTTCTCAACAGGAGCGCGTAGCCGGAGCGCGCGCCGTCGACCGCAATATTCCGGCCTTCAAGGTCGGCAAAGGACCGTATGCCAGGCGCGACGATCAGGGACAGCTCCGGCGCATGCGCGAGCGCCATGAATATGAACAGATCGGCGCCGTTCTCGACACCCCTGACGACGTGATCGGACTGCTGGAAGCCGATGTCGAAACCGCCCGCTTTGAGCTGATCAAGCTGTTTCGCCGAGGAACCGGTGAGCGTGACCTCGACTTCAATGCCTTCTTTCTGAAACAGTTTCTTTTCCTGCGCCACGTAGAGTGGCCAGGTGTTGACGCCTTCGGAGATGATCGCAAGGCGGACGGTCTGGCGTTTGGACTG
>Ga0153915_10005873_pt1 | contig 11445 bp, 9 predicted proteins | sample Opewatmetagenome_2_FD_107003 | JGI IMG/M metagenome (GOLD analysis project Ga0153915, IMG submission 107003) | Freshwater wetland microbial communities from Ohio, USA - Open water 3 Core 3 Depth 3 metaG | ecosystem: Environmental > Aquatic > Freshwater > Wetlands | place: USA: Ohio, Lake Erie...
GGGCATTTGAGCGTGTGAGGACGGACTCTTGAGAGACATTCTATTCACGCTGGTATATTTCTCCGCTGTGATTCCAGCACTGACGCGTCCATGGCTAGGGTTACTAATCTGGACATGTATGGAATACATGAGCCCCAACCGCCTGTGCTACGGTTTCGCGAACTCCTCAGTGCCGTGGGTTTACATTAGCGCGATTGTGACCTTGATCGGCTTCTTGCTATCCGGCGAGCGCAAGCGTTTTCCCTTCACGCGAGAAACAATCCTACTAATTCTGTTTTCGTTATGGATGATATTCACGACATTTTTCGCTCTCAATCCGGATGGCGCTTGGGATTACTTGAGTCGGGCGATTAAGATTCAGCTTTTTATCTTCGCAACTCTTGCGATCATGAACACCAGGCAAAGGCTGCAGGCCATGATTTGGATGATCACAGTGTCGATCGGCTTTTATGCAGTTAAGGGCGGAATTTTTGCATTGCTCACCGGCGGCGCATACAGGGTCTTCGGCCCCGAAAACACATTCATAGCAGACAACAATGATCTTGCTCTGGGGATCGTGACGATTGTCCCGCTCTGGCGTTACCTGCAACTCAAGTCTGAGAGGCACTGGGTTCGTATGGGTTTAGGCGTAGCCATGGGGTTGTCGATCTTGGCTGTGGTGGCTTCTTATTCCCGAGCTGGTGTCATTGCTCTCGTTACGGTCTTGATGTTGATGATCATGAAGAGCCGGCGCCAGATTCTGCTAGGTTGTGTGCTGGTCGGCGCTATGGTACTAGCGGCAAATTTCATTCCCGAAAAATGGTTTGATCGAATGTCCACAATAGAGAAGTATCAGGACGATGCGTCAGCAATGGGAAGAATGAATGCATGGGGCTTCGCTTGGAACGTTGCGTTAGACCGGCCAATCACGGGAGGAGGATTTCAGGTTTTTACGCCCGAGCTTTTCCGCCGGTATGGGCCTGATCCCGACGACCCCCATGACGCGCATAACATTTTCCTAAAGATTTTGGCCGAACACGGTTTTCCGGGATTGTTACTCGTCCTGGCTATGGCTTTCTGCACTTGGCGGAACATGGTTTGGATGAGGCAGCATACGTGGGATGACCCGTCCGCAACTTGGGCGAGTGACCCAGTCTTGATGATTCAGGTTTCTCTGGTCGGCTATGTCGTGGGCGGAATGTTTTCGAACCTTGCTTATTTCGACCTGCCTTACAATCTCATGGCCCTTGTCGTGTTGTATAAGGTACTCCTGCGGAAAGAAACGGACTGCGCCGAGGATCATGCGGCGGAAGATGGTGACTACTTCGAACAGGAAACGTCCCGCATAGTGTCGGGCTCTGAAGCGAGCCTAATGAGAGTTTCAGCTGCCCGAGAGAGTTGGCAGGAGTCTATACGTGCGCTGGCAAAGCCCAACAAGTTGTAGACGGATAACTCAACGACAGAGTGTGTCTTATACAGCGAGCAGATTGTATCGTTCAGAGTCAGCTCCGCTACTTAAAACGTGCTAATGGATCTTCTATATCTCTCCCATTGCGTACCTTATCCTCCAGACAAGGGGGAGAAGATCCGAGCCTATGAGGAAATCATGGCGCTAACTAAGGCTCATAACATACACCTGGCCTGCTTCGCACGCTCTGGTGAGGAAGCAATCCACATCGACGCTCTCAAACCATACTGTGGGTCAGTGTATGCTGAGGTGCGCGCTTTGCCTCGCGCCCTCACGTGGGCCGGAGTGAACTTCGCGCTGGGACGAAGCTTGAATCGAGCGTTCTTTGACAGCCAAAAAATGAGACATTATGTTACGGGCTTGATTGAAGGTAAGTCATTGGAGGGGGCAGTAGTTTACACAGTCCCGATGATGCAATATGTTCCGGCGGAATTGCCGGCGGTCCTTGACTTGGTCGATGTTGATTCAGAGAAGTGGCGCCAGTACTCCCTCATGAAGCCGTTCGCGTGGTTCTACCGAGAGGAATCCGAGCGGCTGCGTACGGAGGAGGCACGAGCGGTGGCGCAGGCACGTATGACCCTGTTGACTACAGAGAACGAGGCGGGAGTGTTTCATGGATCGGCAAAGCAAGATACTCTCCTGTCGCTCGAGAATGGCGTTAATTTCGACTACTTCGATCCGGCTGCGACACCCGCTCTCGACGCGCTCAATGGACGTCGATTTGTGCTCTTCGTCGGCACAATGGACTATTTCCCGAACATCGATGCGGCCCGTTGGTTTGTTAGCGAGGTGTTCCGGCCATTGCGGGAGAACGATCCGCAGATCGAGTTTCTGATTGTGGGCAATCGTCCATCGAAATCGGTACTCCACCTTGAGCGGTTCGAGGGTGTCACGGTTACCGGCGGAGTTCCCGATATTCGTCCTTATCTGGCGGCGGCACAGGCGGTCGTTGCGCCGTTGCGATTGGCGAGGGGAATCCAAAACAAAGTGTTGGAGGCACTCGCAATGGGACGGTACGTTCTCGCCAGCCCTCCCGTATGTCAAGCATTTGGCGACGTCTTACCACACGGCGTAATCTGCTGTGCGTCTGCCGGGGACTTCCAACAGGCCGCGATGCGGAGCGTCGCCGGATGTAACGTCCAACTTCGGGAGCAAGCGCGAAAACGGTTCACCTGGGCGAGAAACCTTGCGCGGCTTGTATCCGTCGTTGCTTCGCTGAAGGATCATGCACAGGCATCCGATTTTCCCCCTGTACAATGATCATTCGTTTCCGTCATCACGTACAGCAACCAACGCGCAACGCGTCTATATTGCTACAAGCAGTCGTTATATCTAGCTGAATAATCTCGTTGATTAAAGGACAAACAGTTACTGCTGCTGGAGCTTCCTGGATCCGTATAAGCGGAGTAGTGCGCCTTCGCCGTGCCCGCAAGCGAAACCATCTCAACTGCATGTCCCAGGTGCTCAAGACGCATGTGGCTTCTGGTTGCGCGTACTGGGCTGAAACCAAAATCTGTAGCCCAGCCGCGACGGTTTGACGTCGTTTCGAAATAAGTCTGGCAATGAACAACTTAAGCTGTCTGAGAACAGGGAATGCCTGTGACGAAAACAGATCTTGCTGCCGTTGGGACAGTAATTCACCGCCCAACAAATGCTAGGAAGCCTCGACCTCGCGGGTTAGACAAGTCGCCGGGAGATCAGTGGGTTGAAGAAAGTAAAGTCTACGTAGTGGACACGCGGGAAAGCGGTATCCTCGGGTGTACTTCTGGATCGATCAGTGAGGCGTTCCCTGTGAGTTGGATTTCATGAATGTTTGTCAACATCCCAGCGGGCGAAATCCGTGTGGCAACGGGAGAACCATTCTCTTGGAATGCTCGATGGGTCCGTTCAATACGAGAACTGTGGAAATTGTCGACAATTACTACTCAATTGAATCTCGGGGAATTGAAATTGACTAAGAGCGAATTGATCGCGACAAATCTACCGCATCCGACTGCTGCGCAACACAGCGCCAAACTCGGAATCCTGATCATCTCTTATCTTTTTCCGCCTGCGGGAGGTATTGCTGTCCAAAGGGCTTTGAGTCTGGCTAAGTACCTGCCCGCCTCAGGTTTCGAAGTACACATATTGAGAGCGAGCAATGCAGCCGCCCCGGTAATGGATCCCGCGCTGTGCCGTCACGTTCCGAAGAGTGTTTCAGTCCACAGTGCCTTTACGCCTGAGATCGGCTTTTGGCTGCGGCATACCATTTGGAATTGGCTTTCGCAACGCCGCACGGGCTCCACGGCGCAGGCCGGTCTTCATTCGAGCCCGCTCCCGAACCGCGGATTGAGGGCATTTGTTGCGGGTTTGTTTAGGAGAATACTGTGTCCCGAGCCTGAGGTGCTGTGGTTCCCCTTCGCGGTAAGGCAAGCTAACCGGGTTGTCCGCCAGCACGCGATCGATGTTGTGATGGTGACAGCTCCGCCATTCTCGGCGTTTCTGGTTGGGAATGCATTGAAGCGCCGATTTCCGCACCTTAAGTACGTCGCCGATTTCCGTGACGAATGGATCAGCTTCTACCTGAAAGACTTCGAGTTTCAAAGTAGCGAGCATACGCGAAGGCGGGCGATGCAGGTCGAGCGCGACACTGTTGAGTCGGCGGATCTGGTGGTTGCCGTGACCGAATCCTCCCTTCAAGAGATCCGGAACCGGCATCCCGGTCAGCCAAACCGAAAGTTTCGTTGCATCTCGAACGGCTTCGACCCAGAGGCGTTCAAAGACTACCGACCTCGGCAGAATCGTGAAAAACATCTCGTTGTTACTCATGTTGGGACGGTTTACAGGACGGCCTCACCCCAATATTATCTTGATGCGCTGGACGAGTTGCCGGAAGAGATCCGCTCAGGGATTGAGAGCAGGTTTATCGGACGGATCGACGAGGCGGAACGGCATCAGTTCGAAGGCCGGATGAGCATTGTGAGGGTATTAGGCTTCATGCCCCAAATCGAGGCCTTGCGCGTGATGGAAGAGACTGACTGCCTACTCCTTACCATGACGAACGAAATCAGCGTGCCGGGCAAACTCTATGAGTACTTGGCGGCCCGTAAACCAATTATCGCACTTTCTCCACAAGGCGGCGAGGTGCAGAAGTTGATGAGCCTGATCGGGGCCGGTTGGTGCGTCGACTATCGGAAGCGCACTGCAATTCAATCTTTGATGCGCCACCTCTACCTTGAAAAGGCTACCTGCGGGTGCGTTAAGTTCCGTAATCCGGACGCGGAGGTAGTTCGACAGTACGATCGCTCACGATTGGTTGCTAATTACGCAAGTTCGCTCGCGAGCATACTCAGCCGATGAACAAACTCCATCGTGCTTCAATACATCACAATGGTCCATATTTTGTGAGCTGCTGTAAAACAGGAACACTTCTATTTTCGGCTGTTCGGACCAACTAACCAGCCTCGCGAGATCGTTAAGATGCTTAGGCGAACACGGCCTCACATATTCCACGTTTTCCCATCGTTTGATATTGGTGGTGCGGAAAGGCGAACTGTCGACATCATCAACGGTCTCGGAGATCAGTTCGAGCACAGTATTCTATCACTTGATGACCGCTGGAATGCAGCGGCGAGAATCGACACCCGGATTCGCGTGCAGTTCATTCAGCCACCTCGGACGAAACATCCACTAAAGCGACCCGTCGCGCTTCGGAGGATCTTGATGTGCTCCGCACCCGACCTCCTGATCACGTATAATTGGGGCGCCACTGAAGCGCTGATGGCGGTCTTGAGCCTCCGTTTACCGGCAATTCACACCGAAGATGGATTTGGAGTAGACGAGAAACAAAGGCTAAAACGTCGGCGCGTACTGGTGCGTCGCGTTCTATTGCGACGAGCTTTCGCAGTCGTAGTGCCTTCCAACGCGTTGCGCCAGATAGCGACGACAAAATATCGGTTGCCAGAGAGCAAGGTACGCTTCATTGTGAACGGCGTGGATCTCGATCGATTTCGTCCAGAGGGAAGCCGCAGTTTGCGCGAACAGCTCCGAGCACCCGACGACATGGTGGTGTTCGGAACGGTGGGATGGTTGCGGCCCGAAAAAGGGTTGGATGCCCTGATACGGTTGTTTGCCCAGGCGGACATTCCCAATACAAAGCTAGTGATTGTCGGGGACGGCCCGTGTAGGGCAAAACTTGAAGAACTCGTCCAACACCTGCAACTGACAGAGCGAGTGTGCTTTGTTGGCGCGACAGACGATCCAGCGCCCTACCTCCACGCTCTGGATGTATTTGTCATGTCCTCACGAACAGAGCAGACGCCGATTTCGCTGCTGGAGGCGATGGCTTGCGGATTGCCCGCCATCTGCACTGATGTGGGTGATTCTGCGCTGCTCTTGGGAACGAACCAGCATCCCATGGTGGTGCCTCCAGACCAGCCCATGCCGTACATCAAGGCACTCAAGGAACTCGCTGCATCGGCGGAACTCCGAAAACAGTCCGGCGAGGAGAACCGGTTGCGATGCGAGCAGAATTATTCCTATTCGCGCATGCTTGAATCCTACAGGGAACTCTACTCCGACGCACTTCGCACAAGCTGAAACGGGCAACTCGCTGCAACAGGGCACATCGTTCCATTCTGGAAGTACCTGTGAAAGCTACAGATCAGCTCGAATATTCTGACGAGATCGCCGCACAAGTACGCATAAAGATCCTCAGTCTTAGTTGCGTCTTCCCGAATCCGGCGGAACCCGGGCTCGGCTTGTTTGTGCGTTCGCGTCTTCAGTCGGTGGCGGCCCGGGTCGCTGTGAAAGTAATCTCGCCAGTTCCACTGCTTGATTATTGGCGCGCAAGAGATAACCGGCACATTTGGCACCGAGAAATTGCCCGGCAGCGGCAGGACGGAAACCTGGAGGTGTTCCACCCCTCTTGGCTTTATCCTCCGTTCGGAGGTGCGCTGAACGCCGCGTTTCTTGCCGCTCACCTGCTGCTGCCAGTAATCCGCCTAAGACGGCGGTTTTCGTTTGAATTGATGGATGCACATTTCGCGCACCCCGACGGAGTAGCGGCGGCCATTCTAGCGAAATTGCTGAGAGTCCCGTTTATCGTGACTTTGCGTGGCAATGAAACGATGCACGCGAGGCATCATTGCCGCGCGATGTTCATCCGTTGGGCTTTGCGGCGGGCCGACCGGGTGATCTGCGTGTCGGAAAGTCTGCGCCAGTTCGCTATCTCGCTGGGAGTAAATCCGGCACGAGCGAAGACCATCCCCAATGGGATCGATACGACACTGTTTTACCCGCGTGACCGCGTCGACAGCCGCTACAAACACGAGATTGACGAGAACGCCATGATCATTTTGTCGGTTGGAGCATTGATCGAACGTAAGGGGCACCACCGGATTATTCAGGCGGTCAAGGAACTGCAGGATGAAGGCGTTAATGCACACCTTCTGATTGCGGGAAGCGCTGGGCGGGAAGGACGTTGCGAAGACCAGCTCCACAGGCTAGTTTCGAACCTGACGTTGGAATCCAAAGTTCGTTTTCTTGGCCAGGTAAAGCCGGAATTCCTACCGGAACTGATGTCGGCAGCTGACGTGCTCTGCCTGTCCACAACGAGAGAAGGCTGGCCGAATGTTGTGCATGAGGCCATGGGCTGCGGCACTCCCGTGGTAGCTACCAGCGTGAGCGGGATTCCAGACATGATCCCGTCCGATCGCTTTGGCATTGTGGTGCCGGTGAATGATCCGGCGGCCCTCCGAAACGCATTGCACGCCGCGCTCGACAAACAATGGGACCGTCACGAGATCGCTGCCTGGGCGCGCTCTCGCTCGTGGGAACAAGTTGCCCGCGAGGTACTGGAACAGATGCAAGCGATCCTGACCGCGGCTGCGAATGAGAAGGTGCGTGGAACATGAAGATTCTGGTGACCGGCGGCGCTGGGTTTATCGGCTCCCATCTTTCCGAGTTCCTACTGCAGAAAGGTCATTCGGTATCGATTATTGATGAACTGAATGATTTCTATTCGCCGGCGCTAAAACGAGAGAATCTGAACTGTATTCAACAGCGGGGGCCTGTCAACTTTTACCAAACAGACATCTGCGACAACCACGAGGTGTTCCGTATCATCGACGCGAGCCGCCCAGACGCGGTGATTCATCTGGCTGCACGAGCTGGCGTCCGGCCATCGCTCGAGCAACCGCTCCTTTATGAAAGAGTGAACATTTACGGAACAATGGCACTTCTCGACGCAAGCCGGCGGTGCGGTGTAAGAAAATTCGTCTTTGCGTCTTCGAGTTCGATTTACGGAATCGCGAATCGCGTCCCGTTCAGCGAGGAAGATCAATCCAACCTGCCGATTTCCCCTTACGCTGCGACCAAACTTGCAGGCGAGAAGATCTGTTACACCTATGCTCATCTGTATGCGCTTCCGGTAGTGTGCCTGCGCCTTTTTACCGTGTTCGGCCCCAGACAGAGACCCGACCTGGCAATTCGGAAATTCACCGAGATGATTGACAACGGAAGGCCGATTCCCGTTTTCGGCGATGGCTCAAGCGGCCGCGACTACACCTTTGTGGAAGACACGGTAAAAGGAATTTATGCTTCTCTCGATTACGACTGCACTTACGACATTTTCAACCTTGGTAACTCACAACCAGTGTCGCTAAGCCTGATGATTCACACCATCGAAGAAACACTTGGAAAGAAGGCAGTGGTTCAACGAATGCCAGACCAGCCGGGCGATGTTCCGATTACGTACGCCGACATCTCTAAAGCACAAAGGTTCCTGAATTACACTCCAAACATGCCTTTTGAGAAAGGCATTCGCCATTTCGTGGATTGGCACCGCGCGCACAATGGTAACAGCCAACATGTTTGGTGCAAGACCTCATCTGGTTAAGATTGCGCCACTTGAATCAGCAAAGGCTGGATTCTCACATGTTCGCGCACTTCACGCACAAGAGTCGAAGAAGCTTTCGGAAACAGCCGCACAATTCGAGCCGAGGATTTGAGGGTGGCAAGAATGGGAATCGTGGCTAATTGCAAGCTCGAAAGGACGAAACAATGAGCCATACGACCGGATTAAGTCAGATGCTGGTCAGCCGTGGTATCTGCAGGCTAAAAGATCCGTATTCCTGTGAAGAGATCAGCCGGTTCAATGCGGCAATGGACTCAATCCTTAGTTCTCGCATCGAGGAACGTCGTGCCTATGTTCACCCAGACGAGCTGAAGGAGATAGGGCTCCTAGATCGGCTACTCGGCATTTCTATGCGAGCGATCCTGTTTTCGATCATGCCCGACCCTGTCTTGTATCACTGCCACGTCTACGAAATCGCTGCGAATGATACGCGACCACACATCTTCGCAGAGACTCTTGCTGGCTGGCATCGTGACGGCGACTGCGAGCTGCTCAAAAATGAAGTCACTCACGTCAGCGTTTTCGTGTATCTGACCGACGTTGGTGCGGCCGATGGAGCATTCGAATTCTCGCCCAAAGATCCCACCGGATGGTTACACAGTGGTACGCCCTGCGCAACGGTAATCGGGTCTGCGGGCTTTACCTTTGCTTGGCAACGATCGTTCTACCATCGTGCGTCGCCGAATCGCGGACCTAAGCGACGGAGGCTATTCAAAATTTCGATACAGCGCAATGCTTTCCCAAGTGCCCATCTGAAGAACCAGCACTTCCAAAAGGTCATGGCCATGACACCACCCGGAGATCCGCAGATGGATCTACTGCTTGGGCGATATCAAGGCAAGACCCCACCCCCAGTTCACGGAATTGTCTCCCCAATCGCGATACCCATTTCGCCGACCGGCACGCTTGGCATTCCGAACCTGGATCTAGCGAAGGTGCAACTACGCGCAAGACTCGAAAGCCTGAGAAGCCGCGCGAGATCAATGCGAAATAAGGCGGCTGTTGCCGCGTATGACTAACCAACGAGTGACCGGTCCTCGCTTGCGAATGCTCATTGTTGGGGCGGGACGCCGCGTACAGAACAATTTTCTTCCTGTGTTGCGCTTCTTGAATGCGCAATTCAAGGTGGTGGGCATCTTTTCACGTTCACCATCGAAACTGCAAGGCGTCGCCGACCGCTGGGGAGTACCCGCAGTGCACAGCCTTTCCCGCGTTGACATGCAAGGAGTTGATATTGTCGCAATCTCCGTGCCGACATCCCAAAATGCCGTCGTGCTGCGTGCCCTGCTACCTCATGCTGCGCGTTTGCGAGTGGTCATCGACACCCCGATTGCGAACAACCGCACGGAGTTGCGGGCCGTTCGCCAACTACTGGTGCAGTTTGCAGGAGTCACTGTTACAGAGGACTACATGAACTTCCCTAGCTTCGCGCTTGTGCGCGAGGCAGTGACTCAAGGCTTCATCGGGCGGCCGGTCGCGTTGACGCTGAACAATACGGGCTATCTCTACCACGGTTTGGCCCTCATCCGATCATTCGTTAACTTTAGGCCTGTCGTACGCAGTTGGCGGCATGCCGTTGGCGGGCTCACCACCATTGTCGGTTTCCAATTCTCCGGCGGGTTTCAGGCCTGCGTCGTTGGCCCATATCGTAGCCATACCGCGGGCGGGATGACTCTGGAAGGTAGTGTCGGCATCATCACTGAGTTTCCTATTGACATCAAGAAGGCTTCGGGAAAGCACCCCGCATACCTCCTGAGCCTGCTGTATACAAATGGGCTGCTGACCGGCTGCGGCATTGAAGGGGATAACCGTTGCCTCAAGATTGAACCACCCGAGCTAGTCGCAATGCAAGGCATGCCCTTCGAAGACAAATCGGAACTCAATCTACTTCGTGGCTGCGGCCTGGCCACGGTGCTCCGGTCGTTGACTGAGCAAGATGAGCTCAATGCTACTTATGGAGCGAAGAACGCGCTCTATGACAGTTTTATTAGTGGGCTAGCCCAGCAAGGTCGCTTGCCAATAGACCCCCTGACATGGATCGGCGGCGACGCGATGATGCTTGTGCATGCCCTGTCGTGCTTGCGCGGCTGATACGCGCAAAGGAATGGCCGGACGGCTCAACCCGGTCACCTGACTCACCTGCTCCGACGGCGAGTCATCCAAGAGTTCGTTCGCATAAGCGGAGATAGGTGCTCAACTGCGCTCCAAAGCGGCCGCACGTTTTTCACGTTTTCCCGTCATTTCACTGTTCGTCTTCAGCACCTTTGAGAGTTGTTGAGGTCATCTGACAAGCCACAGTTCTGGTTTTCGGGTCCGCTGATTTCTGGACTCCTTCCTTCGCCCCGATTGTGCTGAGATCGCTCGTTGAGTGCCTGTCGTTTTCGTTCCTCCCGGGATTTCAGGATTTCTTCCCGCCACCCGTAGTACTGCTTGATGTCAAACACTCCTTCCCTCTCCACAAAGGCTTAATCCTTACATCTCTCCAGCTGCTCGAAACAATCGAGACTGGAATTCACGCGGGTGATCAGAAGTGCGGAAAGATCGCACCGGTCATGCGTGACGGTTTAGGCCGAGATTCCCCTGGTTCACCCGACCCAGATGGAAGTAGCGACGACCGAGACGGAAAGAACGGAGCGTGCAGACCTGTTTGAAGCCAGCGCGGAGAATGCCATTTTCCGAAGCCCTGTTGGAGCGGGTAGTGTAGATGATCGCCCTTAGAAAACCGTGCCGCATGTGTTCGTCTAGAATTCGCGAAAGCGTGTACGGGTAGATTCTTCGTCCTTTGGCCCAATCCACCGTGCGGCAGTTATAAATCCAGTATTCTCCCTCAGCGACCTCCGACCCAATTCCAGCGGTGTCAATGCGGTGATACCCATTGCGCTGCACCCAAGAGTAATGGGCGATCCTGTCGTCAGCATACGCCAGATAGCACACGTCGCCCCTGCGGAGACGTTGCTCCACATCCTCCGGGCTTAGTCCTTCAACGCTTTCGAGCAACTTCACGGTTTCCAGTCCCACCACCTGAATCTTCACGCCGGTGGCAAGCTCCACTTGAGGCAGCAACTCTCCGGCTGTTATCTTGTACAAATAGGTTTCTTCGACC
>Ga0153915_10005875_pt1 | contig 11444 bp, 9 predicted proteins | sample Opewatmetagenome_2_FD_107003 | JGI IMG/M metagenome (GOLD analysis project Ga0153915, IMG submission 107003) | Freshwater wetland microbial communities from Ohio, USA - Open water 3 Core 3 Depth 3 metaG | ecosystem: Environmental > Aquatic > Freshwater > Wetlands | place: USA: Ohio, Lake Erie...
GTGGAAATCGCTCTGCCTCGCACAGCACCACGACCTTTACGTCTGCGGTCCGTGGCGCTCGCGCGCCCACGACGGACCCATGTCCGGCGTGGCGGTCTCATTCGCCGCCTCGGCGCGGGACGCGGCGGACGCGGTGGCGTCCGCCGCCCTCGCGCGGATTGCGGAGGAGCCTGGCGGAGACGTGATGGCATGGAACCCCTCGCCGCACGAGCGCCGCGACTGCGTCGAGGTCGTGGTCCCGCGCGCCGCGCTCCCCGCGGCGCCGGGCTCCCTCGCGTTCCGCAATGACGGAGAATCCCTTCCCTGCCAGCTCGTCGCCGATGACGGTGAGAGTGTGCGTATGGCCTTCGCGCCCCGGCTGCCCGCGTTCGGCGTCGTCCACTACCGGCTGGTGGCCGCTCCCGGCGGATGGACAGGGGCGCCCTCCGACCCCGGCTCCCGCCTCATCCCCCGGGCCGACGGGAGCCTCGAAATCCGGGGACAGGATGGCGCGGCCGCGGCCGCAGGCCTCCACTTCACCTGCCACGGCGACGGTGGTGCGCTCGACTCGCGCGCCTCCCCATGCTCGGTCCGGTGGCTGGCCCGGGGACCGGTGCTCGGCCGGATCGCGGTGGAGGGCTCGATCCTCGGCGTCCCCAACCCGGCGATCATCCTCCTGGTGTGCGTGGCGGTCACCTACGTCATCCTCGAGCACACCCTGTGGGGCCGGTACACGTATGCCCTGGGCAGCAACCTCCAGGCGGCAGTGGTGTCGGGGATCAAGACAGACCGATACCTCATTCTCGTCTATACTTTCGCCGGTTTCCTCGCGGCAGTCGCAGCGATCGTTCTCACCGCGCGCATCGGTTCCGGCCAGCCCGGACTCGGGCTCAGCTACGAGCTCGATGCGATTGCCGCGTCGGTCATCGGTGGCACGAGCCTGGCGGGAGGACTGGGAAGCGCAGGGGGCACGCTGATCGGCGCCCTCATCATTGGCGTCATGAAGAACGGGCTGGACATCCTGAACGTCTCCGCCGATTTCCAGCAGGTCGCCCGCGCCATCATCATCGTCGTGGCGGTGACGATCGACATGCGCAAGAACGTGCGCCGCGATTAGCTCAGATACTCGATGCTCTTCGTCAGGGCTGCGGCCAGAGCGCCCTTGCTCATTCGCTGCACGTCCGCGGAGAACGGCTCGAAAGAGATGTCTCCCGCATAGCCCAACGACACCATCCGCTGGATCTGCTCCCTGCTGCCCATCCGGTCCGCTGAGGAGAGAAGGCCGCGGTGCTCGTCGCGGTACGTCTCCTTCGGGATCGAGGACTCGACGCCCGAGACGTGGATGAGGCCGGCCTGGGACGTGGCGAACGACGCGTCGATGTCGTCCTGCGTGTCCGGACCCAGGTAGTGGTGAAATGTGTCGCAGACGATGCGGTAGCAGCCGAACCCCGAGCGCTTGATCGCCTCGGTGGCCACGACGATCGACGAGAGGGAAGATTCGGGGAACCCCAGGGGCTCGACCCAGCCGAATATCTGCCGCTTCGTGAAGGCCGGGCCGTACGCCACGAGGGCGGAAACCGTTTCCTCGACCCGGCTTCTCGCGTCGCGATGGTCGTTCCTGTCATTGTTCGGGCACATCACGATGGCGGTGCAGCGAAGCGCCGCGGCGAGCTCGAGCAGCTTCTCCAGCTCCGCCAGGTTCCGGGCCTCCATCGCCTTCAGGTTGAATTTCTGCAGGGCATTGATGCTGATGATGCTAACGCCGCGCCGCTGGGCCAGCTCCGCCGCCTCCGCGGGCGGCATCCCGTCGATGACCGCGCCCCCCGGCAGATCGTTGCGGACCTCGACCTTCGAGAGGCCCAGGTCCGCCGTGAACGCGAAGAAATCCTCGAGTCCAAGGGACGGGCAGGCGATCCTGTTCAATGCGAAGCGATTTCTCCCGATCATGCGTCGACTCCCTCGACCGGGAACCATCACACACACCTCTCCTTGGCGGGCGATGCCCCGGACCGACGGGTAGTCTAGCATCCGAGGAATGAGCGACTCGACCATCGTCGTGGCAGGAGCCACCGGGAACCTCGGCGGACGCATCGCCAGGGCCTTGCTGGACCGGGGAGCCGACGTGAGGGCGCTGGTTCGCCACAGCACTGCGCCGGACAGGGTCGAGCGACTGCAGAGGCGCGGTGTGACGATTGCCAGTGTCGACCTGAGCAACGCTTCCGAAGTGACAGCGGCATGCTCGGGGGCATCCTGCGTCGTTTCCGCGCTGCAGGGATTGCGGGACGTGATCGTGGACGCGCAGGCAGCCCTCCTCGACGCTTCGATCAAGGCCGGCGTGCCACGCTTCATCCCGTCCGACTACTCGATCGACTTCACCAAGCTTCCACCAGGAGAGAATCGCAATCTCGATCTGCGCCGGGAGCTCCACGAGCGCCTCGAGCAGACTTCGATCTCGGCGACCACGATCTTCAACGGTGCGTTTGCCGACATGCTGACCGGGCAGATGCCGCTCATTCTCTTCAAGCTGCATCGGGTTCTCTATTGGGCGAATGCGGACCAGCGCATGGACTTCACGACGATGGACGACACGGCCGCGTTCACGGCGAGCGCGGCTCTTGATCCGTCCACCCCTCGTTTCCTGCGAATCGCCGGTGATCAACTGAGCGCACGGGAGTTGGCGGCGGTCGCAAGCGAGGTGACCGGACAGAAGTTCCGCCTGTTCCGCGCTGGAGGGCTGGGAACGCTCGGCATGCTCATCCGTGTCGTGCGCAGGTTCGCTCCCGCAGAGAAGGAGCTGTTCCCGGCATGGCAGGGCATGCAGTACATGCGCAATATGTTCGACGGCCGGTCGAAGCTGGAGCCGCTGGACAACGATCGCTATCCGGGCATCCGTTGGACGACTGCGCGCGACGTGCTCTCAGCGCGTCGAGTCGACTAGACGACCGTCCGCGATTCGAGATCAGCTGAAGCGGCCCGAATCGTGTGAGGACAGTGCGGACGGCCAAGCAGGGCTGCGGACGCTGCGGGCGAGCGGTGGGGCTCAGTTCGCCAGCCAGGCCCGGAGCCGCTGGTACACCTTGCCGTCGCTGAGCAGGTCGAAGTGGTCGATGCCGGTGGCGACCCAGCGCCGCGACTCCGCGAACGCGAGCGCGCGCCGAAGGTCGGCGTGCCGGCCGAGGCCGCTGTCCACCGGCACGAGGCCGTCGCCGACGAAGCGGGCGGCGCCCCCTCCTCTTCGCGCTCTTATCGCGGCGACCGTGCAGCAGGCGACGCCCGCCGGGAGCGGCACGGCGCGCGGCAGCGGCTGTGCCGGGGCGAACCGGTCCCGGCCAGACCAGTCCTCGTCGACGAGGCTGCCGTGGCGCAGGTCGGTGATGCCCGCGCTCCGGATCCGTCCCAGCCGCGCGATGGGCGCACTGTACGGGCTCACGCTGAGTGCCGCGTCCACCCAGTGCCCGCCGCGCGCCAGCGGCGCGCCGTGGTGGGGCGTTCCGAGGAAGATGAGCGCCTTGAGCCGGCGCCGCCACGCCCGCCCCGCTGCCTCGGCGTGAAGGCAGGCGCTCCGCGCCACGAGCCCGCCCATGCTGTGGGCCACGATGGCGAGCTCCTCGACGGGCACCGGCCACGCCCGGACGAGCGCCTCGAGCGCGGCGGACAAGGCGCGGCCGTTGGTCGAGACGTGGAGGCCGGTGTTGTAGTGCAGGTAGACGGGCGTCCGGCCGAGGTCGCGCGCCAGCGCGGCGCCGTGATCGTGGCCGCCCCGGAGCCAGCGCAGGTCGTTCATGAACGCTCCGTGGACGAGGACGACCGGCCGCGGCCCTGCCTCCGGGAGCGCCGCTGCGAGCGCCGCGGAGTCGAGCGGCAGCGCGCGCCCGCCGCGCCGGAACCGCATCGGGATCGCGAGCGGGTTCTTCGTCGCCGCGAGGTGATCGCCCACCACCCCGTTGAGCGCCGCGACGAGCGCCTCGCGTTTCGCCGACCTCAGGCGCTCGCGGTCCTCGCGCGCGAGCGGCGCGAGCGCGGCATCGAACCCGGCTCCCACGAGGCGCGTGACGCCCCGAATGGTCCCGTAGACGAGCCCGGTGATGCCGCGGGTCCGGCCCTGGGCGGGCGCGCCGAGGATTCCCGGCGCGCGCGCGATGTTGTGGTGCATGCTCTCCACGACGCCGACGAGGCCGAGCATCGCGTCGCGCGCGAGATACCCCCAGCCCCGCAGGTCGGTGACATCGAGGCCGGTCGCCGCGAGGTCCGCGCTCATTCGGCAAGAATGCATTGCACAACGCGGTGCTGCAAGTTTGCGTCAGGTTGGCCCATGAGGAAGCGCTCGTTTGCCGCCCCCCCTCCCGGGGGGGGCCCCCAAGTGCCCCGGCCGAGGCGGATGCGAGGTGGGAGACACTGCGGTTGTTCGCAGGCACCGGAGTGCCGCATGCCGACCGAGCCACTCCGAGAGCGGCCGCCCATCCCGCGGAGCTCCGAGAACGACTACACGAGCGCCATGGCCGCGAGGCGGCGGGAATTCGTGCGCGAGCAGACCGGCGCCGAGCTGTCCCACGTGGCGCACTACTCCTTCGACGCTTCCCTGCTCCCCGGCAACATCGAGAACTTCGTCGGCGTGGCGCAGGTTCCCTTGGGAATCGCGGGGCCCCTTCGCATCCACGGCGAGCATGCCCAGGGTGACTTCTACGTCCCGCTCGCGACGACCGAGGGCGCGCTGGTCGCGAGCTTCAACCGGGGGATGCGGCTGCTCGGGGAATGCGGCGGGGTCAAGGCCACCGTGGTCGAGCACTCGATGCAGCGGGCGCCGGTGTTCATCCTGCCCGACGCCCGGAAGGCCAGGGACTTCGGCCGGTGGGTCGCCGAGAACACCGAGGCCATCCGGGCAGCGGCCGAGGCGACGACGCGCACCGGCAAGCTCATCGCCATCGGCCACTACCAGGTGGGGCCCCTCTGGTACCTCCGGTTCAACTTCACCACCGGCGACGCCGCCGGGCAGAACATGACGGGGAAGGCCACGCTCGCCGCCTGCGAGTGGATCAAGAGCAACGCCCCGGGCCAGCCGGCCTTCATCCTCTCCGGGGGAATCGAGACCGACAAGAAGCACTCGCACGTCAACATGCTCCTGACCCGCGGCAGGCGCGTCGTGGCCGAGGCGGTGCTCCGCCGGGAAGTGGTGAAGCGGATGCTGGGCGTGGACACCCGGGATCTGTTCGCGGCGCGCCAGATCCTCATGGCCGGGTCCTTCCTGGCCGGGGCGGCGAGCACCAGCCCACATCTGGCGAACGGGCTCGCGGCGCTCTTCATCGCCACCGGACAGGACGCCGCCAACGTCGCGGAGTCGCACGCCTCCATCACCTACGGGCAGCTCCTCGACGACGGGGACTACTACTGGTCGCTGACCCTGACCTCGCTCATCGTGGCGAGCTACGGAGGCGGGACCGGGCTTCCGACGCAGCGGCAATGCCTGGAGATGATGGGGTGCTACGGCGAGGGCAAGTCGGACAAGCTGGCGGAGATCTGCGCGGCGGTGGGGGTCGCGGGAGACGTCTCACTGGCGGGCGCGGTCCTCCACGGCGACTGGGTGCCGAGCCATGAGAGGCTCGGGCGATGCCGGCGCTGAAGGCGCCGGGGGACGGACGCGACATGGGCGCGACCTGGTGCGAGAGGCTCAATCCGACGGACGCGACGTTTCTCCACCTCGAGAGCGCCGCCACCCCGATGCACGTCGGGGGCATCTTCGTCTACGAGGGTCGCCCCCCCGCGTACCGCGAGCTCGTGGAGTACGTCGCCTCCCGGCTCGAGCGCGTTCCCCGCTACCGGCAGCGGCTGGCGTTCGTTCCCCTCGGGCTCGGGCGGCCGGTCTGGGTGGACGACGAGCACTTCGACGTCGAGTACCACGTGCGGCGCACGGCGGTTCCGGCGCCGGGCGGCGACGAGGCCGTCAAGCGCGTCGCAGGGCGCGCGTTCGGCCGGGCGCTCGACCGCAGTAGGCCGCTCTGGGAGCTGGAGCTCGTCGAGGGCGTGAGCGAAGACCGCTTCGTGGTGCTCTCCAAGACCCATCACTGCCTGGCCGACGGAATCGCTGGGAACGGCATCATCGCGGCGATCACCGACTCCGACGCGAGCACCCCGCCACCGGGCCCCCCTCACCGCTTCTCGCCGCGGCCGGCACCGGGGCCCGCCGAGCTGCTGGCGCAGTCGCTGCGCGATCAGCTCACCCGCCCGCTGGCGCTGGCGCGCGGAGCGCTCACGCCCGCGACCGAGGGTCGGGGCATGCTCCTCGATCTCCGGGACGGCATCGGGCCCCTGGCCGCCCTCGCCTGGAGGGGACGAGCACCCGAGTCGTCACTCAACGGGCCGATCGGGCCCGGCCGCCGGTACGAGATGCTCTCGCTCGACCTGGAGGTGGTGAAGCGCATCCACGCCATCCTGGGCGCCACCGTCAACGACGTCCTGCTCGCCATCATCGCGGGCGCGCTCGGGACGCTGCTCGACGCGCGCGGGGAGCCGCGGCGCGACGACCTCCGCGCCTTCGTGCCGGTGAACGTGCGTCCGCCCGGCGCCCCGGATCCGACCGGCAACCAGGTGGCCGCCGTCTACTGCCCCCTGCCGGTGGCGGAGCGCGACCCCGTGGCGCGGGTCCAGAAGGTGTCGGCGGCGATGAAGGCCCTCAAACGGGGCAAGCAGGCCCTCGCAGCGCTGTCGATCGTGCACCTCGAGGAGTTGGTGCCCCCGCCCGTCGTCGCCCCGCTGGCCTGGCTCGAGATCGCCTACCGCCGCTTCAACCTGGTGGTCTCGAACGTGCCCGGCTCGCAGGCGCCGCGGTACATGCTGGGGCGAAGGCTGCTCGCGTTCCACCCGCTCATCCCGCTTTCCGCCCGCCAGACCCTGTCCGTCGGCCTGTACACCTATGCCGGGACCATCGGGTTCGGGCTCCTGGCCGATGCCGACCGGGCCCGCGACCTGTCGCTCTTCGCGCGCGCCATCCGCGATGGGCTCGCCGAGCTCGCGGCGGCGACCGGGGCCGAGGCCTCCGTCGACGCCGCACCGACCCTCGTCGCCGACATGCCCCCGCCCGACCTCCTCGTGGCAGCGGCCGCCCGGTAGTCGCGGCGCCTCAGGAGCCGGCCCGGCCCGAGCGAGCCGGCTCGCGAGGCAGGTCGCTCGTGGGCCACCTCCGGAGGCGCTCGCCCATCGAGCGGCGCACATGCCGCGCGACCGCAGCCCTTCGGCTGGGGTCCATGGCATCGGCGACGCCCCCCATGGCACGCAGGTCGGCGGCGTCGGGCTCGAGCAGCACGGTCCTCGTCCCGGCTGCCTGGAGACGGGCGCATTCGCGGCGGACCTGCAGATGGGCCGCGGCCCGGATCGCGCCGTCGATGGATGCGGACCAGGCCGCAGGGAGCGCCGACATCGGCGAGCTCACGATTGCGACGTCGAGGCCCAGGGCCGCCAGGACGTCGAGGTTCACGAACGAGTGCGCCCCGCCGTCGACGTAGCGGGCCCCGGAGATGCGCACCGGAGCGAACCACCCCGGGACGGCACAGGATGCCGAGACGGCCTCGGCCACGGTGGCCAGCGGGTCCCCGTGGCGGCCGAAGACGACTCGCGCGCCCGAGTCGAGGCCCACCGCGCACACCCAGAGCGGCCGATCGGGCCAGCGGGACCCGAACAGAGGGCTGAAGGCCTCGGCGATGCCCTCCGAGCGGACCGCGCCCTCGGGAAGGGTGGCGGCGGCCAGCGCGCCGAGGCGATACCTCCAGGGGAGGGCCGCGGCGCGCAGGAGCAGGCGCGGCGCCGCCGGCCGCCAACTCGGTGGCGCCTGGCGGGGCGTGGGCGGGAGCGGCTTGCCGCCGACGCGCCCCAGAATGTCCGCCGCCTCGGCGGAGATGGGGTCGCCCGTGGTCCAGGCGCAGTAGTCGGCGGCGCTCACTCCGGCGCGCAACACGGCGCCGACGATCGATCCCGCCGACGTGCCGACGACCAGCTCCGCCTCGCGGGCATCCCAGCCGGTGGCGTCCTGGAGGGCGGCGATCGCGCCGACGTGGAAGGCCCGGCCGACCGCACCGCCGGCTCCGAGGACCAGGCCGACGCCGCTCATGCCCGGACCTCGGGATGCACCGCGGCGCGGAGCCCTCCAGGTCGGTTTCGCGCCACGCGGCTCACTCCACGTAGAAGGAGTCGAGCAGCTTCTGGTACTTCTGGGACACCACCTTCCGCTTCACCTTGAGCGTGGGCGTGAGCTCGCCGGCCTCCTGGGTGAAGTCCTTCGGCAAGATCGCGAACCGCTTGATCGTCGAGTAGCTGGACAGCTTCGCGTTCAGCGCGTCGACCGAACGCTGGATCCGCGCGACCATGCGCGCGTCCTCGTGCAGGGGGGCGCCCTCGGGGACGCCGTTTTCGCTCCCCCACTTCCGGGCGTTCTCCTCGTTCAGGGTCACCAGGGCCGACAGGAACCTGCGTTTGTCGCCGTGGACCATGACCTGGGAGACGAGGGGGTCGGCCTTGAGCTCGCCCTCCAGGTTCTGCGGAGCGATGTTCTTGCCGCCGCTCGTGACGATGATGTCCTTCTTCCGGTCGGTGATCTTGAGGCAGCCCGCCTCGTCCAGGGACCCGATGTCGCCGGTGGCGAACCAGCCGTCCTCGAAGACCTCCTTCGTGGCTGCGGGGTTCCGGTAGTACTCACGCATCAGGCCCGGCCCCTTGACCCAGATCTCCCCGTCCTCGGCGATGCGGATCTTCGTGCCCGGCACCGGCGGACCGACGGTGCCGATCCGGTTCTTGCCCGGCCGGTTCACGCAGGTCGCGGCCGAGGTCTCGGTGAGCCCGTAGCCCTCGAGGACCGTGAACCCGAGCTGCTCGAAGAAGTAGGCGATCCTCGGCGTCAGCGGAGCACCGCCCGAGATGAAGAGCCGCATCCGGCCCCCGAAGCGCTGGGAGAGCGCCTGCGCCAGCTTCGGGAAGACGAGCTTCCTGGCCACCAGCCAGCCGAGGCTGGAGTGGGTGCGCCCCCACTCCCGCGCCGCCACCCAGTTCTCGAAGCCCTTCTTCGCCATGGCGAAGAGCTTGCCCTCGAGTCCGGGCCGCGCCATCCCCTGCGCCATGACACCGTTGTAGGCCTTCTCGAAGACGCGGGGGACCGACGGCATGATCGTGGGGTGCACCTCGGACGCGTTTTCGACGATCTTGTCGAGCGACTCGACGAAGGCCGCGCCCGACCCGACCGCGATCCACACCGCCTGGTTGACCTTGGCGAACGAGTGGGCCATGGGCAGGAACATGAGGGTCAGGTCGTCCGGGCGGACGAGGTCGATCTCCGCCACCGCAGCGGCCTCGTAGGTCCAGTTCCCGTGGGTCAGGACCACGCCCTTGGGCGCGCCGGTCGTGCCCGAGGTGTAGATGAAGCTGGCCGGGTCTTCCGGCCCGAGCGCCGCGACTCGCTCCTCGTGGGCGGCCGGGTGGTTCTTGCCCCAGGCGCGGCCCAGCCCCTGCAAGCCGTCGAAGGTGCGCTCGAACCCGTCCGCGGCCGGGCCCTGCGCCCGGATGATGCCCTCGAGCTTGGGCAGGCGGTCGCGCACCGCCCGGATCTTGGCGACCTGGATGGCGGTGTCGCAGAAGACGAACCGCGCCCCGGAGTCGTCGAGGATGTAGCGACACTCCTCGGGGGTGTTCGACTGGTAGATGGTGACGGTCACCGCTCCCGCCCCGAGGATCCCGAGGTCGGCGAGCATCCACTCGACCTGGGTCTCCCCGATGATGGCGACGCGATCGCCGCGCCCGACCCCGAGGGAGGCGAGACCGTCCGAGACCTCGCGGGCGCCCTCCGCCATCCTCGACCAGGAAACCTCCTGCCACTTCCCTTCCCGCTTCGTCCGCATCGCCACCGCCGCGCCCCGGCGTTTCGCCGTGGCCTCGAACAGCGCCACCAGGCTCCGCGCCTGCAATGCGTCCTGCAAGACCTCCGCCCGTCCGACCAAGGGTTCTGCGATCATGGCAACCTCCGGTTCCCGTTTCCCGACGCGTTCGTCCTCGTCCCCTCACATCGCGCTGCGCCTCGCGTTCTCCGCTTCCGGCTAGGCCGCCGTTCCGCCGGCGCGGCGCGGCTCCGGCGTGCGCAGCCACGGCTCCACCGCGGCGAGGAAGCGCTCCGGCGCCTCGAGCTGGGGAACGTGACCGACGCCCTCCAGCACCTCGAAGCGCCAGTCGGGACGCGCAGCCGCCAGCTCCCGTGCAGCCTCGACGCGCACCAGGCGGTCGCTGCCGCCTTGCACGATGAGGGCGCGCGCCCGGATTCCGGCGACCATGGCGTAGAAGGGCCCGCGCCGAGAGAGGCGCGCCATGAGGGAGCGCTGCGCCGCGAGGAAGTCCCGCCCCACCACCGGGCCGTACCCCATCCGCTCGCGGGCCAGCTCGACGTGTGCCCGGACCGCCTCATGGGGCACACGGGAGGCATCGACGCAGCAGAGCGCCAGCGTGTCGCGCACCAGCTGCTCCGGCCCGCGACGGGCGCGCCAGTGCATGAGGATCGCTCCGGTGCCGGGCAGTGCGTAGGCGGCGAAGAGCGAGATCACGAATGGATCCCAGGTGCGGATCCTGGTGTTGGGCACGGCGGGATCGACGAGCACCAGCGACGCGACCTTGTCCGGCTCGGCGGCCGCCTCGGCCATCGAGAGGTACCCGCCCATGGAGTTGCCCACCAGGACCGCCGGCGCGCGCGCGACCGCTTCCAGGAACCGCCCCAACAGGCGGCGATTGGCGCCGACGCTCGCGCCGCGGCCGAACGACGGGGTACGGCCGTGGCCGGCGAGGTCGACGGCGAGGACCCGCCCGTGGGCCGCGAGCTGCTTCCCAACCGGCAGCCAGTTCAGGTGCGAGCCACCGAGCCCGTGCACGAGGACGATGGGGCGCCCCGAGCCGCCGAAGTCCACGTAGTGGACCGGGCCATCGAGCTGGACCGTGAGCGACTTCATGGCATCGGGTGCGAGTGGCATCGGCCTCCCCGCTACGGCGCGGCGGCGCGCGGCTCCCCGAAGGCCTCGCCCACGCACCTCGCGAAGACGTCCAAGTCCGGCACGAGACCCCAGTCGCCGGCGAGGCCGCACTGCAGAGCGGGTGGGCTGCCACGACCCGCCTCGGTCGGGGCCACCGGACCCTTCCTCGCGCCCCTGTGGGTACGGCGCTGGATTGCAGAGTCTACGCTGGGCATGGGGCGTCCTCGCCGCCGGAGAGCGTTGGCCGTTCGATGATACGCCCCGCGCCAAAGGACGGGTCGCTCAATTGGGGTACGCGGCCGAAAGCGGCATGCACCCGCGCGCCGCGCCACTCCTCGGGACGCCGCAGCACGGCGCCACGCTGGAGCGCTGCGCCAACTGGCTCGGAGCCGTCCCTCGGGCTCATGAAGATGGAATCGAGAATGCGCCCGAGCTCACTCGGATTTCATCGCCGCTCGCGGGCGGCGCAATGGTCGA
>Ga0153915_10005876_pt1 | contig 11443 bp, 10 predicted proteins | sample Opewatmetagenome_2_FD_107003 | JGI IMG/M metagenome (GOLD analysis project Ga0153915, IMG submission 107003) | Freshwater wetland microbial communities from Ohio, USA - Open water 3 Core 3 Depth 3 metaG | ecosystem: Environmental > Aquatic > Freshwater > Wetlands | place: USA: Ohio, Lake Erie...
AAGCGCTACAACATAAAAGGGTAGCGAGGGCCGAAGGGCCGAGCTACCTGCCCGAACCGTTGAGCGAGCCCGTCAGGGCTCGCACAACATCAAGGGCTGAGCGGAGCGCAGCGCAGCGAAGCAACCTTGATGGTGAGCGGCTACTGCCGCACAACATAAAAGGGTAGCGAGGGCCGAAGGGCCGAGCTACCTGCCCGAACCGTTGAGCGAGCCCGCCAGGGCTCGCACAATATAAAAGGCTGAACCGCGTTCAGCCTTCCAAGACCGTGAAGCGGGCCCGATCGGCCCGCTTCGTGTTTCCGCGCCTCGGCGTTTTCCCTGGCGGTCCCCCGCGGCGGCCCGCTTACGTGCCGCGGTGATTCGCGTGCGCCTGGGCTCTCATCTCGAGTGCGGCCATGTCTCCCGGGTGACCGCCCAGCGCTCGTGATCCCGCCATCGGCCACCGATCTTCAGGTATTTCTCAGAGAAGCCCTCGCGTCGAAAGCCGAGAGACCGGACGAGGCGACGTGAGGCGAGGTTGCCGGGCTGGATATTGGCCTCCACGCGGTGCAGGCCGTGCTCTGCGAGCGCGCGCGTCACGGCCTCCCGCACCGCTTCCTTCATGAGCCCCTGGCCCGTGAACGAAGCGTGGGCGTAGAAGCCGATGTAGGCGGACTTGAAGAGGCCCCGGACGATTTCGCTGAGATTGACGACGCCCACGATCTGACGCGTATCGCGAAGCCGCACGACATACGAGACCGTCCGCCCATCGGCGCCTGTCTCCAGGCGCCTTTTCCATGCGGCTTCGGTTTCCGGGAGGTACACCCATGGACGGTGCAACCGCCGGCTCGCGCGGGCCAGAGCGGCCAGGTCCGCAGCATCCTTGATCCGGGCGACGCGGAGCACGACGCGAGCTCCTGGGGCCATGTCATGTCCCTCCAGGAGGGCCCGGCACGATGCCGGGCGGGTCTGCCGGGTGCCCGCCGAGCACATCGGCCGCCAGTCTCTTCATCGTCTCCCAATGCGTGCCTCTCCAGAACACCTTGCCGCAGCGCGGACAGCGTGAGAACTCCGAGCAGGTCTCCGCCACCGAGGGGGGAAGGGCGTCCAGCACGGACGCCCTGGTCACCCGCGCGAGCACGACGTTGCAGTCCATGCAGCGGGAGAACAACCGAACCTGGCGCGCAAGGTCGAACCTGGCGAGGACCTCGGAGAGCTGCTCACGGGGCTCCAGGGACCTGACCAGGCAGCCGTGCGTGACGGCACGGCGCTTGAGCAGGCCCCGGTCCCGGCTCAGGATGATCCTCCCTTCCCGGCGCGCGACGCTCACGATCAGGTCGTCCGGCAGGTGGTTCGCCCACTCGGTGTCGAAGCCCATCATCCGGAGGAGCCGGGCGAGTCTCCCCAGGTGCACGTCGGCGATGAACCGTGTCACCCGCAAAGGGACCGTCCGCACCCGTGAGACCACGCCTACATCCCACGATTCGAACATCGGGTACACGCTCACGATGTCCCCGTCCGCCAGCTTGCGCGAGAAGTCCGAGGATTCGCCGTTCACCAGGACGAGATCGACCTCGGTGTGCGGAACGCCGAGATTCTCGATGAGGGACTTGGTCGTGCTCCCCGGGGGGACGACCGCGCGGAACGGCTGCTTCCTGCGGTCGTCGGGCAGAAACCGGTTGAGCTCCTCGTAGAATCGGACCGTCACCTCGGGCACGTGCGGGCTCCGCCGGGCCAGTATATACTCCTCCCGATGCGCGCGCGATCCGCCCTCATCGCCCTGCTCCTCCTCGTCACCGCATGCGCGTTCGCGGACACGGCGGCGGACGCGGAGGCGCTCTTTCGCAAGGCCGCCGGACTGTTCAACCAGGGTCGCGGCGACGCGGCGGCCCCCCTGCTGGAGCAGGCCCTCGCCCTGTTCGAAGAGTCCCGCAGACCTTCCCGGCAGATCGACGCCCTGAGCCTGCTCGGGCTGATCGACTACTACCGGGCGGAGTATCTCGCTGCGGTAGACCGTTTCCAGAGCGCCCTCGACCTTTCGCGGCGGGAAGGGCTGGCCCCGAAGGTGCCGGGGATCCTCAACAACCTCGGCCTCGTCCGCTACGCCCAGGGCAGGTACGAGGAGGCGGTTGTGCTCTACCGCTCCGCCTGGGAAGCGGAAGTGAAGGCCGGGGACGAGGAGTCCGCGGCACAGAGCCTCGGCAATCTCGCCTCGGTCTATATGTCCTGGTCGCGGTTCCCCGAGTCCGAGCAGGCCTACCAACAGGCCCTGCCTCCGAAGCGACCATCAAGCGGATGTCGCGGGACGGCACCCTCGCCCAGTTCCCGGTCATCCATTTCGCGGCACACGGCTTCGCGGTGCCGGAGGCGCCGGACCTGTCGGCCCTCGTGCTGACTCCGGGGAACGGCAGCACGCCCAAGGGGGGAAACACACCGGGGGAGGCCAGCGCGCCCGAGGACGGCTACCTGACCGCGCGCGAGATCGCCGGCCTGAAGCTGAATGCCCAGTTCGTGAATCTTTCCGCCTGCGAGACGGGCATGGGGAGGATCCTTGGCGGCGAGGGCGTCGTCGGTCTCTCGGAGGCATTCCTCACTGCGGGGGCGCGCAGCCTGTCCGTGTCGCTCTGGCAGGTGTCGGACGAAGGCACCCGGACGTTCATGACGGAGCTCTATCGGGCGGTCACGGAGCGCGGGCTCTCCTTCGCGCGGGCGATGACGGAGGTGAAGCGCGCCTTCATCCGGGAGGGGCCTTTCCGGGAGCCGTTTTACTGGGCGCCGTTCGTGTACTACGGGCGGTGACCCTCTCAGCCTCCGCCGATGGGCTCGAGCCCGACGTCCAGGACCGAGCACAGAGCTGCGATCTCCCCCGCGCGGTGACCCGGCACGAACGTCCAGTGCTGGCTGACTCCCTTTTCCACGGCCGTGCGGCAAAAATCGCGGACCGGCAGGTCGGGCCGGAAGACGAGGTGGCAGTTGCCTTCCATCCTGGCCGGCCCGGGGACCGACTCCCCTTCAATGCAGCACCACTTCAGGCGGCTGCCATCCCAGGTGGAGTTGACGGCCGTGACCGGCCCGGGCCGGTACTTGAACATGGTGACCGCGCCGGTGAACCGGTCGGAGTTCTCGTATTCCACGTCGCGGATGATGCGCATCGGCACCGCGGGGTCCGCGTTGGCCGCGTCGTGGTAACCCGCGTGCCCCATCAGCAGGGCTCCCGAGGCATAGTCAACGGAAAAGGGCTCGGTGTAGAAGGGCGATTCGCCGGTGAACACACGCAGGGCGAGCATGGCAACGACGGCCCCGATGTCCCCCTCCATGGATACCACCGCGCCGCACGAGGATAGCGACGGGTTGGCGAGGCACGGCCGCAGGCCGAAGCTCGCGTGCATCTGGGAAATCACGTCGTTCATGGCGAGGCCGTCAAGGCGCTCTTCCCGCATCACGCGCTGCATCGCCAGAGCGTAGCGGATGCCTTCCGCCAGGTTGACTTCGTCCACCTCGACGCGTGTCCCCTCCCGGCTGATCCCGCTGCGGAACTCGCGGACCTCGCTCTCGGGGCAGTCGGCCGCGGCCTTCCTTACCCGCTGCAGCTCGAGGCGGCAGATCTCCGCGCCATAGCGGGCGCGCAGCGCGAACTCGTCCACCCAGGTGCTCGACATGTGCTCGCAGGGGAAGGGCAGCAGGCCGACCCGGGCGTCGCGGAGGAAGCGCCGCGCGGCCATTGCCCGGCACAGCGAGCCGATCTGCTCGTACACCGCCGGGTCCTCCGCGTGACCGGCGATGCTCACGAACGGGATCCCTTCCCGCCGCAGCATTCCGGAGAGCTGCATCGTGCAGACCGGCCCGGAGCCCTGGATCATGAGCTGGAACGGCACGAACTCCGGGAGGGTTGGGCCGGGAGAGTACGTCCACAGCACCAGGGGAAGTCCCGCGAGAAGCCGCAGGGCCGCACGCGGAATGGCGTCCTCGCACCACATCAGCGGCGCCAGGAGGACCCCATCCACCCTCTCGGCAAGCATCCGGCGCGCGGCGGCCTCTGCCTCGGCAGGAGAAAAGAGAACGCCGTCACAGACGGGGTCCGAGTGATGCTCGAGCTTCTTCACGAGGGCCGCGCCGGCCTTCTCGACCTCCCGCGTCGTGCCGGAGTCCGCACCCTGCAGCCCGACTTCGCGGAACCAGCCGGAGGTGACCAGGAGCACGCCGAGGCGCGGCCGGGGCTGCTGCGCGGCGCCGCGCGGGCGGTCTACGCCACCTTCACCCATGCCCGCTTCCGGTTGGATTCCACCACCGCGGCGAGGATGCGCATCTCGTCGTAGCCCGTGCGGAACGCGGGGCGGGGCAGCGGACGCTCGGGCTCCTTCCCGCCGGCCTTCACCACGTCGTAGAAGTCCCGCATGAGATTGAGCATGGCGTCATGGTAGCCCAGCGGGTGCCCCGTGGGAAGCGAGGCGTACGAGGCGGTCTCGGAGCTCTGCAGGACCGGGCTTTCGATGAGCGTCTCGTTGGGCTTGTCCCGGTGGCCGATCCACAGCTCGTTCGATCTCTTGTGGTTCCACGCGTAGGAGGTGGTGCTGCCGTAGATCTGGAACTCGGTGTCCGATTTTCGGCCGACGGTGGCCTGGCTGGTGGTAAAGGAGCCCGGGGCGCCGTTGTCCAGGCGGAAGAGGATGGCGGAGTAGTCCTCCAGCTCGATCTTCACCTCCTCGTACGGGACGTCGGTGACCTTCTCGAAGGCAAGCACCTGCCGGGTCGGCTTCTTGCGCACGGGGATCAGCGTGGCGAAGTCCGCCATGACCTCCGTGACATGAAGGCCGGTGGCGAACTGCACGAGGTCGAACCAGTGGCTGCCCAGGTCCGCCGAGATGTTCGACTCCCCGCTTTCCGCCTTCGTGAGCCTCCAGGTGTAGTCCGTGTCCCACGAGAGCCAGTCCTGGAACCAGCTGCCGGTGGCCATCCGCACCTTTCCGGCATCCCCGCGGCGCACCCTCATCGCCATTTCCAGGACCACCGGATAGTAGCGGTAGCAGAAGTTGATCCCGGTGACGATGCCCTTCTTCTCCGCCAGCTCGGTCAGCTCCCGGGCCTGGTCCAGGGTCATGGCGAGCGGCTTCTCGGAGAGGATGTGCTTTCCTTTCTCGATGGCGGCCTTGTTCATGGGGTAGTGCAGGCTGTTGGGCGCGCAGGTGTGCACGACCTGGATCGAGGGGTCGGCCAGGATCTCGGTGTAGTCCCGGTAGACCTTCTCGATGTTGTACTTCTCCGCCGTGCGCTTCGCCAGGTCGGGGTTGGCGTCCGTGACGCCTTTCACGGTGATGCCGCTGATGCGGCGGAGGGCCTCGATGTGCACGGGGCCGATGTAGCCCGTGCCGATGACCGCGACGTTGATCATAGCGAGTCCTTAAGCGCGGTGGTGAACTCCTTCACCTTCTGGTCGATCTCCTGGTCGGTGGAGTGCGGGTGGATGCCGAACGCGGAGCCGAGACCCCGGTCCACGACGCCGATGGAGATGTTGATGGCGCGTTCCAGGATGTCGTCGGTGCGCGGCAGCATTCCCTTCTTGTACTCCTGCTCGCAGGGGTAGCAGGAGCAGTTGTACGGGCAGCCGTGCTCCGTGATCATCTTCTTGCCGAGGATCTGCTCCATGTTGTTGTACACGTGCCAGCCGGACTTGGACACGGTGGTCGTATTGAGCTTCCTGGCGAGCTTCTCCGCGGCCTCCGCCTTCGGCAGGATGACGGTGAGCAAGGTGGCGCACTCTCCGGCCTCGTCGTGGAGCTTCCGGAAGGAAAGCCCGGGGATTCCCTTGATCTGCGACTTGAACCGCGCCTTGATCTCCCGCAGCCGGGAGATGATTTCGTCCAGCCTTCTGAACTGGGCGATGAGCACTGCGCCGGTGATCTCGTTCATGCGGTAGTTCTGGCCGATGATGGATCGATTTCCGATTTCCACGCCCGAGCGGCTGGGGAAGTGGCCCTGGTCGTGGTAGCCGAAGGCGCGGAAGTACAGCTCGTCGTCGTCGGTGACCACCATGCCGCCGTCCCCGGCGTTGATGGTCTTGAAGATGTTGAAGGAGTAGGCGCCGATCTTGCCCCGGGTGCCGAGACGCCGGCCCTTGTAGCTGCCACCGAAGGCCTGGGCGGCGTCCTCCAGGAGGATCAGCTTGTGCTTCGCCGCGATGGCGGACAACGCGTCCAGGTTGCAGGGGTTGCCCAGCATGTGCACCGCCATGATGGCCTTCGTGCGCGGGGTGATGCGCTTCTCCACGTCCGCCGGGTCCAGGGTGAGGCTCTCGTCGATCTCCGCGAGCACCGGCACGGCACGCGCGACGATGATCGACGACATGGATGCGATGAAGGTATATCCCGGGACGATCACCTCGTCCCCCGGACCGATGCCGAGCGCGGAGAGCGCGGTGATGAGCGCGGCCGTCCCCGAGGACACGGCAAGCGCGTGCTTCGTCCCGAACTTCTGCTGGACCATCTCTTCCAGCGTCTTCACCTTGCGCTTGAACGCCGGATCTTTCTCGTCTCCGTAGCGGAAGAGCCAGCGGTCTCTCAGTACTTCCAGGACTTCTTCTTCTTCTTCCTTCCCGATCCATTCAAACCCTGGTCCTGGCATCTCGGAATCCTCCTGTTTCGTGAAATATCGCCTGAAATAATACCACGAAACGCCTATGTGTCAACAATTAGAGAAGAACTTTGACTAATCAAAGCGAACAAACGTGCGAGGAGAGACTGGTAATGCGAAAGGAGGCCTATAATCGATTGCAGATTGACCCCTTGAAATGAATGCCATGTTACGTTAAAATTCGACGGAAGTATGGATCAAAGAAGCAGCTCCAGGCGTGATTTTCGGGTTCTCCAGGCCATATATTTCCTGCCGACCCCTACCCGGAACGAGATTGCGCGCTATACGGGAAGAAGCCCGGTCTCGGTAACGGAGACTCTGAACCGGCTTCTTGCCAGCGGCCTCGCGGAAAAGGCGGGCAAGACCCGGAGCCGAAGCGGGCGGCCTTCGACAACCTATCAACTTGGAGAGAAGACGGGCTGCTCGGTGGGAGTCTCCGTGGACGCAGCGGGCTTCCGTCTGATCGCGCTCGACTCCCGGCACGTAGTCGTGCAGGAAGTGGAGAAGGCCCTTAGCCTCTCGGCCAATCCTTCCTCCCACCTGGAAGAGATCACTGAGCAGGTCACCTCTCAGCTGCGCCGGTTCCTCGCCGGGATGGAGCTGAAGAACCAGCGCACGCTGGCAATTGGCATCGCGCCTCCGGGGATGGTGGACACGGAACGCGGCGTCTGGCTCCACGGTCTGCAGGTCTCCGGCATCGCCCATGTAGGCCTCGGGGCATCCCTGGAGAAGATGTTCTCCGCGCCGGTGGTGGTCGAGGACACCGCCCGCTGCCTCGCGTTCGTCCAGGCCGCCCAGCGGCTCCCGGAGAAGGCGCGCGACCTGGTCTACCTCTACCTGGGCGCCGGCGTCGGGGCGGGGATCATCATTGGCGGTGAGCCCTACCACGGAAGCCACGGGATGGCCGGGGAAGTCGGCCACCTGGTCGTGGAGGAGGAGGGGGCACGCTGCACGTGCGGCAATATCGGCTGCCTGGAGACCGTGATCTCCGGCGCCAGCATCCTGCAGCGGTTTCGCCGGCGGCTCGCCGAAGGGGTGATCTCCAGCCTCCAGAAGCACCGTGACGGGGATGGGCTCACTCTCGAGGTGATCCGCGACGCGGCGACCGCCGGCGACCGGCTGGCGGGATCTACCCTGTTCGAGCTCGGCACGCTGCTGGGAGACGCGGTCAGCAAGATCATCAAGCTGTACAACCCGCGCACGCTGGTGCTCGGGGGGCCCGTGGCGGTCCTTGGAGAGCACCTGCGCGAGCCGATGTGGTTGAGGGTTCGCCAGAAAGTGATCCCCGAGATGCTCGTGGACCTGTCCGTGGAGATCGCCCCTTCCCAGCCACGGGACGAGGCCATCGGGGCCGCCTGCCTGGCGGAGCGGAGGTTCTGGAAGGAAGGAGACGAGCGCAGCCTGTCGGCGAGCTGACCGCGCGGGCGGCTACCGGGCCCGCTCCCACGCCTCGATCAGCCGCCGCACGGATTCCCAGGGAGTGTCGGGGAACAGGGCATCCACCGGCTGCAGGATGAAACGGTTCGTCGGTCCCAGCACGTCCAGGGCGTGCTTCACCGCCCGGTCGATTGCGCCGGCGTCCCGGCTTCCCAGCGTGATCGCGCTGATCCCACCTACCAGCGTCATGGAGCCCGTCAGGTCCCGGACCTTCTCCAGGGAGAGTCCCTTCTGAACCGGGTCCAGGGGATCCACGAAGTACAGGACGTCCACGCCTGCCTCCGCGAGCCGCGGGCCGAGGACCTCGACTCCCGTGGTCATGACGTAGGCGAACTTCTTGCCGTGCCGGTGGGCGGCGGCGGCAAGTACTCGCACGTGCGGGAACAGAAATGTGTCCAGGATCTCGGGCGACCAGAAGTTCGTGGACGAGTACCAGCCCCGCTCGACCACCAGGTCGACCCCGGGGTCCCCCGCGGCGAGCTCCACGCGGGCGCGGTCCGTTTCCGTGATGGTCTCGAAGAGCTCCTGGAACTCCCGGGGATGATCCAGGCTGAACAGGATGGCCCCCTCGGTGCCGCAGAACCAGACCACGGCGTCCATGCCGAAGCCGGCCCACGCCTGGACCGGGACTCCCTCTCGATTCCGGAAGGGCCGGATCTGCTCCATGCGCCGGGTAAACCACGCGCGCGCCGCGGCGTCCGGGGGCCGGTAGCAGAAGGAGAGCCTGGGCACGTCTCCCGGCTCGCTCACGACATGGTGCACCGCGCGCGGGATGTTGAAGTCCTCGATCAGCGGCACGGTGTCGGGCTGGACTACCCAGCCTTCTCCCTGCTCCTCGCCGGTCTGCCGCACCTCGTGCCGCAGCTTCCCCCGCGGCGTCTGGTATTCCCGCACGAGCACGGGGTACTGCTCTCCCTCCCGGGGAGGCTGCCGGCTGTCCGTCCACCGAACAGAGGGATCGCAGCTCCACGGCACGGAGACTTCGAGCATGTCGTCCACGCCCATGCCGCGCCAGGCGATCGCGCGGTTGAAATCGTCCTGGATCCCCCAGGGGAAGGGCAGCGTATGCAGGTGCTCCATGCGCAAGGTGTACCAGAACCTGACATCGCCGCCCTGGTTCCTCCATCGCAGTGGCGGCGGCACCGGCAGTCCGAAGCACCATATCGTGAGGGGTACGTGGTCGGGCTTCCTGCCCTCCCACGCGGCTGCGATTCTTTCCATCGTAGTCATGCGGCTTTCTTCCCTCTTGGGCATCATACGTTGAGATTTCGAGTTGTCAAGGAAAACTCATTCATTCCCAGGGGTGCTTAGCTAGAAAAGAGACATAACTATCGAATTGGGATCTCAATCGAACGGTAATTTAGTTCGGAAACCGGAAAAAAGTTGACAACTCCGGCAGGGCGCCCCTATAATGATTCCGCTCAACTCCGCGTTCGCGGGTTTTCCTTGCACACGTACCACCGGGAGGAGCCATCGATGGCTGGCAAAGCAGTCTTCCGTTTCTCGTTCGGTCCCTGGAACATCCACGACGGTGCGGACGTATTCGGTCCCCCGGTCCGCGCGAAGGTCGACCGGGCGCAGAAGATGGCTCTGTACAAGAAGCTGGGCTTCGACGGCATGCAGTTCCACGACGATGACGTGGTGAACAGCGTGGACGTTCCCCACGACCAGATCGTCAAGGAAGCCAGGGAAATGAAGAAGATGCTGGACGGCGAGGGGCTGGTTCCCGAGTTCGTCGCCCCCCGGCTCTGGGAAGACCCACGGACGATCGACGGCGGCTACACGGCCAACGATGCCAAGGACCGGGAGTACGCCCTGGATCGAAGCCGCAAGGCCATCGATATCGCCAACATCATCGGCACACGCAACATCGTGCTCTGGCCCGCCCGGGAAGGCGTGTACGTGAACGAGTCCAAGGATCACCGCCTGGCCGCCGAGCGCTTCGTGGCGGCGGTGGACATGATGCTGAACTACGACAAGAACATCCGGGTTCTCGGCGAGATGAAGCCGAACGAGCCCATGGACCATGCCTACCTGCCGACGACAGGGCACTTCCTTGCCCTCTGCTACAAGACGGTCGATCCCTCGCGCGTGGGCATCCTGATCGAGAGCGCCCACGCGCTCCTCGCGGGGCTCGATCCCGCCATCGAGATGGCCTATGCCATCTACCACGGCAAGCTCTGGAGCGTGCACCTCAACGACCAGAATGGCCTGAAGTTCGACGAGGACCGGGCCTTCGGCGCGGTGAACCTCAAGCGCGCATTCGACCAGGTGTTCGTGCTGTACGAGAACGACTTCGGCGCCGCCGGCGAGTTCGTCGGCCTGGACGTGAAGGCGCTGCGCACGCAGAAAGACACGGTGGCGACCCGCCATTTGTCCAACAGCCGCAAGATCTTCCTCGACCTCGTGGAAGTCGTGAAGAAAGTCGACCGCAGGAAGCTCGAGGCAATGCGGGCCTCACGGGACTACGAGGAGCTGGAGTACTACATCGTTTCCTGCCTTTTGGGCAGGGCCTGAGCCGGTGATCCTCGGCGGGGTACCCGCCGTTGAACTATCACGAAGGAGGCTCCCATGAAACGTCCGAGTTCGAAGCTCGTCCTTGCGGTTGCCCTGCTGTGCGCCGTCGCCGTTGCCGCGGCCGCGGCGGACAAGCCCGTGCTCAGCATCATGTGCTTCCAGGGCTACGCGGAAGAGAGCTGGGTGAAGCCGTTCGAGCAGAAGTACAACTGCACGGTGAAGATCGCCTATGCCGGCGCCGTGGACGAGATGTTCTCCAAGGTGAAGGCGGCTCCCGCAGACTACAACATCGTCTCCATTGACCCGGGGCGCATCACCATGTACAAGAGCGCCGACCTGCTGCAGCCCGTGGACACGAAGAAACTCTCCAACTACTCGCAGATGGGTGCGTTCTTCCGCAACCATCCCTACAACAAGATGCTCGGGGGCGGCGGCATCTACCACATCCCCATCGTTTGGGGAACCCAGACCATTACCGTGAACACCTCCAAGCTGCCCGCGGCGGACCTGGCGAAGTACGTGGACCAGAAGAAGGGTACGATCTCCCTGAAGGCGCTTACCGCGCCGGAGTTCAAGGGCCAGACCGCCTTCTTCGACGAGTCGGCCAACGTCTGCGCGATCGCGGGGATCGAGATCGGCGCGAAGGATCCCTTCCACTTCAAGGACGACGAGTGGCAGAAGGTGCAGGACAAGCTGTACGCCTGGAAGAAGAACGCCCGCACGTTCACCAGCGGCCTGGATTCGGAGTTCAGCGTCCTGTCTTCTGAGGACGCCATGATCGTGCTGGGCGGAAATGACGCCCTGCTCAACCTGAAGCTGGAAGAGGCGGGGATCCGGCAGAACTTCCAGCAGTTCGCCATGACCGAAGGAACGATCTGCTGGA
>Ga0153915_10005877_pt1 | contig 11441 bp, 7 predicted proteins | sample Opewatmetagenome_2_FD_107003 | JGI IMG/M metagenome (GOLD analysis project Ga0153915, IMG submission 107003) | Freshwater wetland microbial communities from Ohio, USA - Open water 3 Core 3 Depth 3 metaG | ecosystem: Environmental > Aquatic > Freshwater > Wetlands | place: USA: Ohio, Lake Erie...
AGGGACACCATGGAAGAAACCCGGAGAATTTCTTCAAACCTGCGGCCCTCTGTCCTGGATGACCTGGGACTTCTGACGGCCATTCGTTCTATATGCAGGGAATACCAGAGGCTTTATGAAGGTATTCAGATTGAGACCAGACTTGATATTGAGGAATCCGACATCCCGGATTCCCTGAAAATTATTATATATCGAGTCCTTCAGGAGGCGTTGAATAATATCATCAAACACAGCGAGGCTGACCAGGTTGAATTATTCCTCGAAAGAAACAAACAGGGTATAGAATTTGCCATTGAGGACAATGGCAAAGGATTTGATTTGAAAGAAATTCATTCAGGGTTGGTAAACACAGGTGGAATGGGTCTTGAAGGAATGAGCGAGCGGGTGTCACTTTCCAACGGCCGATTTGATATCTCAACCGAGAAAGGAGGCAGAACCGCCATTAGCGCCTTTTGGCCTATTTCATGACAAGACCTTTCTCAATTGCGTATGCGGTTAGCGCTGAAGCGCTGTGTAGATCCAGCTTCTCCATGATGTTGGCCCGGTGCTTCTCAACAGTCTTCACGCTGATGCAGAGATAATCGGAGATCTCCTTGTTCTGATAATCTTCTCCCACAAGCTTTAATACCTCTCTTTCTCTTTGAGTCAGAATGTCCCATGACGATTTTTTCTTTATGCTCTTCTGACCTTCCAGAAAACCTTCAAGGACTTTTTCCGATATCTCAGGGCTGACATAAAATTTTTCCGATAGCACCGCGTTTATGGCCATCATCAGTTCCTCATGGGATGAAGCTTTCAGACAATACCCCTCAGCCCCCGATTTGAAAGCCTCAAGGATATATTCTTCTTGCTTATGCATGGTCAATACAATGATTTTTGTCCCGGGATGCCTCTTCTTGACTTCCTTAATTACGGATATTCCGTCCATTCTCGGCATGTTGAGATCGAGAAGAAGAAGATCCGGATTTTTCTTCTCTACACAACGGATCGCTTCCAGACCGTCTTCAGCCTCTCCGACAACTTCCAGATTATCATTTGATCTCAATAATGCCCGCAATCCCTGTCTTAGTATCGTGTGATCTTCGGCAATAACAATTCTTTTTTTTTCATGCATAGTAGTCCTTATATGAATGATTCAGTGGCGGTTATTCTGTCTTCTAGAGAAGTAAGATATTAATGGATAATATCATAAGTTGAGAAAAACACAAGATCACCATGAAAGGAAAATATGATCTATGTCTTTAAAAGAAAGGTTAAAGCAATTTTGAAAACGACATTGAGATGGTTAGCCCTTTATCATGAACTGATTCCGCCCAGACTTGCCCTCCATGTTGTTCTGCTATTTCCTTTACAATCGCCAGACCCATGCCCGTGCCATCTATAGTTTTTAAGGTCTTCCCCCTGAAAAAAAGACCGAATATCTTTTGAGAGTCTTCTTCCATCAGTCCGGCCCCGTTGTCCTTGACGGAGATAATATGATATTCTCCCGAATCTCTGTATGTAAGAGCAATCGTGCTCAGGCCATCTCCGCCATATTTAAAGGCATTATCTACAAGATTACGCAATGCCCTTAAAACAGACAATCTGTCAGCTTTTATTAACGGATTATCATCAGGTTCCGACCATTCTATTCCCCTTAGAGCGATATGCGTTGAGAATTCGTCCCTGATAATCCGGCAAACCTCATTTAATCTCAAGGCTTCAAATCTAACCGGTATTTCCGTGGTTCTGATATAAAGATTGATGTTTTCCACAAGAGATGCGATTTGTTCAGAGGCATGCAGAATTTGTGTGCAGATATTTTTCCCCCTGTTGTCCAATAGGTCCGAATAGTCGTTAAAGAGGCGTCTGGTTAAGCCGTATATCGCGATTGCCGGGTTCTTGAGGTCATGGGAAACCGAGAAAGCGAAGCGTTTTATTTTTTCGGAACTTTCTTTTATCCTTTCATTTGCTTCGGCAAGTTCGGCTGTTCGGTTTAAGACTGCCTGTTCCATCTCAGAGTAGGCCTTATTAAGGGCAGTTCTTGATCTTTTCCTCTCAATGGCATATCGAATGGCACGTTCAAGAATCTGCGAGTTGATGTCGTCTTTGGCAAGGTAATCATCGACGCCGGCTTCCATGGCCATTGTATCCACATCATAATCACCGTGACCTGTCAGAAAAATTATAGGCATAGAGATAGTTGCAGGATCTGTATGTCCCAGAATCTCAAGACCATCATGTCTGCCAAGCCGGTAATCAAGGAGGCAGATGTCATGATCATCATGGTTTAGCGCCCTTATTGCTTCCTCGAAATGAGGGACCCAATCGACCGTAAAATGAACTTTTTCAGTCTCCGAAAGGAGATCCCTGATCAGGATGAAATCATCTTCATCATCATCTACCAGAAGGGTCTTTATGACAGGCATAGGGTTCTGAATGTTTTGAGGGTCTTTTAAATAATACAAAGTTTCCATGGTTATCAAAGTCAAAAGGATGCGCCTTCAAGAGTTGTAAAAATTCTACTGTACTTGCCGGTTGATAGGATCTTTGCTGCCGGATCGTTTGAGCTGTTATGAAGTCTGTTTTTGAAATTTTGTTCATCATAATCGGCTATACGATTACACACTCTACTCGTAATTTTTTTTACCATGAATGGGGTCAATCATGTATTTTATTAAATTCTAAAAACCTGGCCTCAGGGCCAAATCAAAACTTTGATGCTGGCCCTGATAATCCATGCCATTTAGTTTAGAATTATTACTTTCATAATAGGAGATCTGATACCGGCAAGCATAACCGCCAAACGGATCAGCAGAATAAGGATGATTAAACCTTTCGATGCCTGTCTCAGAAAGACTTTACATCTATGTTGGAATATGTAATGTAATTTCTGCCCCGTTATGGGAATGTTAAAATCGGCTTTCGCCGATATGACTTGACTTCTCATTATATGAGAACGGGCGGATATGGCCCAATAATATGCCTTAAAGGAGCATTTAATTGAAGAGGATATTTAAGTTCATAATTTGGATAGTGCTATCAGCGTTAATTATCGTCGCTGCTGTTGGAGCAATCCTTTGGTATGTGTGGTCAAGCAATCTTCCCTATATAGGGTCTCTGAAAGATTATAGTCCACCTCTAATAACGGAGATATTAAATTCGGATAATCAGGTTATAGGAAGCTTTTATAATGAGAAGAGGATTGTTGTTAACCTTGACCAGGTTCCTGAGAATCTTCTCAATGCCTTTATTGCAGCAGAAGATGCCAGGTTTTACGAACACAAAGGGCTTGATTATATGGGCATTTTAAGGGCCTTTATTAAAAATCTTGTGTCAGTCAGGATAACGGGCGGCGGAAGCACGATTACACAGCAGGTAACAAGATCTCTGCTTTTAAAAGATATGTCACAGACATATAAGAGAAAGGCCAGAGAAGCTATGTTATCAATCCAGATTGAAAAGACCTTTTCGAAAGAAAGGATACTTTTTTTATATATAAACCAGATATACCTTGGGCATGGCGCCTATGGCGTTGAGGCGGCCTCTCAGACCTATTTCGGAAAGAGTGCCAAGGAACTCAATCTTGCCGAGTGTGCATTGCTTGCTGGTCTTCCTCAGGCCCCCAGTAAATATGATCCCGTATCAAATTTTGAAAAGGCAAAGAACAGACAGGGATATGTCCTCCAAAGGCTTATGGAGGAAGGTTATATTACTGAAGCGCAGAGAAAGGAAGCACTTGAGACCCCGCTGATTATAAGTGAGAAGGATGATAGTGCCTTTAACAATAGTCGATACTTTACCGAATATGTCCGTAGATACCTGGAAAAACAATATGGAAAGGAGCTTCTATACGAGGGGGGGCTTAAGGTATATACGACGATGAACCTTAATATGCAAACGAATGCTGTTAATGCCTTGAAAAAGGGCCTGGGTGAATTGGATAAAAGGGAGGGATACAGGGGTGTAATCAAAATCCTTTCCTCTGATGAAATAACTGCCTTTAATGAAGAGGCCAGGAAAAAATTCCTATTAACTCCGCCCGGAATAGGATCAATTGTACAAGGCGTTGTGAACAATGTCGATGACCATGATAAAACGGTTACAGTTACAATAGGTGGAGATTCAGGGCTGCTTCCGCTCTCAGAGATGGATTGGGCTAGAAAACCTAACTCGGATGTAATCTCCTATAATGCCATTGTTCAACGGCCTGGGGCGGTTTTAAAAAAGGGGGACGTGATCCTCTGTAAAATAAAAGAAGAATCAACCGTTCCCGACTTTAAATGGATCGTCTCGCTTGAACAGGAGCCTGTGGTCCAAGGGGCAGTCTTTGCTATGGACATCAAGACAGGAAAGGTAAGGGCCATGGTCGGGGGAAGGGATTTTTCTGTAAGCCAGTTTGACAGGGTTACACAGGCCAAGCGGCAAACAGGCTCGGCCATTAAACCCATTATCTATGCCGCTGCCATTGACTCAGGAATGACGCCATCAACCGTGATTCTCGATACAGCATATATCTCCTCCATGAATCTCGACCCTGATGAGGACTTGTGGAGACCAAAAAATTATGAAGGAGAATTTCTAGGCCCCACGCTCCTTCGCAATGCACTTATTAAATCAATGAATGTCATCACAGTAAAGATTTTGAAGACTATCGGCGTTCAAACCGCGATTGATTATGCAAGGAAGTTGGGAATTACGTCCGATCTTGAACCCAATCTTTCTCTGGCCCTCGGGTCATACACTATGACTCTAAAGGAGCTTACCACTGCCTATTCGGCCTTTGCCAATGCAGGTTCCCTGGTTGAGCCTTTATTTATTGAGCGGATTGAAGACCGCAATGGTCTGGTTCTCGAAGAAAACCAGGCGGCTGTTCGCCAAGCAATCCCTGAAGATACCGCCTATGTTATGACGGATATCCTAAAGGGCGTTATTTCCGAAGGGACAGGTTGGAGAGCAAAGGAATTAAATAGACCGGTGGCTGGAAAGACCGGCACTACTAATGATCTGAAGGATGCGTGGTTTATCGGTTATTCCCCTAACCTCTTAGCCGGCGTCTGGGTAGGATATGATGACAGCAGAAAAATGAGCAGGGGTGAGAGCGGAGCGAGGGCGGCAAATCCCATATGGGACTACTTCATGGCAGATGCGCTTAAAGACCAGCCGGTGGAAGACTTTTATGCACCTGAAAGCGTTACATTTGTCAAGATAGACTCTGAGACGGGTCTCCTTGCCAGCGCATATTCAAAGAAAACAGTGCTTCAAAGCTTTAAAAAAGGTACTGAACCAGTTGAATATACGCCAAAACCTGGCTCTGCTAAATCCGGTCAATTCCAGCAGTTTGATATGGACTTTGATCAGTAAAGGATTCTTCTAAAAGAGCAGGGAATGCGGGGGAACCCCAAATGACATTTATTCATCTTTGTAGATAGGCAGTCGCAGGGATACGGTGGTTGTCTTTTTACCGGCTTTGATATCAATATGTCCGTTCAGAAGGCGGACAATCCGGTGGGTTATATAAAAACCCCTCCCTTGCACCTCTCCTTCAAGTATCCTGCGCCGGTCTTCGTCAAGGATAGCGCCTGAGTTTTTAACCTCTACGCATGCCCATTCACCTTCCTGATAGGCATTGATAGAAAGGGTTCCCCCATGAACAGGTATGGCGTTAGTGGCATTATTGAGAATATTGTCTATGACCCTTTCAATATGAAGCGGATAACACCTTATCCATAGAGGATCGGTAAAGGGCCCTTCTTCAATAACGACATTCTTTTTCAGTTGCTCTTTAATAGCCTCATTATTGATTTCAAATCTCCTTTTAATTACCTCTGTCAGGTTGACCTTCTGTTCCTTACCCACATGGGATATGCTTAGGGACATCTCCTGAAGACGACTGGTCTCTTCCATAAGAACGTTCAGATATTTCTTTATCTTTGAGTCAACGGGAAAATGGTATTCATTATCAAGCAATTGGTTGACCCTTCTGGCAAAACCCGCGATGGCAATTGCCGGATTTTTGAAATCATGCAGTATATCGTCAAGGTGTTCCATCCTTTGAGCCTTCATTAATTCCCTGCCTAGGAACAGGAATATCTCGATCTCTTCAGGAGAGTAAACCTTCCGTTGTTCAAGGGCATCGAAGGTCATGAAATGGGTCACCTCTCCACCAACATTCAATGGGACATAAAGAATAGAGTTAATATTCTGGTTCCTGGCGAATTGTTTTATATTGCCGGAGATGATTGTACTTTTCTGGGGGTCAATGATCAGGACATATGATGGGGTGACCAGTTCATATGGGGATTCATCATTATATGCCATTATGCCGAGCACCAGTTCAAAGGCGGGCTCGCTTTTAACCGGAAAGGTCTTGCCGATGCCGTGGTATAAGGTCGAATCCGGATAACCGGCCTCAAGGACGATCTGCTCAAGGTCGCTTGAAACGGAAAAAAGGGCGCACCTTTGAAGATTGACAATATCGGCAAGTTCCGGGATGAGTCGATTGAAGATGTCCTTCATCTTGACACCCTGTGATGAACCGAGTTTTTGAAATATCTGCTTGACGATTTTTTCTTTTTTTTCATTGACCCTTTGCATGGAAAGGATTTTTTTCCTCGCAATTACAAAGCCCAGTCTGCTGGCCATCAGTTTTGCCATGCGGACTTCCAGTGGAGTGAATACCCGGTCAATCTGTGAGAAGTATATCTGGATTACACCTACCGTATTCCTTTCATGGCTGAAAAATCTGGGTATTTCGAAGGGGATGGCAAAGAGTGAATTTGCGCCTTTTCGTTCGACTATGGTTTTATCCAGGTACTTGTCTTCCTTTATTATGTTGGGGACAAGAAATTCATGTCTGGATTTAACAACATCGCCGGCAATGCTGCCTTCCAGGGAAATGAGTGTTTCCCTTGTCTCTTCTTCCTCGGGGTAAGAACTGAAAGAGAGCATCTGATCCGCATCAGGATCATATATGCGTACAGAGGCATTAAGGGCGCCAAGGGATTTTACCATGTGCATGGCAACCTTCTCGAGGATATCACGTTCGCTAAGGTCGGGATCTATGCGGATGATTTCATCAATTTGATGGATGAACTGTGCAATAAATTCGGGCAAGAGGATGTCAGTAAGCCATTCCTTCATTTTCCCCCAGAAATCATCCTCTGACCGGATCGATTTTGCCCAATCATTTTCTCTGATGGTCTCAATGAGGTTTTTTGAATTAGCAAACATGTCCTATGCCCGAATAAAGTTGCTTATGATGCCAGATCCTGTATGCCCTGATATATTATATCAAATAACTCGCGTATATCTTCCTTCTCAATACAGGAAAAGGCAATACGCAGGTCGGTCTTTCCCAAAGATATGAGACCTACGCTATATTTATCAAGCAGATGTACCCGTAACGTCTCGGCATCGACGGTATTTAACTTGAGGCACATAAAATAACCGGAATTAAAAGGATATACTTCCCATAGCTTACCATATTTTGGATTTTTCAGCACATCTTTTATTTCCTGCGCCCGTTCCTTCATGATCGTGAATTTCTCCTGTCTTTCCTTCGGGAATGAATCCGACTGCAATGATTTGAGGACTATAGTCTGACTCAGATGTGATGCATTGGATATGGTGCCTCTTACATCGCCTCCGGTCTTTTTCTCCAATGCCTCATAAAAGGGCCTTGAGGCGCCATTGATAACAGTGCCGTATGTGATACAGCCTACCCTTAAGCCCCAGACATATATCTCTTTTGTGGCGCCATCCAACTTGACGGCAAGAAGTCTCGGGTCCCTGTCCGCGAGCAGGGAGAATATGGATTCCTTCATGACATTGTCTTCAAAGAAGAGCCCGAAGTAGGCGTCATCGGTAACAGCTACTATATTCTTGCCGGATTTTGCGACGCCCGCCAGTATATCGGCAATCTTTTCTCCCTCATCCCTGGTTATGCTGTATCCTGTAGGGTTATTGGGAAAATTCAGGATAACAATAATTTTATCCCTATTCTCAGCCTCTCTTGTAACACACTCCTCAAAACCCTTTAGATCGAATTTCCAATCAGCGTTAAAAAGGGGATGCTGCACGATTTTTGCCGATCTCCTTACTTCAAATATTATGCGGTAATTGCCCCACATCATGTCAGGGAGGATAATGACATCTCCCGGATCGACCCACACATCGGATACGACAGAAAGGCCGTGGGTTATGGCATTGGTTACAACGGGCAGGCTGATATCCTTTTTCAGAAGGGAAGGATTTTTTTCCATAATTGATTCTTTCCATGCACTTCTGAGGGGCATTATGCCGTAAGACGGGGCGTAGCTTATTGCCTCATCAGGATCAAGACCTGGTAACATGGCCATCACAGAAGAAAAATGCATTACCTTGCCCTTTTCGCTGGCCATGCCTATTGTCGCGTTAAATTTTTTAGCCTTCTCTTTTGCCTCGGCGCTTTGAGTAAGTATTCCCTTTGGAAAATAAAGATTTTTTCCGACCTCAGAGAGCATTTCATATGTATGAGGATTGCCTTTTATCAAGATATCATTTAATTCCTTCGCAAGCGGATTCATAAAAAATTCTCCAATTTAAGATTTATCCCGTTTTCAGGGATTTGATAAATAAATTAATTAATGTCTATCCAGAAATAACTGATTTCTGGATGGACATTAGATTATCAGATTAATTCATTGAGGACAATCAGGATTTTGTCTAAGATAAAAAAATTAAAAGGGAGAACATATTAAATAATATTGGAATCATTCTATTTCTTGATTTCGCTTGACTTGAAAAGAGTCATATCTATATATTCATATCTTAAGTTTACAGCCTTTATAATAATCTTATAGAAGACAAAATATAAAAAAAAGGAGATAAAATTATGAGAGATGTTGTGATTGTATCCAGAGCCAGGACGCCGGTAGGCACCTTTGGCGCGACTCTTAAATCAACCCCGGTTGTAGAGCTTGGGGCCTTGGTATTGAAGGAGACGCTTAAAAAAGCTAACTTAAAACCGGTTGCTACTGAAGGTTTAACCCAGTTTGAACCCGATGGCTTGAAAGGCATTGGAATGATAGATCTTGAAAAAAAGGCCTATGATTATAACAGTGCAGCCCAGCCCATAGAGATTGATGAAGTTATTATGGGCAATGTAGTCGGCGCCGGACAGGGACAGAATGTTTCAAGGCAGGCAATGATCAGGGCAGGCATTTCAAAAGAGACGTCGGCCTTTACAGTGAATAAGATCTGCGCCTCAGGAATGAAGGCTGTCGCCCTGGGCGCTCAGGCGATACGCACCGGCGACGCAGATATTATCCTTGCCGGAGGCATGGAGAATATGAGCCTTATCCCTTACGCCTTGCCTGCCGCCCGTTGGGGAGCAAGGATGAACGCTACGGAGTTAGTTGATCTCATGATCATGGATGGCCTTTTTGAGATCTTTTACGGCTATCATATGGGTGTTACCGCTGAGAATATCGCTGAAAAATACGGCATCACCAGGCTGGAGCAGGATGAACTGGGAGCCCTGAGCCATCAGCGCGCCAGAGATGCCATAACGAAGGGTTATTTCAAGGATGAAATAGTGCCTGTGCCCATACCTCAGAAAAAAGGCGAGCCGCTGCTTTTTGACACCGATGAGAGACCCATGGATACCACCGTTGAAAAGATGTCAAAACTTGGCACGGCCTTTAAAAAGAACGGCACAGTAACAGCAGGAAACGCATCAGGCATTAATGACGCGGCAGCGTCACTACTTCTCATGTCCGATACCAAGGCAAAGGAATTAGGGCTAAAACCCCTTGTAAAAATCAGGGCCTATTCTTCAGCCGCCATAGATCCAGCCTATATGGGCCTTGGCCCTATCCCGGCTGTCAGGAAGATCCTCAAAAAAGAAAACCTTTCGATCAATGATTTCGGCACAATCGAATTGAACGAGGCATTCGCAAGCCAGGCAATCGCCTGCATAAGGGAACTCAAATGTGACCCTGAAAAGACCAATATCCACGGCAGCGGGATCTCCATAGGTCATCCCATCGGAGCCAGCGGCGCCAGGCTTCTCGTGAGCCTGATAGGGATAATGATGAGAGGCAACCATGAACTGGGACTAGGCTCCCTTTGCATAGGCGGCGGTCAGGGCATGGCCATGGTCCTTGAGAGGGTGTAGATAAAAACAGGGTGCAAGGTGCAGGGCGTAAGGCTTAAGGTAATTCAAACCGTAAACATCCTGCACCCTGAACCTTATTCTTTTTTTTACCTTGCGCCTTGTGCCCTGTGCCTAGTTTATACCGTACACCGTATACCAACCATTTTGAGGAGAATAGAATGGATTACAACAACATCCTTTTTGAGATATCAGGAAACGTCGCAGTCCTTAAATTCAATCGGCCAAAGGCATTGAATGCGGTTAATCATGAGGTCTTTCGTGAAATGAATGATGCCCTGGACAGGATAGTCTCCGACAGGGACATAAAGGTTTTAATACTGACAGGTGAAGGTGACAAGGCATTTGTTGCCGGGGCAGATATCGCCCACATGGTTGAACTTTCGCCTTTGCAATTGAAGGAGTTTTCCCGTAACGGCCAGGAGTTCCTCTTCAGACTTGAAAGATTGCCCATGCCGGTCATCGCCTGTGTCAACGGTTTTGCCCTGGGCGGCGGTTGTGAGATAGCCATGGCATGCGATTTCATCTATGCCTCGGAAAACGCGAGGTTCGGTCAGCCGGAGATCACCCTCGGGGTTATACCGGGTTTTGGAGGGACACAAAGGCTCTCACGGTATGTGGGAAAGGCAATGGCCAAGGAACTCTGCATGACAGGGGCAATGATAAACGCGCAGGAGGCAAAGGCCCTCGGGCTTATCAATAAGATCTTCCCAAAGGATAAACTATGGGAGGAGACAATGAAGACCGCCAACAGCATTGCCGGATATGGAAAGGTCGCCTTGAGGGCGATCAAGGAATGCATTGGCCGGGGGCTTGATGTGGACCTTCAGGATGGATGTTATATGGAACGCGAGGCCTTTGGTCTTATTTCAACAAGTCCTGATCAGAAAGAGGGGATGACGGCATTCCTGGAAAAGAGGAAACCTGTATTTAAGGGTGAGTTGTTTTAGGCGCCATATGGGAACCTGCAATCGGGAATTTTTTATCCGGTCAGGGTGCGCCGTGCAGGTGCCTTTATGACAGATCTCATGTTTCAACGTTACAGTGAGATTATCCCTGATTTTGATCTTTTTATCGAAAGTCTCAAGGGGCCTCTGCCGGTACATTTAAGGATCAACAGCCTCAAGGTGGAGCCGGCAAAACTGGTGTCGATGCTTAAAGAAAAAGGCGTCCATCTTAAACCGCCAGATGAAAGGAACGGGATTTTTTTTGAGGCGCCGGATTTAAAGTTTCCCGGAAAGCTCCCGGAATATCTCCTGGGCTTTTTACATCCCCAGGCCCTTACATCATGCCTGGCCTCGGTTGC
>Ga0153915_10005878_pt1 | contig 11441 bp, 6 predicted proteins | sample Opewatmetagenome_2_FD_107003 | JGI IMG/M metagenome (GOLD analysis project Ga0153915, IMG submission 107003) | Freshwater wetland microbial communities from Ohio, USA - Open water 3 Core 3 Depth 3 metaG | ecosystem: Environmental > Aquatic > Freshwater > Wetlands | place: USA: Ohio, Lake Erie...
AACAATATGTTTAACGAATTGGGTGTTGACGGTGATTGGCAGGAAGGTGGAAGTTATTGGAATTACGGAATAAGCAGTGCAACATATTTTGCCGACGCGCTTAAACGCGCAACAAATGGAAAATATAATTTGTTCAACAACGAACGCTTGAAAAACAATCCCGTCACTTTCCCGATTTATATTTCTTTGCAGAAAGGCGAATCGCTGAACTTTGAAGATGCCGGAGGCGGACCTCTTGGAAGAACATTTTTTATTAATAAACTTGCGACCGAAACAAATAATAAAAATGCCGCATGGTACCGGAAAGAATTTTGCCGAAATTTTTGGAGCGATCCATTCGATATTATTTGGCCGAAACCAGCCATAGAACCTGAAGCTCCCAAAACTACATCAATACATTTTCGTACAACGGATTGGTGGGTGATGCGCAGCGAGTTTTTAAATTCGGAAAAAGTTGTTGTTGCCGGCAAAGCAGGAATGAATAACGATCCTCATCACGGGCATTTGGATGTGGGACAATTTGTTATTCGTTGGCGCGGAGAATATTATATATCCGAACTCGGCAAAATGTTTTATGACGAACAATATTTTGATGATGTCAGATGGGATTATCCTTTCGCTTCGAGCATCGGTCATAATGTTGTATTTGTGAACGGTGAATTACAAATACCCGGAAAATTGAGAAAACAGCCGTGGAATTATAATATCGGCGGAAAGGTTCTTGATTTTAAAACTTCCGAAAAACGCGATTATGTTTTAATGGATCCGACAAATGCATATCCGAAAAAAGAATTAAAAAACTGGAGACGGCATATAGTTCTAGAAAAACCTTTTATTACAGTTGTTGTCGACGAAGTTAAATCTGCCGTCGGCGCCGAAATTGAAGCGCGCTTTCATTCGGAATGCATGGCGGAAGTAAAAGAAAAATTTACTCTCTTAAAAGGTAAACAAGGTACAATGGCTTTAATTCCGTTTACAGAAAATGGATTTGTTTTCCGCGAAGGGAAACATGCAATTCAACCGGTTAATGCCGAAGTCAGATTTGAATGGCATCCGTATTTCGGAACAGTTGTAAAAGCAAAAGATGAAAACACAATATTGGGAGCGGTTATTCTTCCGGTTGAAAACGAAACAGAAGCGAATACAATTGCTAATTCGGTCGAAAGCTCGATTGATAAATCCGGCAACTTAGTTTTATCTTTTACAAAATCCGGAGAGAAACATTCATTCACTTACAGTCAAACGGAAGACGGATTAATTCTTCAATGAACAAGAAAGTTTTTATACTGATATGTGCTTTTATTCTTTTCGGGTTGGTTACCGATACTTTTTCTAAGGATAAAAATACTCTTTGCAAATCTTCGAGCAATCAATCAATCTTTCTTCGTTCACATGAAAATTACAACGGCAATTCGTTTTGGCTGATAAAAAAATACAGCGATATAAAAGAAGATGGTGATTTAATTTCGAAAAAGAATTATGATGTTCGAAGTTGGCTGCCGGCAGTTGTTCCCGGGACGGTTCTAAATTCTTTAGTTGAAAATAAGATTTATCCTGAACCATATTTTGGCGATAACAATCGTAAATCAAAAAAAATAATTCCTGATATTGCCGATGTAGGAAGGGAATTCTATCATTATTGGTTCCGCACGGAATTTGAAATCCCGAAATCGTTTAACGAAAAAAATATTTGGCTCAAATTTCACGGCATAAATTATAGATGCGAGATTTGGATAAACGGGAAAAAAATCGGTGATATGGAAGGAATGTTCAACACGCAAGCTTTTAACATTACTTCAATTGCCGATTTTAAAAACAAAAATGTTGTTGCTGTAAATATTTACCCCGTTGATTATCCGGGGACAACAATGCTGAAAGACAACCGCCCCGGCGCTGTTGGCGAGAACCATAACGGCGGCGATGGAATGATCGGGAAAAATGTTACGATGTTAATGAGCGTCGGCTGGGATTTCACAGCCAACGACGGAATCCGCGATAGAAACACCGGTATCTGGCGCGACGTTGAATTGTTCGCAACTGGCGATGTTGTTTTGGAAAATCCTTTTGTGCAAACAAAACTTCCTTTACCGGATACCACATCTTCGCGGCAGACAATTTCTGTTGAAGTTGTAAATGCTTCGGATAAAATTCAATCGGGAAAGGTGAAAGGATATATTGTTGAAAATAAAATCGGCTTTGAAAAAGAAATTACTCTCGCACCGAACGAAAGAAAAGAAATAATATTTTCTCCCGATGAATACAAACAATTGATTTTCAAGAATCCTAAACTTTGGTGGCCGATAAATAAAGGCGAACAAAATCTATACACTCTCCAAATAAAATTTGTTTCTTCATCAAAACAAATAAGCAATGAATTATCAACGAAATTCGGAATCAGGGAAACTACATCCGACCAAAACACACCGGATAAGTCAAGGCGGTTTATTGTAAACGGTTATCCAATTTTTATCCGTGGAACGAATTGGGTGCCGGAAGCAATGTGTCGTAATTCCGAAAAAAGAACTTATACGGAATTAAGATATACGCGTCAATCGGGATTGAATTTAATCAGGTTGTGGGGCGGAGGAATTGCCGAATCAGATTACTTTTATGATTTGTGCGACGAATATGGATTCCTTGTGTGGACGGAATTTTGGATGACCGGCGATACTCAATATCCGGTTGATACTTTATTGTATTTTAAAAATGTTGAAAGCACGGTTAAAAGAATTCGCAATCATCCGTCTTTGGCATATTATGTTTCGTCGAACGAATCGACTGAAATGCCGGGCGCGCCGGGAATATTTCACCAACTCGATAGCACACGAGGATATCAAATGCAATCCGAGTGCTGCGGAGTTCACGACGGAAGTCCGTATAAATATGAAAACCCGATGCAATATTTTGAAAACACCGCATCAAAAAGAGGAAGCAGAGTTGATGGTTTTAATCCCGAATACGGAACTCCGTGTTTGCCCATTTACGAATCGTTGAAAGAAATGATGGATGGAAAAGATTTATGGCCGATCAATGACAGCGTTTGGAATTATCTTGACGGCGGCGGATTTCATCAGGTGACAACAAAATACAAAGACGTAGTAAATCAGTTTGGCGAATCTTCTTCGATTGAAGAGTTTGCAACGAAAGCACAGTTTGTCGGCGCAATGAATTACCGTGCAATTTGGGAAGTGTGGAATTATAATAAATTTAATTATGGCGACAGATGGGCTTCGGGATTTTTATTTTGGTATCACAATAGTCCGCTGCCGCAAGTTGCTTCGCGGATGTATGATTATTCCTTGGAACCGACAGCCGCGTTATATTATTCTCAAAACGGTTTGGCGCCGCTTCACCCGCAATTTGATTATCTGAAAAATACAGTTTCTGTTTATAACGATTTTAGAATTCCTTTCGAAAATTATTACATTGAAGCAACAGTTTATGATTTGAATTCAAAACCGGTTTTATCAATGAATTCAAAAATTGATATTCCCGAAGATGGAGTTGCAAACGATGTGTTGAAGATTAATTTCCCGAAGGATATTTCGCAGGTTCATTTTATAAAACTTCTCTTAAAAGATTCAAAAGGAAAAGTTATTGCGGATGCTTTTTATTGGCGTTCAAAGGATGAATACAAAGGCGCATGGACATTGACCGGTCCGGCTGTCTCGGGATTCCAGGAGTTGAATAAACTTCCAAAAGTAAATTTGAATGCTTCTGTGAACCATAAAATTGTCGAAGAAAAGAATATTGTCGAAATTAATATTAAGAATTCATCCGAGGTGATTTCTTTTTTTACGAGAATAAAGCTCGAAGATAAATCCGGCAAACCGATTAAGCCCGCATTTTATTCGGATAATTTTTTCTCGCTGCTACCAGGTGAAAAGAAAAAAGTAATTATTGAAATTCCTTTTGAAAATAAGAAAAGCGAGGGATGCAAACTGATACTTGACGGATGGAATTGTGAAAAGACTGAGCTGACATTTTAGCCGATAACCAAATATTTTTTTTAGAGAGATTGAATTCGAATGATTCAATCTCTCTTTTATAATTTTTTTTATCCTCTTGTTTTTTACTTAAATGCCCGCCATCTTTTTAGCGGGGCTTTTGTGACATCACTTCTGATATTGTAGGCAGCAATTATTGCTTTCATTATCGTTCAGCTTTTCAAAGAACATTTTCTATGAACATACTACATGTTTGTTTATAGAAAATTCTATTACCTATTGACTTTATCCTTTTTTAAGCGGTTAGGTTGCTTCATTTACGAGCATTATTGAAAAAATATTGTCACAATCCATATTATTGCTGCCGCAACAATAGAAGCTAACACTCCACTAAAAAATCCTAAAATTCTTTCTTTTCTAATTTGTTTCGGAGATGGAACACCCGCTATTTTTTGAAATGATTGAATATCTGAGTTAATTATATTTTTTATAGAAATTAATTCGTTTTCCAAACTGGTTTTATCTTTTGCAAGTGCCGCAATTTGTTCTATAGCTAATTGAGATTCAGCTTTGTTTTTGTCAGCTTCTTCACGTAACTCATCTATTGCTTTAATACCTTCAAGTAAATTATTCCTTGCTTCATCGATTTTTATAATACGTTCATCAATACTGCTTTTCGTATCATCACCTAATGATACTGAAACGAAGCCAAGATTCAAGGAGACTTTGATTTTTTTGATAATTTTTGAAATTAATTCAACGTAATTACCAACAATTATTTCAAGTATAGTTTCTGTTATCATATTTTTATTCTCCAGTATCTATTCTATAAATACTGTTTACCATAATTAAGTCTTAATATGAGAAGTTATAACATCAATTGATTTTATCTTATTTAGCAATGCAACTTTGAAAAACCAACGCCAATAATTATTTATAATTCTGTTTTATCAACTACATTCAAAGAGCTACCAACATTTGCAACGCAACTTTATAACTACACAAATGCCGCTACGTTTAAAGTGGGCGGCTTGAAGAACTTGTTATACGCGATTTAAAATGTTCTTTCAAGCTTTACATATTGTTTTGCCTTAGCAACACACATATTATTCTTGATTGCAAAACATTCAACAAAATGAGTTCCATTATAAAAAGTTCTTTCTGGATCATACCTTGTATGATCGTCAGTTATTTCGCCCCTAGGTTCTTTAGAATTATTGTCGTTTTTAACTTTCCACTTGAATAGGTCTACATTTGGTAAAGGTTCTCTTAACCGAAACTCTATTCTTCTATCAATTTCTATCTTTCCAATTTTATTTAGGATGAATTCTCTAAAACCTCCTTTCCTAGCTAGCACATTTGCAACAATCTCAATAGAATATGCATCGTCTATCAAAGTTGGGATGCCATAATCAAACAAAAACTGTTCATTGCTACTTGCTCTCTTATAAAAATTAATATCGAATAGACTTTCTATTGCTTCAGAATTTAATAATTCCTCTAGCTTGATTAAAAATCCGTCACGGGCTTTTACAATTTTCTCTTTTTGCCAAATTGTAAGTTCATTTAAATATTCATCAATATATTTATCATTGTTTGCTCTATCTTTTATATGAGGTGCTTTTAATTGCTCAGGGAGTTCAACAAAAAACTTAAATATTGAATCAAATATTTCGGATTTTAGATTGTCAAAAAAAATATTTGTGATTAATTGCTCTATATGAAAGGATTTTAATTTAAAGTCGTCATCTTTTTCTACGCAAGCATTTTTCCAAGCTTTTACGAATTTAACGGTTTTCCTAAAATCTTGATTTACATCATTAATGTTTTTTGCCATTACTATGTAACCTTTAGGATCAGAAGTTATCCAATTCATTTCTCTTTTTTCATTTTCAAGTCTTTGATAATATTCTAATCTTTTTTTGCCGTGTTTTTGTCTTAATACTTCCGGAACTTTATAAATGTCATCACCAAATTCATTTTTAGAAAATATGTAAGCTGGCACAATGTCTACGGAGAATATCTCTTCTTTGTCACTATTAAAGGAAACAGTTATAGAATGAGTTTGTAATGAAGATTGTAATTTATAGTTAGTTGGATTTTTGTATTCTTTATTAATCTTATCAAGTAATATTTTTAATGTATCTGCTGGATTATGATTTTTTTCATCCCATTTACCAAGAATATACAATATATCCAGATCGTGGATTGGTCGTATTGCCGTAAACCTTGGGAAAGAACCAATCTGGATACATTTTTGATTTAAAACAGTATTGAATGAATCATAAATTAATGAAACGAATTTTCGATCTTCTTGAGTAGGAGTTAATCTCGTTTTTACATATTCACGTAGTTTAGAATTAATATTATCTTTTTTCATAGCTCGTAGTAATCATACTAATTAATATGTCATTCAATAGTCTACCTCTAAAATTTACTATTATAGAATTTCTTTCCGCATTTATTAATTCAAGAAATTTCTTTTCAATAAATCCTTCTTCTTGTGGAGCATAAATTATAAGTGCATCCGAATCTTTCTTAATTTTCAAAATATTTTCAATTTCTGATTCAAAAGCCTTCCAGTGAACCAAAAGCAATGATAACGATTCAGCTTTCTTTAATGATTTGGAATCAATCTTTATAATATTTTTTTCGTGAAATATCCCAGAATCAACTAACATGTTTTTTAGGTTATTGAACTCATTGTCGGCGAAAACTGCAATTTCTCTTTTTGACAATCCGATCCCGAGTCTATACCAAACAGGTAACACTCCCTTTATGATCAAATATACCGAATAGATAAATGTAGCAATAGCCGAGATGGTAGCAAGACCACCGATAATTATAAAAAATGGATGATTAAAAAAATCGATTACTGTTTGCATGACAATTCAACTTTTATTAATAATATTATTTTATCTACTAAGCGTATAACGATGTTGCCGATAAGCGGCGCCCCAAAACAAGGATGCCGAATAACTGCAACAACTTTTTATTTATTAAAAATATTTTTGTGAACTACCTACTTTTAAAAAGCAACTTTGATTTGTAAACCAAACACAATAATTATAACAATGCCGCAATGAAAAACGGCGTCCGCCTTGATTGGCTGGTTAGGCATAAATATATAGAGTTATTCGTTTTTTATTTTTTTCTTAAAAATATTAAGACTCTTTATTATTTCGTTAATGTTTAGTCCTATGCCAAAAATATTTGGCTTCAAATCTAGCCAATCGATCTTCTTTGATATTTCTTCAGCCAACTTTTTTTGACCATCTTTAGGAATAATAAAATGTTCTGTTAAATTGCCGATTTTCCATTCTGATTCAGATGATGTTTTGAAATCTGCTTCTTGATAATTATCTAATAAGCCAGCCGAACCTTTAATAATAAATGAGAATGAACCACGAGATGATCTTAGGCCTAACTCAAGTAATTGCATTTTACATTCTGAATCCCAAATCAATTCATAACGGAATTGCTTTTTACTTTCAATTTCTTCCGATGATGAATCGTAAGGATCAGATACATATAGTGAAAGCAATTTAAAACCAGCGGGTAATAAAAAGTTATATATTCCTCCGTGACCTTCTCTACTTGGACCAATAGGTATACCAATATGTTCAAATTGGAATTCTAATGTTTTTTCATCAGAACTAAAGTTTCTAATCTTTGTATCAGTTTTTAAAATAGAACATTCTTTCGAATTGTAGATACGTATTCCGCCTAAATCTAATTCGTCATTGTATTTGTCCGGAAAGACATCCCGAAATCGGTCAATTAGAACACGATTATTGCGCTCGGCTGGCTTTACCTTAAAGCTTGTTAATATTCCATCCGGTGTTAGAGAATCAATAATAACAATATCTAAATTCATAAAACTCCTTTATGCCTAACTATTACTTATACTGCATAGGATTATTAGCTAAAGAATACATATATGCATGCAGTTGCATAAATGTATTCCAATTATTTATAATTTCGTTCGCTTTCTCAATATCTAAGAATATCTCGTGCATATATGTCTTCCGCTCCATTATTAATCCAAAGGACTTCTTACTCCAATTCCTTTATTTAAAAAAATGAGGATAAATCATGCATTTGGTTTTCTATAAAAGATCTAATTATTTCGTAAAAGAAAAATTTATTTGGTACTTCCGAACTACTCTATTTAATTCCGAAGCTTTATAAGCTGGCTTTATGGAAATATATTCCATAAGAAGGTGAAAATCGGCACTCCATATTTCAGGTTGCGGTTCAAAATTAGCAATTACATCCTTTTCAATCAAGGTTTTATTTATTAGGAATGCTTTGACAATTAATTTGACGCCGCAGCTTTTAATATGGAAAGAGAATTATTCAAAGTTTTTCCGGGTTTGTGTTCGGACCTCACCCGCCACGGCTTTGCCGGTCACCCTCTCCTAATTTAGGAGAGGGTTTTTTGTAAATTTATTGTAAAAGTTAAGTTTTAACAGAAAATTCGTTTTTTGCGAAATAATGCGGTTCTTCTCTTCCGCAATCTCAATTTCTTGATTGTCAGCTTCAATTTCTTTATTGCAAAACCAATTTCTTGACTGTCAACCTCAATTTCTTCGTTGCAAAACCAATTGCACGACTGTCAGCCTCAATTTCTTCGTTGCAAAATCAATTGCACGACTGTCAGCCTCAATTTCTTCGTTGCAAAACCAATTGCACGACTGTCAGCTTTCATTTCTTCGTTGCAAAACCAATTGCACGACTGTCAGCTTTCATTTCTTCATTGTAAAATCAATTGCACGACTGTCAGCTTTCATTTCTTCATTGCAAAACTGATTTCTTGACTGTCAGCTTTCATTTCTTCATTGCAAAATCAATTTCCTAGTTTTCAATTCTCTACGATCAACTTCAATTTATTCAACGCATATTTCATCTGTAAAAATCCATACTTTTTCGCCGTCGGTTTTATGCCATGCCGGGCAAACTCCGATTTTGTTTGCTTTTATTTTTATGAATCTTCATTATTACTCGAAATATTTTACACATAGCCATTGCTTCTACTGCATAGATTTATTTTCTAAATACATATATGTATCCGTCAGAACAGGAAAGGTGCATCTGCATATAAAATGTTCTGTAAATATTATTTATTTGCCGGAGTAAGAAGACTGTAAAAATATAAACGGAAGAGAAGAAAAAACTAGGCGTGTCATACGCACACGCCTCAATAGAAACTTAAAAGGAATTATCTAAAATAATAACCACATAATCTATTCTTTTCCAAAACGGGGATAGAGATGTCTCACTGGCGTTCGACATTTTTACCATTCAATTAAAATACATTTCAAATCTTTTCCCGGAATTGAAATCGAAGAACCGACATTGCCGAATTTGTTTTTTAAGAGATCCGATTCGTAAAGTCCACGCGGATTTTTAGAAAATATAAATTGCAGATTATTTAATTCCGACGAAGCATTATAAAGCGATATCCATGTTTTATTCCCGCCTTCAATTGGCTGGGCGGAAACAATAAAAACATTTTCATTGTCGTATTTGAAAAGCGACGTAAAAGATTTTGCATTCTTATCAACCGGAATTACATAAAGCGGCTGCTCTGCAAAAATACCCTGAGCCGTTGTTTCGGAAGGATTGAATTTTTTATGAGGATAAATAAAATATCTGAAACTTGTTTTTCCTTCCTGCGTTGCGCAGAAATTCGTATGCCAATAATTATTCATTAAAAATGAATATAATGTTGCGCCTTTCGAACATGTATCAAGCCAGCCGATTGCTTTTGCGTCGTTTGTCATTTTACCAATTTCAATCAACGGCGCATCGGGAGAAATAAGAGAAACTCCGAATTCTTTGTTTGATATGTCAACACAATTATTCATCGTAAAAAAGTTTTTGCAGGATCCTTTTATTTGTTCAGTCTCCGGTTGATAAAATCCGAATGCATTTTCAATGTTGACAATACCGTTGGAAACATTGAATGGAAAAGCAAAACGAACTGCTTCGGGCGAATATATTTTTTGTTTGTCGATTGTGCAGATTAATTCAATGCGGTTGACGCCCGAGGTAACTTTTATTTCCTGTTCTAACAAATTGCATCCCGGTGCTTTCGATTCAATAATCCATGAAGAAACCAGCGGACCTTTTTCTTTTATTCTGATTTTTACTTTTTCGCCCGGCAGGGGATTATCAGGTTTACGCCCGTTTACATATATATAATTTCCGAATCCCCAGGAATTTGTTGAATTAATTAAATTGTTTTTGGAATCGGCAAGTTTTATACTTTTTAGTATTCCGCGCACGGTATCTATTTCGAGTGAAAGAAATTCATTTTGGATTGTTTCGTTATTCAATGAAACAGGAGAAAGATTTATTTGTGATTTCGCTTTCCCCAAAAAATATCTTTTATTTCCGAATGCCGGAATATCCGAAGCAATAAAAACAAATGAGCCGTCGGATAATTGTTGTGTTGGAACAGCCAATCCTTTTGCATCAACAATTGCCAAACCGGATTTAATCTTTGGCACTATGTTTTCGGGAATGCGCGCCAGATCGGTTCGTATTTGAGACGATGAATTAAAAACTTCCAAAGCGTTGATGCTATCGGAGGGAGTTGATAAAACATTTTGTAAATATTTAAAAATATTATCGGCTTGTTTTGCCGCATCGGCAGCGAACAGTTGTTTAATTTTCCATTGCTGTTTTGTAAAATCGCTTTCGGGATCGTCGATACTATTCCACGAACCCCATGTGTGTTCATCGTAAAGAATAATATTCCGCCAGGCATTTGTAAAGGAATCTGTAGGGCATTTTCCAGGCGCGTATTGCGAAAATAAATCCATTATTTGTGTTAATCTGTCGGCCGTTTGCCGGTTGAGAGCGGTTTCGCGGGCGGAAGATGCTGCGCCGTCTTCCCAATATGGAGTAATATCGCCGCTGAATTCGGGCAATTTATTTCCATACTTTTCTTCAAACTTTTGAAAAAAATCCGATGTGGTTGCAATTACAAGTTTAGGACTCGCGTATCGTTTGTTCCATTCTTTTACATTATCGGAAAGATAATTATCAACCGGTCCGTTATCGCTTCCGATTGTATAATGAAGCGGAACCATATCAAACTGGTAATTATCATCGGCAAGTTTATTTGTATAATTTATAATTGTCGGTTCAATAACAGAGATTGAAGCGCTGCCGGATTTTGGAACGTAGTGAAATGCCGAATATCCCTGTTCGTGAACCCACGTGAGAACTTTTTCTTTGCCCGATGGAGAAACCCAATAAAATGGTTTATCGCCAAGTTCTTTTCTAATACTTCCAATGCGGTCTCCTTGATTTATTCCGCACGATAAATATTTTATTCCGGAATGTGAAAGCATAACCGGTAAACTCCACGACCATCCGGGAATATCCGAAATCATTGCGGAATTAATTTTGATGCCGCATGTTGTATTTATTTTCCGTACTGCTTCTGCAAGCCAAATCCATTCTTCGGGACTACAAAGTCCC
>Ga0153915_10005879_pt1 | contig 11439 bp, 8 predicted proteins | sample Opewatmetagenome_2_FD_107003 | JGI IMG/M metagenome (GOLD analysis project Ga0153915, IMG submission 107003) | Freshwater wetland microbial communities from Ohio, USA - Open water 3 Core 3 Depth 3 metaG | ecosystem: Environmental > Aquatic > Freshwater > Wetlands | place: USA: Ohio, Lake Erie...
CACCAGCGGATGGCGGAAATATCTTCTGCGCTCCTCTTCGAGCATGGGCGCGGAGGCTTTGAGCAGATTCACCAGGTTTTCAAAAACCACCGGCTTCTGCACCAGCAGATTGGCTCCGGCCTGCAACGCGTGCTGCGTCTGCTGCGGGTTTTCGGTGCAGGCAAATACCACCGTGGCGTGATTGGAACCGGCGTTCCGGATTGACTCGATAAAGGCCCGCGCGCCTTCCATCTTCATATCCACGATCACGCCGTCAACCTTATTGCGGCGCACATGATCGCTGGCCCCGGTAATGCTGGAAAGGGATTCCAGGCGGGCCCCCAGCCCCTGGCACGCCGACACGATCACCTTGAGCGCGGAGTAATCGTTGCTGACTGCCAAAAGCTCGAGGTTGCTGAGGACTGAGGTGGACATCGCTAAACAGACCGATGATCTAATAAATTTAATCTCTGCCGCGGCTGTAGCGCCAGGGTTCTCAGGATTTGTCCTGATTCTGGAAATTACCCGGATTGCGGTTACAAACGCCCCGCCCGGCGCCCAGGAGGCCTAAGCCGGGAAACCCATGCAAAGAAGCCCGGTAAAAAGCATACTCCAGCCCTCCGGCGTCCGGGGCAAACTAAGGTAACCTGCGTCCCGTAACCGTCAGCCCGGCTGGATAATGCCGCCGATATTGCGCGAAGCCGGCTGCGCCGGGGCCGGGGCGTTCGAAATCTTCATCGCCTCGGCGACCACGTCAATGTACTTGAGGCCGGCGCCGGTATTGAACAGCACCACTTTGTCGCCGGGGCTGAGGAACTTCTGTTTGAGCAGCGTCTGGTAAGCGGGCAGGCAGGCGGCGCCTTCCGGGGCGGCAAAAATTCCTTCGTTGCTCGCCCACTCCACCACGGCCTGCATGATCTGCTCATCCGATACGGCAATGGCCGTGCCGCCGCTCTTCTTCAGAATGTCGAGGATGATGTAATCCGCATAGGGTTTGGGCACGCGCAGCCCCGCGGCCGCCGTCTGCGCATTCTGCCACACCTCGGCCACAGCCTTGTGTTCGTCCCAGGCCCTGACCACCGGGGCGCAGCCCGCGGCCTGCACCGAAACCATCTTCGGACGCTTGCTGCCGATCCAGCCAAGCTGCTCCATCTCCTCAAAGGCCTTCCACATGCCGATCAGGCCGACGCCGCCGCCGGTCGGATAAAAGATGGCATCCGGCAGCTCCCAGTTCAGCTGCTCGGCCACCTCATAGCCCATGGTCTTCTTGCCTTCCACGCGAAATGGCTCTTTGAGCGTGGAAATATCAAACCAGCCTTCGGCCTGCTTGCGCTCGTTCACCATTTTGGCGCAATCGGAAATCAGCCCATCCACCAGCGTCACCTTCGCGCCATAAGCCTTGCACTCCACCAGGTTAGCCATGGGCACATCTTTGGGCATGAAGATGTGGGCTTCGATTCCGGCAGCGGCGCAATAGGCGGAAAGCGCGCTGGCGGCGTTGCCCGCCGAGGGCACAGCCAGCTTCCTGAGCCCGTACTCACGGGCCATGGTGACCGCCGCGCACAGGCCGCGCGCCTTGAACGATCCGGTGGGGTTGAGACCTTCGTCTTTGATGAATACATTAGGGGTCTTGCGGCTGGCCAGCATGGGTGTAAAGCCTTCACCCATGGTTACCGGCTGGTCACCGGGAAGCACTTCCCGGTACCGCCACATGCTGGGCTCCCGGCCCCGCAGCGACTCCCGCGTGAATTTTCCCTTCAGCGAATTCAAATCAAAGCGGACATACAGCGATCCGCCGTCTTTAGGACAAAGTGTCTGAGGCTGCTGCGCGCTGATGTGATCACCGCATTTAGTGCATTCGAGATAAGCGATTTTGGCCATGGGAAAGAGTTTAGCAAAACCCTCTCGCCACCGAGGCACGGAGAAAAATAAAAAAAAATGGCCGCTGATTTGCGCTGATAACGCTGATAACACCAAAGAGAAGAATTTGAAATAGATGTATTTCCCGTCTTCTTCTGTGGACTTATCAGCGTTCATCAGCGCAAATCAGCGGCTCATTTTCTTTCTTCTACGCGGCCTCCGCCTTGCCCGGCTCAGCCGCCTGGATGCTGTAGGTCGTTGTGATTTCCGCGCCGCTCTCACGCACCATCGCGGCGACCGAGCAGTATTTCGACTCCGAAAGATGGATCGCTTCCTCCACCGATTGCGGGTCAATATCCACCCCGGTAATCGAGTGGTGAATGCGGACGTTGGTAAAGACCTGGGGCGGCGCGGGCTTCTGGTCGGCTTCCACCGAAACCTCGTACTCGGTTACGGTCTTGTGTTTCTTGTTGCGCAGAATCGTGGCCACGTCGAAGGCCGTGCATCCGGCCAGCGCCCCAGCCATCAGTTCGATCGGCTTGGGCCCGGTCTTGCCTACCATGTCGTCAATGATGAAACGGTGCCCGCTGCCGGTTTCCACCACGAACTGCAGCCGGGTTGGAAATGTCATCTTGATCTTTGCCTGGATCATTGCAGCCTCCTCATTCCTCGCAAGCCGGTTGTGCTGCGGCCCGCGTATATCTAAAATCCCGGCCTGTCATGGCAGGTCAGCACCGGACACTCGGCCTGCACCATCACCTTATAGGTCACGGTGTTCCGGAAGTGGGTCGCCAGGAACGACGCTCCGCGCACGCCAAATCCAATGAGATCGGCGTTGATCGCGCGCGCACGCTCCAGTATCTTCTCATCCGCCTCGCCTGCTTCAATCAGGAACTCCACCTTGCACCGCGGACTGATCTGCGGCAGATAGACTCTCTCCATCTCCTTCCGCAAAGGTTCGGCCAGGGCCCTGAAATCCGGATTGCTGGCGGTCTCCGGCGGCAGCACGTGCAGCAGCGTGATGCCCGCCGAGTACTCATGCGCCAGCGAAGCCAGATACGGGAACACCGCTCCCGACACGGGCGAAAGATCGGTGGCGAAAAGAATATTCTTGATCTCTTTGACCTCCCTGAACCGGGCGGTCACGTGCGGACCGACGGTCAGCACCGGGCCGTGCAGGTTGCGGCACAGCTCTTCGGCCACCGAACCCAGCATCAGCTTTTTGAACCCGCTGCGGCCGTGCGTGCCCACAATGGCCAGCTGGATGTGCTGTTCGCGTATCACCTTGTTCAGTTCCTCGACCGGCACCCCGCACTTCACCACCGGCTCGATGGCCAGACCCGAGAGCTCCGGAGCCTTGAGGAACCCGGCCATGGCTTCTTTCACGTCCTGCTCCTGGCGGTTTTCGAGTGAGGTGTAAGCTTCGGGCGTGGTCATGGGATACGGCAAAGGAGACCAGGCATGGGCCACAAAAACCCTGGACCCATAGCGGCGTGCTATCGCCGCTACCACCGGCAGGCCGGCGCGTGAGGCCTCGGAAAAATCAGTGGCGAAGAGAATGCGCTTCAATTCAATCGCCGGGACAATCGGGACAGCTACGGCGCTCATGATCTTGTACCTCCAACACTTCATCTTCGGCCTTGCCGCTGCCCGCCGCCGTGACTCATATCACAGGGTGGGGTGAGCAGTGGCACAGCCCCGCCCCGCCGCCGTGGCGCACGCTGGAATTGGGTGTTGGTAGTACCATGGTGCGTTGTGTCCCCTGGGCAAGACCGAGGAGGGATGGAATGATTCGCATATTGATCCGCAACTGGTGGCTGCTGGCCCTGCGGGGGGGCTTTGCCCTGTTCTTTGGCCTGATCGCTTTTTCCCTGCGCTCTGAAATCCAGGCCCTGGTGCTAAGGGCCATCGCTCTGACTTCTCTGGTAGTGGTGTTTGCCCTGCTGGCCTTTATCTCCGGGGCCTTCACCATCGCCGCGGCCCTCTGGGGCGCCACCCGGCTGAGCCACTGGTGGTGGCTGCTGCTCGACGGCCTGTTCGCCTGCGCCGCCGCAATCCTGGTTCTGGTGCTGCCCAACCTGACCCTGATCGAGCTGACCCATATCATCGCTGTGTGGGCGCTGGTCATGAGTGCCGTCGAACTGGGCGCCGCCGCCAAACTCCGCCGCCACATCACCGACGAACGCTTCCTGGCCGCCGCCGCGGCCGGCTCTTTCGTATTCGGAATGTACCTGACCTTCCACGGCGCAGCCGACGTAAGGGGCGCGCTGCTGTGGCTGGGCTTCTATTCCCTGTTCAGCGGGATCATGATGATGGCCCTGGCGTTAAGGCTGCGGAGTCTGAGGCATGAGCATCCGCATCTGGGAGCAGTCAGTACTTAGCATTCAGCCCTGAAACATTCCGGAAGACTGTAGAGAAAGCATTGACCGCAAAGGACGCTAAGGGCGCAAAGGAAACCGGGAAGATTGAACCCTTCTCTCTTCGCGTCCTTTGCGCCCTTTGCGGTGAACGCTTTTATTGCAGTTTTCCAAAAAGCTTCAGGGCTGAATGCTGACTGCTAAGTGCTGACTGCTTCTACATCACACTCGGCACAGTAATCCCCATCATCCCCAGGCACTCAATCAGCGCCCGCCGCACCACCGCGGCCGTGGCCAGCAGGAAACGTTTTTTCGCCTCATCGGTCTCGGTGAGGATGTGGTGCTTGTGATAGAAGTTGTTGAACATCTGCGCCAGTTGGAAGGCATACTTCGCCGCATACGCCGGTTCGGTGGTGGCGATGCACTGCTCCACGATGCTCGATAGCTGTCCGGCTTTCAGCCACAGCTCCCAGATTTCGTCGTCACTCAGGAAGCTCAGATCAACCTCGCCCTGGAACATGCTCTCCGGCGCCAATCCTGCCTTGCGAAAGATATTCGTTGCCCTCACGATGGCATACTGCGCGTACGGCCCGGTTTCGCCTTCAAAGCTCAGAGCTTCCTTGAAATCAAAGGCTATCACCGAGCCTTTGGTGAACTTGAGCATGAAGTAGCGCAGCGCGCCGATGGCGATCTGTGTGGCGATGCCCCGCCGTTCTTCCTCGGTCAGCTCGGGGTGCCGGGACTCCACTTCTTTCAACGCGGCGGCAATCAGCGAATCGAGCAGGTCATCGGCCTTTACGCCAAAGCCTTTACGCCCTGAGACTTCGATATACGACCGCTGCTGATCTTCCTCCGAGACCTCGTAGCCCAGCTCCATGGCACAGCCGGGCGTGAGCGCCACCATTTCGTACGAGAAGTGGTGGTAGTCCTCGGCCTGCTGCGTGTATCCCAGACCACGGATGGCCTCGATCACGTTGTTCTGCGGATCGCTCTGGCGCGAGTCAATCACGTTGTAGATGGCGCTCACGCCGCCGAAATGCGGATGCTCGGCCTCGCCCGACTCCGCCGAGATCCACACCTGGTGTCCGTCGGCGTACTGGTAAAAGCGCCGGTAGCCGAAGTCGCGCCCCAGCAGCCCGAACTTCCACAGATGATAGGCAATATCTTTGCCCACATACGTCACCGTGCCGTTCGAGCGGACGATTACCTTGGCGTCCTCATCCGGGCCTTCCGGAGCAGCTTCACCTTCGGCTGGCGCGGCCGGCTTGCTGCCCGCGCGCTTCATCACCCAGCATCCTTTGTTCTTGCCTTCGTTCTCGAAATACAGCACGCCCTTCTGCTTCATCTGCTCAAAGGCCAGGTCCCAGAAGTGCAGATGCAGAATTTCGCTTTCCTGCGGCAGAAAATCATACTGAATGCCCAGGCGGTCCATGGTCTCAAGATGGCGGCGGATGATGGCCGTGGCCACGATCGCGCCGATCTCCGCGGCCTCGTTGCCGCCCCGCTCAATCTCGTGCAGGGTCTGCAGCCGCAGCTTGAGGTGCTCCTTGTCCTCTTCGTACCACTGCGAGACCCGCGCATAGAGGTCCCAGCAGTAATAATCAAACGGACGCGGCGGCGCGCTGGCCGCAATCAGCTTCTCGATCTCACTCTTCCCTTTTTTCTCCAGATGCAGGAAACCCACCACCACGTCGGCCACCTGCACGCCGGTGTTGTCAATATAGTTCTGGATATCCACCTGCGCGCCCGAAGCCCGCAGCAGCCGGACGAACGTATCCCCCAGAATGGAGTTGCGCAGGTGCCCGATATGGGCCGCCTTGTTGGGATTGATGCTGGTATGCTCGACCAGAACCTTCTTGCCGCGAGCCTGGCCAATCGCTTTGGTCTGCGGCGCGAGCAAGAGCGAGGCGGCCGGCCGGCGTTCGAGCCGCGCATTGATATAGCCCGCCCCGGCGACTTCAAACTTCTCAAACCCCGGCACCACGCCCATCGCCGCCACGATCTCCTCGGCGATCTTCTTCGGCGGCTTGCGCAGCTTCTTCGCCAGCTCAAAGCTCAGAGGCAAAGCATATTCGCCCAGCTTGATATCCGGCGGCTGGTCAATCACAATGCGCGGCAATTCCACGCCATACTGCCGCTTAAGCAGCTCGCGGACGTGCCGGGTAAGTTTCTGCTGGAGTTCGAGATACAAAGCCGGTTCTGCCTTCTTAACTCATTGAGAGAAAACGAGATTATAACAAACAGATTGTTTCTGCCTTCCGCGGCCAGAACCTTGCCACTGATGAACACTGATAAAAGCACTGATACACACTGATGAAAGGCAAAAAACTTACCGCGGATTTGCACGGATGAACGCGGATAGGAGATTTGCCCGTTACCCCTCTACTACTACCACCAGAATCTTTGCAGACAGCGGCGATTTTGAAGATAACGGCAAACCGATGCCAATTCGCGTTGATTCGCGTTCATTCGCGGCCCATTGCTTTTTGCCACTCCCAATTGACGCAATCCGCACGGCAACCCTATGATGAAAAACAGGCAGACCCTTATGCGCATCGCCTATCTTGAGTGCTTTTCCGGTATCAGCGGCGACATGTTCCTCGGCGCCCTTGTGGATGCCGGGGTTCCGTCCGAACTGCTCGTCCGGACCGTGGAAGCGCTCGGCGTGGATGCCCGGCTTGAAATCTCACGCGTGGACCGCAGCGGCATCAGCGCCACCAAAGTGGATGTGATCGCCGCCGGGGAGAAGGAGTTGCCGCGCGAGGAGTTCTGGGAGAAAGAAGCACTCAGCACTCAGCAGTCAGCACTCAGCCCCTCGACATCTTCGCCTGCGACGCATACGCACGAACATTCGCATTCCCATGATCATGGGCATACTCATAGCCATGCTCACAACCACACCCATTCCCACAGCCACGCTCACGAGCATCACCATCGTGGACTGAAAGAAATCAAGGAAATCATCAACAAAGCCGCGATCAGCGAGACCGCCAAAGCCCGCGCCATCAGGATCTTTGAAGCGCTGGGCGCGGCTGAAGCCAAAGTCCACAACAGCAGCATCGAGAAGATCCACTTTCACGAGGTAGGCGCCATTGACGCCATCGTGGATATCACCTGCGCCGCCGTTGGCTCTGAGGCCCTGGACGTGGACGAAATTATCTGCTCGCCGCTGAATGTCGGCGGCGGCTCCGTGGTCTGCGCTCATGGCACGTTTCCGATTCCCGCCCCGGCCACGCTTGAATTGCTGCGGCATGCTCCGGTGTATTCCGGTGAAATTCAGAAAGAGCTGGTCACGCCTACGGGCGCGGCCATCGTGAGCGTGCTGGCCTCCCGGTTTGCTGGCTTTCCAAAAATGCGTCCCAGCCGTACCGGCTACGGCGCCGGGACCCGCGATTTCAAGGGACATCCTAATGTAGTTCGGCTGACCATCGGCGAGACTTCGGAAGAACATACGGCTGCGTTTCCCGAAGAGCCGATTACGATTCTCGAAGCCAATATTGACGACATGTCGCCCCAGGTCTTCGGCTACGTAATGGACCAGGCGCTGCATCAGGGCGCGCTCGATGTCTTCGCCACCCCGGTGCAGATGAAGAAGAACCGGCCGGGCATCCTGCTGTCGGTGGTTTGCCATCCAGAAGATGAGCAGAAGCTGACCCGGCTGATTTTTGCCGAAACCACCACGCTGGGCGTGCGCATGCGCGAGGAAAAGCGCGCCCGTCTGGCGCGCCGGCACGTGACGGTCAATACCCGGTGGGGCGAGGTGCGCATGAAGCTGGCCGGCGTGAACGGCAGCATCAGCAACTATGCCCCGGAATACGAAGACTGCCGCCGCATCGCCGAAGAGCGGCGCGTGCCGCTCAAATCGGTCATGCAGGAAGCCATGAAGGTCTATCTGGAAGAGAGCCATGGAAAAGGATAAGCGGCCCGGTTTTTACATTACGACACCCATCTACTACGTGAATGCGCGCCCCCACATCGGGCACGCCTATACCACGATCGTGTGCGACGCCATCGCCCGCCGCAAGCGCATGCTGGGGTTCGATACGTTTCTTCTCACCGGCACCGACGAGCACGGGCAGAAGATCGAGCGCTCGGCGGCCGCCGCCGGCAAGACGCCCCGGCAGTTTGCCGATGAAGTCTCCGGCCTCTTCCGCGGCCTGTTCGAGCGGATGAACATCTCCAACAACGATTTCATCCGCACCACCGAGCCCCGCCACGAACGCGGTGTGCAGCAGCTTTTCCGGGTGCTGCGGGAGAACGGCTACATCTACAAGGGCACATACACCGGCCAGTACTGCGTCTACGATGAGATGTATATTGACACGGCCGAAGCCGGCGCTAAGTGCCCGGAATGCGGACGGCCCACCGAGACGGTCAGCGAAGAAAACTACTATTTCAAGCTGTCGGCCTTTGCCGATAAGCTGCTGAAGTATTTTGAGGATCATCCCGAGTTTATCCGGCCGGAGACCCGGCGCAACGAGGTCATAGCCTTCGTGCGCGGCGGGCTGCGCGATCTTTCCATCAGCCGCAGCACCTTCAAGTGGGGCATCCCCGTGCCCGATGACCCGAAGCATATCGTCTATGTATGGCTCGACGCGCTGAGCAACTACTGCACCGCCGTCGGTTACGGCTCAGACGATCCCGGGGAGAGGAAGAAATTCGAGACTTACTGGCCGGCCGACGTGCATATGATCGGCAAGGAGATCATCCGCTTTCATTGCGTCTACTGGCCGGCATTTCTCATGGCCGCCGGCCTGCCGCTGCCCAAAGCGGTGATCGCCCACGGCTGGCTGCTGTTCGAGGAAAACAAGATGTCGAAGTCGCGCGGCAACATTGTGCGCGCCGAAACCGTGATTGACGTGCTGGGCAACGACGCCCTGCGCTACTTCCTGTTGCGTGAAATCGTCTTCGGGCAGGACGGATCCTTCAGCTTCGACGCCGTGGTGCAGCGCTACAACTCCGACCTGGCCAACGATCTGGGCAATCTGGCCAGCCGCACGCTGACCATGATCAGCCGCTACTTCAACGGATCGGTGCCCTACCCTTCGCCCACGGTCGCGCACAAGGATGCCGATGATGCGATCAAACGGCAGGCACAGTCCGTAATCGCCGATTTCGCCCAGCTGTTTGACGACTACCAGTTCTCACGCGCGATCGAGTGCGCATGGTCGCTGATCGGGACCGTCAACAAATACCTGGTGGAACAGGAACCATGGGTGGTAGCCGAAAAAGAAGGCGAAGAAAACAAATCGCGCCTGGCCACCATCCTTTACACTGCCGCCGAAGCCCTGCGCATCGTCACCGCGCTGGCCCATCCGGTGCTGCCGGAATCTACCGCAAAAATCTGGCATCAGCTGGGCCTGGGCGAGATCTCACGTCTGGATTTACAAACGCTTCAGTGGGGACAATTACCCCTGGGCGGCAAGCTGGGCAAAGTCGAGCCCGTATTCCCTCGCGCCGATAAGAGCGCCATCGAAAGGATGCAAACCATGGAACAGGAGCGCAACGCGCCAGCTCCGCCGACGACAACTCCCGCGTCTTCTGCAACCCCCTCAACGGCGACGCCATCACCGGCAGCGCCATCGCCTGTAACCCCAGGGGCAGCCGGTGCCGTGCCCGCAACCGTGGCCGTGGCCACGCCCGCACCTGCCGGCGACGGCAAAATCTCCATAGACGACTTCCTCAAAGTCGAACTTCGTGTAGGCCAGGTGAAGTTTGCTGAAAAGGTAAAAGGCGCGGACAAACTGCTGCGCCTCGAAGTGGATATCGGCACCGAGGTCCGCCAGCTGGTCGCCGGCATCGCTCTCGCCTATGAACCGGAAGCCCTCATCGGCCGCAAGGTGGTGATCGTCGCCAACCTGAAGCCGCGCAAGCTGCGCGGACTGGAATCCAACGGCATGATCGTGGCTGCATCGGTAGGCGAAGACGGCAAGCCCGTGCTGGCCGGATTTCTGGAAGACGTGCCGGTGGGGGCCAAGCTGAAGTAATTTTCTCCGTGACTCCGTGCCTCCGTGGTAAATTCCTGGAGAAAACTGCTTGTACATCGATTCGCATGCTCATCTCGACGGCCACAAATTCGACGCCGACCGCGCCGAGGTCATCGAGCGCGCCCGGGCGGCCGGGTTGCAGCGCATTCTGGCCATCGGCAACGGCACCGGCCCGGACTCGCTCGACTGCGCCATCCGGATTGCCGAAAAACATGACTGGATTTTTGCCACCACCGGCATCCATCCGCACGAAGCGCAGATGGCCAATGCGGCCGCTTACGCCGCGATGGAGCATTTCGCGAAGCACCCAAAGGTTGTCGCCTGGGGCGAGATAGGGCTCGATTATTTTTACGACCACTCGCCGCGCGACGTGCAGAAAGAAGTCTTCCGCCGCCAGATGGAACTGGCCCGGGCTGCGCGGCTGCCGATTGTCATCCACTGCCGCCCCAGCAACGACAGCGAAAACGCCTGGGACGACACGCTCGACATGCTGCGCGACCACTGGGCTCCCGCCGGCTTGGCCGGCATTCTGCACTGCTTCACCGGCGAGTGGAAGCACGCGCAGCGGGCGCTCGACATGGGCTTCTACGTCTCCTTTGCCGGCAACGTCAGCTTCCCCAGGGCGGAAAACATCCGCGAGGCCGCCCGCCAGGTTCCTCTCGACCGCATGCTGATCGAAACCGACTCGCCGTATCTCGCCCCGGTGCCCCACCGCGGAAAGCGCAACGAGCCTTCTTTCGTAGTCAACACCGCCGAAACTATCGCCCAGTTGCGGGGCATGAGCAAAGAAGAAGTGGGCGAGAAGACGACGGAGAATTTTTATACGCTGTTTCCGGGGACGAAGTAGCCGTCAGCAGCCGGCACTCGACGATGAACCCCTGGCTTCGTTTCGCAGCTCAAATGCGGATTGCCGCTGCATTGCCTGATTTCATCTTGCAGGCGATGCACCGGCAACCCGGTTTTAATTAGAAACCATGGCGAACAGGCGGTCTATTCGCTATTACAGGCCGAATTTTCCGGTATCAACCCATTTCATGCTCAAGATTGACCAGAAGTCGCTGGCGAATTGGGAGAGAATGTAATCATAAGGCAAATAGCCGTAACCGCTATCGCCCCAGCTCTTCCCCCAGGAGTTCTTGAAAATCAGCGCTCCGGTTGTTTCTTTTTGGGAGTTAAGGTTCTTGATTTTAAGCGTATCGTCATAACCCACAGCGGCCACGGCGTGTCCCCAGATGGCTCTCTCACCCGGTGAGGGG
>Ga0153915_10005880_pt1 | contig 11438 bp, 14 predicted proteins | sample Opewatmetagenome_2_FD_107003 | JGI IMG/M metagenome (GOLD analysis project Ga0153915, IMG submission 107003) | Freshwater wetland microbial communities from Ohio, USA - Open water 3 Core 3 Depth 3 metaG | ecosystem: Environmental > Aquatic > Freshwater > Wetlands | place: USA: Ohio, Lake Erie...
GCCGGAACGGGCGATACATACAGATCGGAATTTACAATCCAATCTATAACAAGTATGTTAAAAAGATTTGGAATTACTGTTCCGCAGACAGATCTAAAAACAAAAAACGTTGCCGGTGTAATGGTAACGGCAACATTAAACTCATATTTAAAACCCGGTTCTAAATTTGATGTTGTTGTTTCGTCTATGGGCGATGCAAAAAGTTTGAATGGAGGCACTTTGTTAATGACGCCAATATCGGGAATGAATGGAACGGTTTACGGATATGCTCAGGGTCCAATTTCCATCGGAGGTTATGATTATACTACTGCAACCGGGAACAGGATAGTTAAAGGTCATGCGCTTGCCGGAAGAGTTCCACGAGGTGGAATTTTGAAAAGTGAAATTCAACCGACAACGGAGTACACCCAGGAAATTAAGATATTTCTAAAAGAACCGGATATGCAGACATCGGTTAATGTGTCGAACGTTGTAAATACTAAATTTGGAAACGGAATTGCAAAGTCAGTCAGCCCGGCGGAAGTGACGGTTCAAATTCCTCAGGATAAATCTGCCGATGTTATCGGTTTCCTCGCAGAACTTGAATCGCTTGCGGTTGAAACAGATGTTGAGGCAAAGGTTGTTCTCAACGAAAGAACCGGAACAGTTGTTTCGGGCAGTAATGTTGTTATTCAACCGGTATCTATTACTCACGGAAGTTTGAATATTACGATTAGATCGTATCCAATGATATCTCAGCCCGGTGCTTTTTCGAAAGGAACAACAGCAGTATTCAATAATATTATTCCTTTTGCACAGCAGGATTCAACAAAAACAATTGCGTTAAGTAAATCAGCGAATGTTCAGGAAGTTGCGGCTGCATTAAATTCTCTGAAGGTTGCGCCTAAAGATATTATTGCAATTTTCCAAGCATTAAAAGAAGCGGGCGCTTTAACCGCTGAACTAATTATTATGTGATTATCATGAACGAAGTAGCGCTTAAAATAACGAATGCCGATAAACATATTCAAGGATCGTCGGCAAATAAAAATCTTTCGCAGGAAGAAAAGCTGAAAATTGCCAAGACTGCAAAAGATTTTGAATCGTTGATGACTTCGATGATGATTAAAAGTATGAACCAAACTACCGAAGAAGGGATGTTTGGCAACGAAAGTTTTGGCGGCGACGTTCTTGATACTGTTTTTGAAACCGAACTTGCAAAGCAGATGACAAAAGGCAACGGAATGGGAATTGCCGAAGTGCTTTATAAAAAAATAACAAATGAAGAACTTGATCCGGCAATTTTTTATCAGAATTTAAATCCGGCTGAAGCAGTAAAAAAAGTTTCAATAGAAAAAATTAATATTAAAGCAAACTCGGATAATGTAGATGGAATTCAACCATCGAACGAGTCGTTAAAAAGGCTCGATTATTACGATACAATTATTGATAAAGCTTCTCAGGAGTACGGAATCGACGAAAATTTGATAAAATCGGTAATACTTGCAGAATCTGCAGCAAACAGCAAAGCGGTTTCGCCGGTTGGTGCTAAAGGATTAATGCAATTAATGGACTCAACTGCATCGGATCTCGGTGTCGAAAATTCGTTAGATCCGCAACAAAATGTTATGGGAGGAGCTAAATATTTATCCAAAATGCTTCGACAATATAATGGGGATTTGGATCTTTCCCTTGCGGCATATAATGCGGGTCCGGGAGCTGTAAATAAATATAATGGTGTTCCGCCATATGAAGAAACAAAGAATTATATATCCAGAATAAAAGGTTATTTAAACTATTTCAACGGTTAAAAAAATGAATAAGAAAGAATTATTAGAGATAATGAACGAACTGCTCGCAGTTCTTGAAAAACTGAGAGAAGCAGGATTTAGAAAACAGAGAGCTTTGATTGAAAATAGTTTTGAAAGGATTGAAGGTGCCGTCAAAGATGAAGAAAAGTACATTGCCGAGCTCAAGGTTATTCATAAAAAACGTGTGGAGATTCTTGATGAAGTATCTAGAGAATTTTCGCTTGTTATCAATAGTAAAAAATTCAGCGATTTCTTGAAAGCGATATACGGTAGAATTGATAATAAGTATTATGACGAACTCGTACAGAAGAACAGCGAATTAGGCACTCTTCTCGGGAATGTAAATCTTCTCAACCTGCAAAACAGATATCTTACGGAACAAGCATGGTCTTTCAATAAATCGTTGATTAACGAGCTGTTTCTAAATAAGAAAAAATCAATAATTGACAGGAAAGTATAATGGCGATAAGTAGGGTATTGGATATTGCCGGAAAAGGTTTATCTGTTTACCAAAGCGCTTTAAGCGTTACTGCGAATAATGTGGCTAACTCGTCGAATGAAGATTATTCACGGCAGAAGGTTGTTTTATCAGCTACAGCATCGCAAAAGATTGCGGGGCTTACGTGGGGTTCCGGCGTTACTATTTCCGAAATTACACGTGTTCACGATAATTTATTAGAAAAACAGATATTAACCTATAACCAAAGTAATTCGTATCAGGAAACTAAATCCGAATTACTTTCGGAAATTGAAAATGTTATTTCGGAGCCGACTGATAGCGGACTTGCGACATTAATGGACGAGTTTTTTAGTTCATGGACGGAATTATCTGTCTCGCCTCAGTCATCTACTTTAAGAAACCAAGTAGTTACTACTGCTCAAAGCATATCTACAAGAGTAAGTGAACTTTATAGCGATCTTGATTCGGTTAGCAGCGATTGTGTTAGTAATTTTAAAGCGGATGTGGATACGATTAATAATCTGCTTGATACTATTAAGACCTATAACAATCAGATTTCCTCGGCAACAGTGGCGGGAGAAACGCCGAATGATCTTTTAGACCTGCGCGATGCGGCAATCAGCGATCTGAGCGAGATTGTTAACATTAGTGTTGCTTATAGCGATTCCAATGTTGCCCAAATTACAATTGGCGGTGTTTTTGCATGCGACGCGAATTACTCCGTAGATTTTACGACTTCCTTAAAAGATGGAGAATTATCGCTTGTTTCAACAGATAGTCAGAAAACAGCAGTGCTTAAAGGGGGCGATATTTATGCGTATGCGGATGTTTATAATAATGTAGTTCCATCTTATATTGAAGAAATAGACACTTTAATGAATACTCTGGTTGAGGCGGTTAACAGTATTCATTCAACAGGTTATACAAATACTGATCCGCAAATGACAGACATTGATTTTTTTGAAAGTTATTCGGATGGGAATTTAGTAATTAACCAAAGCATTGTTGACGACCCGAATAACATAGCCATTTCATCAGACGGTACCGAGGGTAACGGCGATATTGCTGTTTCTATTGCAGAGCTTGCAGATAAAGAATTAATTGATGGTTCAACGCTATCGGAAACTTACGGCTCATTTATTACAAAAATCGGAACGGACATTACTACTTCTGACAGCTTGCTCGAATCGAGCGGACAAATTTTGGAACAATTAACAACTGAAAAAGCTTCTTATTCCGGAGTTTCAACCGATGAGGAAATGACGAATCTGATAATATATCAAAGAGCTTATCAGGCTTGCTCAAAATTAATTTCAATTGAAGACGAAATGCTGGACACATTAATAAATATGGTGTAATTATGGGCATAAGAGTAACAGATTTAATGATGAGTGGTAGTTATCTTACTACTATTAACAAGACGAAAAATAAAATATCAGAACTTTCTGAGGAAGTTGCTACAGGGGAAAAAATACAATCTCCGTCGGATGATCCCATAGGGACTGCGAAATTACTTGCTCTTAATAAGAGGTATGCTGATTGTGAAACGTACATTAACAATATTGATGAGGCTAGCGCTTTTGTGAACGAATCTATTACTGCAATGGAATCTATGGAAACTGAAGTTACAGATGCATTATCAATGCTGACTGAAATCAGCAGTTTGTCGGAAGACTCTTCTCTTACTTCTTATGCGGAAGAACTTGATTCGGTTATTAATTCGCTTTTATCACTTGCAAATACAGAATCAAACGGCAAATATCTTTTTGGCGGTACCGACTATTCGGAGATGCCGTACGCTTTAAGTTCGGATGGCGATTCGGTTTGTTGTCAGGTAGATGCTTCCGGACAAACAACAGTAAAGATCACCAATAATTCCTCCATTAAAATAAATACAACCGGTGCGGATCTTTTCAATACAATTGTTGAACAAAGCGGGAACATTAGTTCGGCAACGACCGTCGGCGGTACAGTTACATCTCAAACAACAGTTTATGATGGGTCTGGAAATGAATATACTCTTAATTTAACATACACTAAAACTGCCGCTGATAAATATGACTTGACATATACAGTCAATGATAGTTCGGGTACTACGGTATATACTTCAGCCAGCGCAGCTAGTTTAAAATTTGATTCGACAAGCGGAAAATTGTTGACTGTGGATGGCGAGGAAAGTACTTCACTCAATATATATATTGAAGACAGCAATATTAATTTTACATTGGATCTTGAAAACACAACTGAAACCAGTTCAGCATCGTCATTATCGTATAGCGCGAATCAGGAAAGAGATATTTTTAGTACGTTGATTGCAATAAGAAATAATTTGGCAAACGGCGTTACACCCTCGGATGAAGATATTGCTGTCGTGGAAGACTTCTACAATAATCTCTTGGATGCAGAAGCAAAAGCCGGCAACACAATCAACCAGCTTGATAATACTGAAACGTTTCTTGAAAGCCGCGAAACAATGCTGACTGATTTAATAGCAAACGTAAACGAAGTCGACACGACCGAAGCTGCTTTGGAATTAGAAACCCAGCAAACTGTGCTTGAACTTTCATACCAAATGGCATCTTCAACTTTGACAATGTCGCTACTTGATTACTTATGATAAAAAAAATTGGTGGTATAAACGGATTTATACTTGGTGTTCTTTCAATCTTTGGTGCATTTTTTATTGAAGGTGGATCACTACAAAGGCTGTTTCTTGCAGCTCCTTTACTTGTTGTTTTTGGTGGAACATTCGCTGCTGTAATTATCGGTTTCGGATTTGAGAACATAAGTAAAATATTTCAGCTTATAAACTTGGCTTATTTTCCAAAAGCATATGACCTGCAAAAATTAATAGATAATTTTTTCAGGTTATCAGTAAAAGCAAGGAAAGAAGGGTTGCTTTCAATCGAAAAAGAGGTTGACTCGTTTGAATATGTTTTTACTCAAAAGATAGTAAGATTTGCCGTTGACGGTACGGATAAAGAAACATTGGAAAATCTTGCATTACTTGAAATGAGAGCAATGCAGGATAGACATAACTCGAAGATTTTTATCTTTAGCAAAATGGGAGGTTATGCGCCAACAATGGGTATTCTTGGTACTGTTATGGCTTTAATAATGACTTTAGCAAATGCGGGTTCCGACCCGAATCTTTTAATAAAAAATATTGCCTCGGCATTTATAGCCACTTTGTGGGGAGTTCTTTCCGCAAATCTTATTTGGCTGCCGATTGGAGATCGATTAAAACAATGTCATTTGGAAGAAAGACATATGATGGAAGTTTCCCTGGAGGGAGTGCTGGCGCTTCAGAGCGGAGAAATTCCTTCGATATTGCGGGCAAGACTGATAAGCATGCTTCCTCAAAAAGAACAATTGGTAATGATAGGTATCTAGAAGACAGTTCCAATATGTTTCACGAAGAAGCAGACAAGGATAGGTATTTAATCACGTATGCCGATCTTATTACTCTTTTGCTTGGATTATTTATAATTCTTTATGCAATTTCAAATGTTGATTTGGCAAAATATTCCAAAATAACGTCGGCAATGGAGACGTATTTCGGAAATAAAAGCAATATTATAATAAAACAGAATTTTAGTCCGACCGGCGGTAAAGTTATTGCCTCCAGGATTGATGATCTTAAAACGCAACTTGCCAATGCAATTGTAAAACATAATTATACAAGCTCGGTCACTTTGGAAGAAAACGAAAGAGGAATTACAATACATATTTTAGAAAACATTTTGTTTGCATCGGGCAAGGCGGAATTGAATTCAAAATCGAAATTGGTTTTAAATGAACTTGCGGGAATTTTAAAACAAATTCCAAATGATATTAGGGTTGAAGGACATACTGATAATATTCCAATTAATTCTATGATTTACCCGTCCAACTGGCATTTATCTGTTGCGCGGGCTTTGAGCACTGCATATTATTTTATCAGCGAAAGAAAATTAAATCCTGATAAAGTAACAGTTGTCGGTTACTCGGAGTATAAACCGGTTGCCGAGAATTCTTCCATGGAGGGAAGAGCTAAAAATAGAAGAGTAGATATAGTAATAATAAAATAGAACGAACATGAAAATAACAACATATCAATTTGGCGAAATTGAGTACAATGAAAACTCAATAATCAATTTCTCTTCGGGAATTTTTGGATTTGAAAACCTGAAGCAGTTCTTACTTCTTCAAACCGAAGAAGGTTTATTCCATTGGCTAAACTCAATAGAACAACCGGAAATTGTTTTTCCGGTTGTTCTATTGAGCTTAATAGACGAATCTTATCCGCAAAAAGATACTTCCGAAGCTTTTGGCGTTGTTACTTTGAATGCCGATCCTTTGAAAGTAAGGGTAAATATGAAAGCGCCCATTTATGTAGATCAAAAAAACAAAACTGGTCACCAAACTATTCTTGACGAAGATAAGTTCGTGATTGACTATCATCTTTTCGTTGAAGGTTGAGGTGGATAATGCTAATTCTTAAAAGAAAAATTGACGAAGAAATAAGAATCGGTTCCGACATTACAATAAAAATATTAAGTGTTTCGGACAACCAGGTTAAAATCGGTATTGACGCACCCAAAAGTATTGAAGTTTACCGAAGTGAAATTTTAGCAAAAGTTAAGGAAAAATTAATTGAGGCAACGGAACGTAGTAAAGAACCTATTAAAAATGTTGCAAAATTAAAAATCAATAAAGTTCAGAAGTAGAAAAGTGGAAACAATAAAAAGTCAAATTAAAATTTTAGTTGTCGATGATTCTAATGTAATTCGACACGCGCTTAAATCATTTTTTGAAGAATACCGGTTCGAAGTGATTACTTGCGACGACGGCATGGAAGGAATTCAAAAAGCAATTGAGCATAAACCGGATATTATTTTTCTCGATTTAATGATGCCAAATGTTGACGGCGTGAAAATGCTGCAAATTATAAAAATGATAGATACGTTGAAAAGTATTCCAACAATCATAATAAGCGGCAACACAAACAAAACAAATGTTTTAACTGTTATTGAAGCAGGTGCAGATAGGATTATATCTAAACCTTTGAAGAAAGAAGTTATCGTTAAAAATATGGTCGAACTTCTTGGAAAAGAAAAGGTCGGTTTCCTCGAGAATAACACAAAATTTAATGAGCTCGAAACTAATGAACTTGTAAATCAACTTCGAAAACATTTTCTAAACAGCTTTGTTCAAAAAAGGCGGTTCCTTATTAATGGCTTGGAATCCAAGAACGAAGATTTAGTAAAAGCGGTTGCCCACGAAATAAAAGGTGCCGGCGGATCTATCAGATACCCACTTCTTACTACTATAAGTGATGAAATTGAAACAATGATTACAAGCGGAAATGCAGATTGGGATATTATTAAGGTTAAGTGCAATCAAATTTTTTCTATTGTTAACGAAATGCAAAACTACGGTTCTAATTAGGAGAAAAAATGTTTGTTATCATTGGAATAGCAGTAGTATTCGTGGCGGTCCTTGGCGGTTTTATGATGGCAGGCGGTAATCCATTACTGATACTTCAAATCTCGGAATTTATTGTAATTGTTGGTACCACAATTGGTAGTGCGTTAATTATGGCTTCACCATCTCTTCTCAAGAAAATTATTGCAGCAGTTTTTGGAACTTTTGGAAGTCATGGTTATAGTAAACAAGATTATTTGGAATTACTAAAATCATTCAACGATTTGTTTCTTGTAGCTCAAAGAGACGGACTTTTATCAATTGAGTCGCACATTGAAAAGCCGAAAGAAAGTAAAATCCTTAGTATGAATAAAAAATTTGTTGATAACCAATTCACAAGCAGCTTTTTCTGCGATACCATGAAAATTATGCTTTCCGGTGCTGTTCCTCCTCATGAACTTGAAAGTTTAATAGATACCGAAATTGAGACGTTTGAGCTGGAAAGCCGACCTGTTGCGGGAACGTTATCTAAAATTGGAGATGCGTTTCCAGGAATTGGAATTGTTGCAGCGGTACTAGGTATTATTATCACTATGGGCTCAATTAACGCTGGTGCAGAAGCTGTAGGCGAGCATGTTGCTGCAGCCCTTGTTGGTACATTCCTCGGAATTTTACTTTCGTACGGATTTGTAAATCCATTAGCCACAAATGTAGAACACGTTATCGAAGGGAAAGTTCGATACCTTGAAACCATTAAAGCATGTGTTGTTGCTTATGCCAAAGGCAATCCGCCAATAATAGCTGTAGAAATGGCAAGACGAACAATATTTTCCGATGATCGACCTTCATTCGCAGAACTTGAAAATTATATCAGAGGTAAAAAAGCTTAACTATGGCAGATCAACGCGAACAACCCATTTTTATTAAGAAAAAGAAATCCAAGGGACATCACGGAGCTCATGGCGGCGCATGGAAAGTTGCATATGCGGATTTTGTTACCGCGATGATGGCTCTTTTTATTGTTCTCTGGGTTCTTGCTCAAAGCGAGGAAGTTAAACAAGCAGTTTCTGGATATTTTAGAGATCCGGCCGGTTTCGATATGAAAAGCGGAAGTAAGCCAGGTGCTAGAAATGAAGTTATAAATCTGCAACTTGAAGCCAAACAACTTCAAATGGAAATGCAGCAGAAAAAATTTACAGAATTAAAAGGAAAAATAACAGAAGAGATAAAACAAAATCCGACTTTATCAAAGATATCTGATCAAGTTGATATAACTATGGTTAAAGAAGGTTTAAAAATTGAAATGTTGGAATCTACAAGCAGCGTGTTCTTTGATATCGGTAGTTCGCAGCTTAACACCAAAGCCCAACAAATTCTTAATACTATCGGAGGTAACTTGAAAATACTTCCGAATATGATAGCTGTAGAAGGGCATACGGATTCCAGGAAATATATAGGTGATATACAAAATTATGATAACTTTAATTTAAGTGCCGATAGAGCAAATGCCGCAAAAACCGCTTTGGCTAAAGGAGGAGTTGCCGAATCCCAAATTGATGAAATCCGTGGATATGCAGATAAAAGGTTACGCGATAAAAAAGATCCGTTTAATGTTGTTAACAGAAGAATTAGTATAATAATTAAGTACACTGAATAATATGAAAAATATTTTAATTGTAGAAGACGATCCGTTTAGCAAAGAATTTTATAATCTGATCTTGAAAAGAGCAGGGTATAATCCGTATGTTACCGACCGTGCCGATGAACTTGAAGATATTTTAATAAAAGCAAATTATTCGTTGATAATAATGGATATAAATCTTAAAAAAACTTCGCTCCACGGCGAGAGAGTTGATGGAATTATGATATCTAGTTTTTTAAAAAGCGACAATCGATATTCGCATATTCCAATTATTCTTGTTACGGCTTATTCTACCGCATCCATAAAAGGCGAGATGCTTGTAAAAAGCAAAGCTGAAGGATTAATCACAAAACCGATAACCGATATAAATTTGTTTATTTCCCAATTAGAAAATGTGATGCTCAATTGAATACTAAAGACAAAATATTGATAGTAGAAGACGAAAAAGATACTCGTTTCATCTTGAATAAACTTCTTACTAAAAACGATTACGAAGTTGAAACTACCTCTAACGGTAAAGAGGCTCTCGAATTAATAAAAACATTTGTACCGAAGGTTGTTTTGGCAGATTGGACAATGCCGATTATGGACGGAATTGAATTATGTAACCATATAAAATCGGATGAAGGTACAAAATTAATTTATTATATAATTCTTACAGCCCGTTCTTCGCTAAATGACAAGATACGCGGTTTGGATATTGGAGCCGACGATTTTTTAAGCAAACCTATTGAAAATCAAGAATTGCTTGCGAGGATAAGAACAGGAATCAGAGTTCATAATTTGCAGATTGAATTGAAAAATGTGGAGCATTCCAAAGCAATTGTAGAAATGGCTTGTACTATCGGTCACGAAATAAATAATCCGTTAAGCAGTCTCGTTGTTTCTATGAAAAACTTAGAAGATGAACTAACCTCGCTAAATCAGCAAAAATTTGTTGATGATTTGGTCCTAATCAATAAATCCATCCAAAGAATCAAACAACTTGTTAATAATCTTGTGCATATTAAAAATCCTGAAATAATTGATTATACGGATAGTCAAAAGATGATTAAACTCGGTTAATTCCGATTCCGGATTAAAGTTTTTATTAAATCCTTCGATAATATAAGGGGAGGATTGCGAATGTTACAAGGAATTACAAATATATCGACAAATACCGAACATGGAGAAGTAAAAAAAGATTATAAGCTTTATGGGAAACATCGTTCGTATATGTCCAGCGAGGAAAGCAATGATTTAATTCAAGTCTCTCCTGCTTTTAAATTTCTTGCTAGACTTAATTGGAAAATCGAGACAATCGATACCAGCGATAAAGAAAAGATTAGGCTGAGTTTTTCCATTCTTGATTATATTTTTAAAATAACAATTGATCTTAGATTACTCTCGCACTTGAATAAAGTTTACTTCGAAGTTAAAAGAAGAAATGGAAAAAAAGCTATAAACTTAGTAATAAGCGCTCCTTCTTCAATTCCCGAACATGAAAACATGGAAAACATTCTGTTGGAAAGTTTTGATGTTTTGTTTACAAGACTAGAGTATTTCGTTATAACAAATGAATTCCAGGCAAACGGGAAAAGAGTTACTTACGGTTATTACGAAGATCTTGTTCCGGGACTAAAAAAAGAATTTCAAAAAATCTTATTTGCCCTTCTTGTATTTGCCGAAAAATTGACTTCGCAAAAAGTATTGGAAAGGTTTAAACAAACTAATCCGAATAGTATTTTCGAAACATTAAGACTAGAAAATGTTGAAGTTTGTTGATTATAAAGACCTGAACCAAGCTAAAAGCATCGAGTCGCTTGCGGAATTTAAAACACTCCATAGTTTACCGGACTCCAAACCAATAGCTATTGTTAATAAATCGTGCAGAATGATTTACGTGAACAATAGTTTTTTCGAAATCTTCGGTATAAAAGAAAACAGCAGTATTAGCGAAACGGAGACCGTACCGGATTTGGAACGGACTGTGATTGGTTTGTTTCAAAGTCAGTTTTCAAATTTAAATATGGAAGTTTTTCTTCCAAACGATAATTCCAGAACTCTGATGTTGGATGCCGAAAGAGTTATTATTTCCAACGAGGAATATATTTTATTAATCTTCAATACGGTTCAACAAAAAATCACTTTGGAAGGAAGA
>Ga0153915_10005881_pt1 | contig 11437 bp, 8 predicted proteins | sample Opewatmetagenome_2_FD_107003 | JGI IMG/M metagenome (GOLD analysis project Ga0153915, IMG submission 107003) | Freshwater wetland microbial communities from Ohio, USA - Open water 3 Core 3 Depth 3 metaG | ecosystem: Environmental > Aquatic > Freshwater > Wetlands | place: USA: Ohio, Lake Erie...
CTGACAGAGATAATAGGCAGGCAGAAAGTCAACGACAGACCCGAGGTTCTCGACAGATATTCTCATGATAATAGCTTTACCCCGCCGATGCGACCACGGCTGGTGGTACAACCCCGTAATGCATATGACGTGCAAAAGATTGTGGTGTGGGCCAACCAAACGAGGACACCCCTGGTACCGGTAAGTTCAGGTGAACCCCATTTTCGCGGTGACACCGTACCGAGTATGTCGGAAGCGGTCATAGTGGACCTGCGCCGGATGAACAAGATTGTCAGGGTTGACCGCAGGAACAGGATGGCGATAGTCGAACCGGGAGTGACCTACACACAGCTCCAACCGGCCCTGGCTGAGGTGGGTTTGAGGCTCTCCACGCCACTCCTGCCTCGCCAGTCAAAGTCGGTAGTCGCCAGTCTGCTGGAAAGGGAGCCAAGACTGGAGCCCAAGTACGGCTACACACTGCTCGAGCCATTGAGATGCCTGGAGGTAGTCTGGGGCAATGGGGAGATGCTGCGAACCGGTGAGGCAGGTGGTTATTACCCCACGCTGGAGCAGCAATGGCAGATGGGTCTGGCTCAGGTCTTCTCCGGAGGTCCCGGTCAGGTGGACTATTACCGGCTTGTTTCCGGGGCTCAGGGCAGTATGGGTATCGTGACCTGGGCATCAGTGAAGTGTGAGATTCTGCCTAAGGTTCACAGGTTCTTCTTCATACCGGCGGATGAACTGACCGACATGATAGAGTGCGCTTACCGACTGCTGAGAATCAGGCTGGGTGACGAATTCCTTGTACTAAACAGTGCTGAGCTGGCTGCTATCCTGAGTAGAGATGCCGATGAAGTACAAACAGTGCGAGATAGACTGCCTCCGTGGGTTATCATTATGGGAATTGCCGGGCGTGACCTCTTTCCGGAGGAAAAGGTGAACTACCAGGAAAAGGATGTCAAGGACATAGCGCAGCAGTTCGGCCTGAAACTACTTCCGGCGGTCTCCGGCATCAGAGCTGGAGAGATAATGACCGCCATACTCAATCCGTCCCCCACACCTTACTGGAAGTTAACCTACAGGGGTGCCTGTCAGGATATCTTCTTTCTGACCACGCTGGATAAGATTCCCACATTTATCAATACTGTGTTTGCTACGGCGAACTCGCTGCAATATCCGGTCTCGGATATCGGCATCTACATCCAGCCTCAGCACCAGGGTACCTCCTGTCACTGTGAATTCAATCTGCCTTACGCCTCAGGGGACAGCATGGAAACTGAACGTGTCAGGGAACTTCTGGAGATGTCCAGTGAAGCCTTGATAAAGCAGGGTGCCTATTTCTCGCGGCCTTATGGTATCTGGGCGGACATGGTCTACAACCGGGATGCAGCTAACAAGGAGATGATAAGGACCATCAAACGGATATTCGACCCCAACAACATACTGAACCCGGGGAAGCTTTGTTTCTAGCAGAAATGAAAGGCGAGGTATGAAAGGATATGGCTCTAGAGGACTATAGGGAAGATTGTACAGACTGCAGCCGTTGCTCCTACTGCAAGTGGATCCCGCTTGACCACATCAAGAGCGCTAAGTTTGCCAGGGCCTGTCCCAGCATTGAGTACTGCGGCTTTCAGGCCTATTCCCTGGGCGGCAGGCTATCTGTCGGTCTTTCTCTGCTCGAGAACAGAATCGGCTACAACGATGAACTGAAAGATATCGTCTGGGAATGCCAGATGGATGGGGCATGTGACGTTTCCGACAAAGTCTGTCGCTATAACATCCGCGGGCTTGAGGCAATGCGTGAAATGCGCTTCAGGCTGGTCGACGATGGACAGACACTGCCTCAGCACAAGCCGTTCATCAATAACCTTCATAAAGAACAGAATATGATGATGGAGCCCCGGGCGAATAGAGGCAAATGGGCTGACGGACTGGATGTAAAGGACCTGGCCGAGGAAAAGGCTGCGGTGGTCTTTCATGCCGGCTGCCACTACAGCTATGACACAAAACTGCGGAAGACAGCCAGAATAGCTGTCATGATGCTCAGGGACGCTGGCGTGGATATCGGTATCATGGGAAAGAACGAATCGTGCTGCGGCGGCAGGGCTTACCAATGGGGATACCGTAAAGAGCTGAAGGCATTTGCCCGAAAGAACGCCCGGGCATGGACTGATGCTGGAGTGAAGACGGTGGTCACGCCGTGCGCCGAGTGTTACTACGCCTTTAAGCGGCTTTACCCCGAGATCGGTTTTACTTTTCAGGTTGTTCACGTTGCGGAATATATCGACCGCCTCATCAAGAAAGGCAGGATAAAACTGACCAGGAGCGTGCCTTTGACAGTCACCTATCATGACCCCTGCCACCTGGGTAGGCTGGGCGAGCCGTATGTGCCCTGGCAGGGCACCAGACAGAAAATATACGGGCAGATTCCAGTCTGGAAACCAAGCAGACCCAGGTATACCGGTGCCTGGGGGGTTTACGATGCCCCAAGGAACGTCTTAAGGACCATACCTGGCCTGACGCTGGTGGAGATGGAAAGAATCAGGGAGTATGCCTGGTGCTGTGGCGCCAGCGGCGGGGTGCTGGAAGCATATCCAGACTTTGCCGCCTGGACGGCAGCACAAAGGCTTGCCGAAGCAAAAACCACTGGCGCGGAGGCGATAATCACCGCCTGCCCGTGGTGTGAAAGGAACTTTGCCGATACGGCAAGAAAACGACACGAAAAGATCAAGGTCTATGATATCGTAGACCTTGTACGGATGGCGCTATAACAACGGAAGGGAGCAGACAATGGCATTACCAAGAGACGCGTACCGTGCTTTCGAAGATGTAGTAGGCCCCAGATACATCTCAGAAGACCCGGCCGTATTGGACTCGTACGCTTACCAGTGGCTGGCTGAAACCGTCCGCCCCAACCAGAGTAAGTTCATGACCAGGCCGGAGGCGGCTCTGTTGCCAGCTAGTACCAAAGAAGTCCAGGCCATAGTAAGGACCTGCAACAAATACAAGATAAAGTTTAAAGCCTATTCCACGGGATGGTACTTCTACGGTGCTCCCCTTAGCGAGGGCGTTATACAGCTGGACATGCGGCGCATGGACCATATTCTCGAGATTGATAAAAAGAACATGTTCGCCGTGATAGAGCCCTATGTTATCGGCGGTGTGCTCCAGGCGGAGGTGATGAAACAGGGGCTGAATTGCACAGTAACCGGGGCCGGGGCTAGCTGTGCCACCCTGGTCGGCGCCGCCTGTTATCACGGAGCCGCCGGCACCTCAATTTACACCGGCGAGTTGAGAGAGAACCTGCTCGGGGCGGAGTGGGTTATGCCCAATGGGGAGATACTAAGAACGGGGTCTATAGGTTCTGGGTGTGGCTGGTTCTGTGCCGAAGGACCGGGCCCGAGCATGAGAGGTATCATCAGGGGTGCACTGGGAGCCAGGGGTGGCCTGGGTGTATATACCAAGTGTGCCGTGAAGCTGTCTCCCTGGCCGGGGCCGGCGGAGTATCCCATCGAAGGCACCGTGCCCGCTTACCGCTCTCCACTTCCCCGAAACTTCAGGGCATACACTCTGGCCTTTAAGGACTGGGCTAGTCTGTTCGAATCGTATTACAGACTATACGATAACGAGATATGCTACTATGCGCACCGGCAGTGGACCATGCTGGGTGCCGACCTGGGTCCGGCTTTCTGGATGCTCTACCAGGACCCTACCAAGTCACTTGACGACATTGAGGAGTTTGTGCGGAAGAAGGACGTAAAACAGGTCACTGAGGAAATGAGGTATTCATATCAGGTGGTGCTGGTGGGCATTAGCCAGCGGGACATTGAGTATAAGGAGAAGGTGCTGGAGCAGATATTGGAAGAGACCGGGGGCTGGAAGGTCAAGAAGTGGCTGGAGCCGAAGATGGAGCAGTTTTCGTTGCTGTACCTCCTCAGGCTGGGAAAGAAGAACCTGAACTTCGTCTATACCGGCGGTTGGATAGGCAACTTCATGCAATCGGGGACACCAGATTTTGTGAGAAGATACGAGCCGATCGCCGAACAGGCGACCGAGGAATTCCAAGAGAAAGGACTCCTGGTGGACTGCGGCGCGGATTCAATGATGGGAGGCGTCGGCTCCGTCGGTGGTGGGGGACAATGCGGGTTGGAGCAGTTCGGTTTCTACGATGTGGCTGACAAGGCATCGACTGCCGCCGCCATAGAGTGGATGAAGTATTGCATAAAGGAAGAGGCCAAACACAACATTCCACCGGGCAAGGAAGGCATGTACCTTGCTGTGGGTAAAACGCACGAGGAGCTACAGCGAGACCTGGCCAGGCAGCCGGCTATACATACCTGGCAGCGTAAGATCAAGCAGGCGGTAGACCCTAACAATCTTGGTGACCGAATGTACCCCACTCTTGATGAACCGAAAGGGCGATGACGGACAAATATGATATAGAGGTAAGGCTACTTGCCGTTACTCCCGATGCCGAGAAGCTGATAGAGACGGCGGGCAGGCTGTGCTGGGACACGCAAGACAAAACAGGCACGGTGCCGGATCGAATTCAGAAATGGCTCGAGATCGGCCACGAGTCAATGATCGAACATGCCTGCGCTACCTTCTATATTCGTGCCAGCCGCGCCCTGACTCATGAGCTGGTCAGGCACAGATTGGCAAGTTACAGCCAGAGAAGCCAGCGATATGTAAAGGAGACCGAGCCCAGATATGTCGAACCACCCGAGATTAAGGACAGCAAGCTCGCCCATAAGCAATTCCAGGAACTGATGGCGACCTGCTGGCAGGCCTATAGTGACTTATTGGCCAGAGGGATAAAAGCTGAGATTGCTCGCTACGTCCTGCCCAACGCCTGCGAGACTCAGATAATCTGCACCTGGAATTTCCGCGAGATTCGCCATATCGTCAAGCTGCGCACATCCAAGCGGGCGCTTCCTGAAATGAGGACTGTCGCCGAGGAAATACGGAAAATAGTGAAGGAAATAGCCCCCGAAGTATTTGCGGATTTGTGAGTGGTGGGGCTGAAGTATCAATAGGTAGTACCATCAAAGACTTCGAGTTAAGCTTCAATCTCAGGGTTTAGTGTGAAACATCGCAAAGCTTTGAGTCCCTACTGTGCAAAGTACTCGACATAGATTCCTGGCCAGAACAGTATTTTTCAAATACAGAATCATCTCACACCCGGTTAAGAGAGTTGAACGGCTCTGAACCACATATTCTAATTGGGTAGAAAATCCTAAGAGGATGTTGTGACAGATACCATTCCAGAGGATGTAGCTTCGGAGTTATGCAAAGAAATCCGTACAAAAAACCGTGGCAGGTGGTATTCCTTCTACGGAATATGGTGCATGATGTGCAACAAAACCTCCAAGGGCGATATAATGAAGCTATGTTTTCACGGTCGTCCTGATAACCGGGGATGCTCTCAGGTAAACAATCGATATGATAAACGAAAACCCGGTCTTAGCTAAGCTTTTATTCTTTCGAAGGAAGGCATCATGGACACAAGCCAAATGAGTCAACCTACGTTATTGTGGCGTCTCAAATCGTGGCAACTCATCCTTATTTTTGCGTTTCTATTGTGCTGCATCTATGCGTTTGGGTCGTTCACTTTCGACTACTTTGCCGGTGCAGCCACTGCCGGATTCGGCGTCTGGGGTGAGGTTGGTGGTGTCGGCATGTACTTCACCTATGTGATGGCCTATTTTATTGCCTTAGTCGTGGTGTTACCGATTTTAGTCATCAAGCGTTTCTGGGTCGGTATGGCAGTATACTCTCTCTACGCACTCGCCGGGTTATTCGTGGAGTACTACATGGATTGGGTTCTAACACGGGTCTTGGTGAGCCTGTGGGCTGTCCCCGGTTGGTGTGTCCTGGGTCTCGCCACTGGATTATGCGCTGATCTGGCTCACCGGTATCTGCCGTCGCGCCTCAGTGAAAAGTGGCGTGCTATGCTTACTGGATTGACGGTAGGTGCTGCTACTTTCATAGCTGTTACGATAGCCCTCTCCTTCTTCTATATCAAAGTAGACACGGTTTACCCAGCCAACTATTTCAGCGTAGCCTACTACGGAGTACCCTTCATGTTGGTGAGTAGTGGATTCGGTGGCTACACAGCCTATGCTATCACAAGACGAGTGTAAGCATACCGCCTATGTCACGGCCATATAAAGCTTGCTGAGAAGACTCTCCCGCAAAATCCATAACTAAAAAATCACTCTGAGAGATTATCTATTCTTCTGCTGTGAGCCAACCTCTGGCTCGTTCTACTGCTCTTGCCCAGCCGCGGCGCAGTGCCTGGCGCTCCGCGTCTCCCATACGTTGCGAGAAGCACTGGTCTACCCTGCGTAGTGCTTCTATCTCCTGACGGGACTTCCAGAACCCTATCCCCAGGCCAGCGAGATAGGCAGCTCCCAGAGCCGTCGTCTCCAACATTTCTGGTCGAGACACTTCTACTCCGGCGATGTCAGCCTGAAACTGTGCCAGGAAGTTATTAATCGCCGCTCCGCCATCCACTCGAATCTCTCTCAGCCGGAGACCCGAGTCGGCGGCCATTGCCTCCAGAACATCTGTCACCTGATAAGCAATTGACTCCACAGCAGCTCTGACAACCTGTGCTTTGCCGCTGCCGCGAGTCAGACCCACGAGCGCACCGCGCGCATACATGTCCCAGTGAGGCGCCCCCAACCCGACAAAAGCTGGTACCAGATACACCCCACCGGTATCCCCTATTGCCATTGCCAGTTGCTCCGACTCCCCAGCTTCCTTGATCAGTCCTAAATCCTGTAGCCACTGGATAGCTGCCCCGGCGATGAACACACTGCCTTCCAGAGCATACTCCGGTTTCCCATCGGCACTGCAAGCCAAGGTAGCCAGCAGACCGTGTTTGGCTGCCACGCGTTTCCTGCCTACGTTCATAAGCACGAAAGCGCCCGTGCCATACGTCACCTTAGTCATACCGGGCTGGAAGCACGCCTGGCCAAACAGTGCTGCCTGCTGGTCACCAGCTACTCCGGCAATGGGAATGCCATCCTTGGTATGACCGAAAACGTTAATCGAGGGGTAAACATCCGGCAGCATAGAACGCGGAATGTTAAAAAGCCACAGTAGTTCGTCATCCCATTCCAGGGTATTGATATTGAACAGCATGGTGCGAGATGCATTTGAGAAATCGGTGGCATGTACTTTGCCATTGGTGAGTTTCCAGAGCAGCCAGGCGTCCACGTTACAAAATAGAATCTCACCCCGTTCCGCCCGCTTCCGTATCCCGGGCAGATTTTCCAATAACCACTGTATCTTTGTTGCTGAAAAGTACGCATCGATTACCAATCCGGTCTTGACCTGGATCATTTCGGCCATCCCCTGTGCTTTGAGTTGATCACACCTATCTGCCGTCCGGCGGCACTGCCACACGATAGCCCGCCCCACAGGTTCTCGGCTTACCTTATCTACAAGTACGGTCGTCTCCCGCTGGTTGGCAATGCCTATGGCAGCTATATCGGCGTCCTCACTCCCGGCATCATGCTTGGCCTGGCTGATTGCCTGTAAGGTCTGCGCCCAAATCTCCGAGGGGTCGTGCTCCACCCAACCCGGCTCGGGATAGTACTGAGGAATCTTAGCGTAACCACGCCCACGTATAACACCGTCCCGGTCAACAATACGTGCTGTTGTCCCTGTCGTACCCTGGTCAATAGCCAGGATGTAGTTTCTCACTCTACATCCTTCCATACTCTGTGAAGTCCCCTTTGATTCTGCCACCACGCATGTAAGACCTCCCATTCGGTAGCAGGATAAAATCGGATAGTAATAGGTAACCAAAAGATACCCTCATTTAGCCTGCCCCGTCAAGGCTTACGAAGTAGCCCCTTCTGCTGCACGCAGATGGGAAAACCAAACGTGCAGTTTCAGCCACCGACCACATACTATGCTGGCATATCGCCAATCGAGCCTTGACAAAGATGATATAATATATCGTAAAACGATGTACTCCAGCGTTGAGGAATGATGGGTGAGGATAAGACGGCGGAGCCACACGCAACCGGCCCCCAGGGGCTACCCCTCGTTTCGGTGGTCATACCCGCATATAACGAGCAGAATTACCTGTCTTCGTGCCTGGAGTCTGTAAGAAGACAGGACTACGCCGGCGAGTATGAGGTCATCGTAGTTGATAATGCCAGCACGGACAACACGGCTCAGATAGCCCGCGATTGGGGAGCCAAAGTTGTCTATGAAGCTAAGCGGAGTCCTGCCTGTGCTCGACAAAAAGGCGCCGAAGTAGCCATGGGGAAGATCGTCGCCTTCATCGATGCCGATACTCGGGCGCCATCCCACTGGCTTTCGACCATTGTCTGGCGCTTTCTCTGTAAGCCAGATATGGTTGCCATAAGCGGACCCTACGCCTATGCCGATGCCGGCAAGTTCAGCAGGATTACGTCCTACATTGGCAATTTCCTCAGCATTATCACCGACCAGCTTTTCCGCAAAGTGTTCGGCAAGGGCGGTGCCATATGGGGATGTAACTTTGCCGTGCGGCGCTCGGCACTATTGGAAGTGGGTGGATTTGACACCAGCATCAAGTTCTATGGTGAGGAATACGAACTCTCACTGAGGTTGAGGAAAGCCGGCAAGGGGTGCATTATGCCACGGCTCTTTGTCCTTACCTCAGCCCGTCGCTTGAAGAGGATAGGTATAGTAAATCAATACTGGAACTGGATGGTGGACTACTTCACCGTGCTTTTCTGGTATACGCCAATTCCCGAAAGGCTGGAAAACTGGCCATCCAAGGCGTGGCAAGGATTTGCAGCCAGCTTCTCCTGGCAGAGAGTCAGAGCATCATGGGTTTACATTGCCCTTTTCTTTGGCTTACTCTGGCTGAACATCAGTCCCGCATTTGAGGCCGTGGCAAGATTAATCTACGTCTTTGATATCGGTGTGGTCAGTACCTTGTTTGCCTACCACGGAATCAGCCCTCGCTCCCGGTTTTACGGCAAGGTACATTCCAATGGCGACCGGAGCCGCCTGCGGATTGCCCTGACCTTTGACGACGGCCCCAACGAGCCCTACACCTCCCAGGTTCTTGGCATATTGGAGCAATATGGAATAAAGGCGACTTTCTTCATCATTGGAGAAAATGCTCGGCGCTATCCTGAGACCTGTCGGCGAATAGTGACAGCTGGGAATGCGGTTGGTAATCATTCCTATCATCACCTCAAGTCGCTGTGTCTGAGACGGGGAACGGCTGTGGCTCGCGACATCAAGATGGCGCATCAGGCAATCTATGAATCCACGGGACTGGAGCCCACGCTGTTTCGTCCTCCCCACGGTTTCCGTACTCCCTGGATGATGAGAGCAGTCCGCAACATGGGCTACACCGTAATCACCTGGGACAACATGACCAGTGACTGGAACGCAGAAAAATCTGGTGAGGAAATTGTCGGGTCTATTCTTCGCCGCGCAAAGCCGGGGGGCGTCATCGTCTTGCATGATGGCCGCGATACGAGGCTAAACTATGATCGTAGCCACATGCTCCAGGCTCTGCCCTTTGTCATTGAGGCCCTCATGGAGAGAGGGCTTGAATTCGTCACCATACCTGAGCTTCTCGAGTCACAACGCGAGCTCTCAGCGTAGCGGGCCGCCTTCGACATCCGGGCGAATTGATCCGCGCTTCGGGCCATACTTACTCAGAAGCGCCGCCTTGGAAAGCCAGAATTCCTTTACCTCCCAGGTCTTTTCCCTGAGCCCGGACACGTCAACTCCCCGCAAATGATAGACCTGCATCAGCCCGGCCATATAGAAGCGGGCCACCTTCTTCCACAGGCTGCCGGGGAGTTCATCAACCTGAAATCCCAGTCGTCTGGCGGCTATGTGCAGGATGGTCACACCATGGAGAGCTGTAACGTTGCCAAACGTGCCACCTGTTATCTGCTGAGCAAGAAAACGAAGGTCTTGGGCAAAGGAGCCAAGGAACTCCCGGGGTGATTGCGAGGCACTTAACTTCAGATTGCGTCCCCTTTTGAACCAGGAATTGTTCAAATGAAGTTCTATGATCGTGGCTCCCGCTCTGATTTCACAGCCGTCATCCAACACCTTGGTGGGGCCCTTGTGGCGGCGAAGACTGAACCGGATGATGCCGCTGTCATCGGCTCTCAGGGGTCTGATACGCTCGACTATCCTCACGAGTCTGTCCGCCACGGGCCAGAATATCAGGATGAACCGGGGCGGCACGATCTTCGACACTAGCTATCTCCCTTCATTCTGCATCCGTGTAGTTCAATACAACACATTCTACTACACATAGCTCGGAGTGTCCTCAATGTCGAGCCGTGGCCTGACGAGACAGTCTGATTGGGTCGGAATCCGGCATTGTCCCTCTTCATGTTTTGTGTAACAATAGCGCGAATCGTATCATGATCGACTGGATAAACGGAGCACTTGCAGCACTGGCCGCTTCCATAAGCGCGGATAATCCAGCCGGATTGGCAGCCATATTCTTCATCGCCATGTCAGCCGACATCGGTATTCCCTTCCCTTTCGTACTGGATACCATCTTGTTCTTCACCACCTATCAAGTGGGAGCTTTGTCATGGCCGGTGCTTCTGATTATTCTAATGCTGTTAGGCGGCAGACTGCTGGGAACGGGCATTCTTTACTGGGTAAGCCGGCTGCTGGGCCCGAGATTCGTAGATTGGATCGGCAAACGCTCCAACTTCCTGCGCCGCAGCCTCGAGCGATTTCAGAACAGGCTGGGTAGATGGCCAATACTGGTGATAGCTGGCGCCAGATTGACGCTAGGTCTGATGCAGGTATCATCGGTGGCTGCCGGCACTCTGCGCGTCCCTTACTATCAAGTGGTGCTGGCCATCGTGTTTTCTTCAGTCGTGTACGATGGAACACTGGTCACCCTGGGGACCCTGGCCAGGTTAGGGTTGAACAATGTGGGGCCTGAGTACTCCTTCTGGATTGTCCTCGGTTTCGTAGCCGTGATGGCTATGGTGTTTCTCATCATTCATTTGGTAAGGTCCAGGTCAAACAGAGCTAACACAATAACAAAATGCTGACCGACGTGTGGCCTAGCGGAGAAGCTGTCCTCTGAGCAAAGAAGAAAATGTAAACTACCGGGCGCTGCGGAGTTGGGCGCGGTATGACCCGCGCCGTATAACCTTGCTGGCGAGGATTTCCTGGCGGCACTGGCGTGCCCTACGCCGCCACAGTCGAACCCAACGCCGGATTGGCGGTTCTATTCCCTCGGTTCTGGCCATCAGTCCAACGATGCGCTGCAACTATGACTGCCAAGGCTGCTACTCACGAGGCCGACCGACACACGATGAACTCTCGACAGGTGAGCTCGATGCACTCTTCTCAGAAGCGGAGGAGCTGGGTATTCATTCCATTGTCTTGACCGGCGGAGAGCCGTTCCTGCGAGCTGATACGCTAAGCCTCATAGCTCGACACCTCGGTC
>Ga0153915_10005882_pt1 | contig 11433 bp, 7 predicted proteins | sample Opewatmetagenome_2_FD_107003 | JGI IMG/M metagenome (GOLD analysis project Ga0153915, IMG submission 107003) | Freshwater wetland microbial communities from Ohio, USA - Open water 3 Core 3 Depth 3 metaG | ecosystem: Environmental > Aquatic > Freshwater > Wetlands | place: USA: Ohio, Lake Erie...
CGCGGCCCGCGCCGCGCTGCAGCCACTGCTGGCCCGCGAGCCACCCTCCTCAGGCACCTCATCGGGGAGGGACTGGTGATGCGTCGAGCGTTGCCTTTTGCGATCGCGCTCCTCGTGCCTGCCGTCCTGACCGCCCAGTCGGTGCAGCCTCAGGCCCGCTTCGTCCCCGGCACGATTCCCGGCACGTTGCGGTACCAGGTCGTGATCGAGGGCGCGGGCCACGGTGAGATCAGCGGTGTGCTAGGAAAACTCGACAACCTGGAGGTCCTGGCGGGGCCGGTGCTCACCCAGCAAGTCACGTGGCGCGGTGACCAGGCGGTCGCAGTCACCGCGCTCACCTGGGTCGTGCGCGCCCGCAAGCTGGGACCAATCGCGGTGGGTCCCACGACGGTCCGATTCGGGGACGCGGAGGCGGTCACCAACCCGGTCCACGGGACGGCGCTTGCCGGCGGGCACGCCGCCGGCGAGACCCCGCAGCCGGAGTTGCGGGTCGACCTCTCCCGTCCACGCCTGCAAGTAGGAGAGCCCCTGGTGGTGAGGTTCTTCGTGGAGTCGCCCGGGGAACCCGTGACTGGCGGATGGGAGGTGCAGGCCTCGTTTCCCGAAAGCTGGAGCGAGCGACTGCCCGTCGAGGACGTTTCGCCAGGCGTGGAGAACTCCGATGCGATCCCACTGGGCGGCTGGCTCGTGATCCCGGTGAGGGCCGGGCGCCTCGAGATTCCTCCGGCAGTAGCCCGCGCCGTGGCCGCTCCAGGCGAACTGGAGAGTACCGCGCTCCCCGCTCGGGTGGTGACTTCACGCGCGGCGGGGGCGGACGTCACGCCGCTCCCCCCAGCCCCGGCGCCGTTTTTCGGCGCCGTCGGCGAGCTCGCGTTCTCCCGCCGGCTGCTCGAGAGCGAATTGCACACCGGCGATCTGGCGACCCTCGAGGTGGCGGTGGAGGGTGTCGGGAACCTCCCCCTCCTCGATCCACCCCCGCTGCGGTTGCCTGAAGGCCTGCGTGCATTCCCGGCGGAGCAGACCCACGAGTGGCAGCCATCCCGCACTGGCCTAGCCGGCTGGCGGCGGTGGCGCATCCCGCTCGAGGCGCTGCAGCCCGGGAGGTACGAGCTGCCTGCGGTTCGCTTCTGCACCTTTGTACCGGAAGCGAGCTACGTAACACACACCCTACCCGCCCTGGCGCTCGTGGTGCGTCCCGCGACCGCACCGCCCTTGGCGGCCACACCACCCTCCCAACATCCCACAGCCCACCGCGCGCTTCCTGGCTCCCTCCTCCTTGCCGTCGCGTTTGTCCTGGGCGTCGCGTGCGCCGCCGTCGCGCTCGCCTGGCGTGCGCGTCGCAAGGTCACCCCGCCCCCACCCGAGCCGAAAACGAGTCCCGCACAGGAGCTCCGGCGCCTGCAACTTGCGGTGGAGGGTTGGGCGCGGACCCGCCTCGGGGTGGCAGTCGTCGAGGGCGTCGACCGCCTGGCGGCCGCGGGCTGCCCGCCGGCCGAGGCGGCGGAAGCGGTCGCTCTGGTGCAGGCGTGCGAGCGTCTCCGTTTCGCGCCGTCGCTCGCGGACCCCGCCGATGCACTTGCCAACCTGCGTCTGCGCGTCGCAAGGCTGGTCGCGACAACGCCTCACCACGCTGATACACTGGAAAAGTGAGCGGGGTTCGGCCAAAGATCAACGTTCTGCCGGCCACGGAGCTCGAGACTTTTCTCGAGCGATACCGCCACGACACTGGTGTCCCCGAAGCGATGGACGCGGCCAGTTTCATCCAGGAAGTGCTGCAGCGAGCCAACGCATTCGTGCCGGCGCAGGCAGGCTCGGTGTTGCTCGACCACCCGTTCGAGCGGGCGGGTGACCCGGCGGGAGCCGCGCTGTACTTCATCGCCGCGTTCGGCCCGTCGTCCGAGGCGTTGCTGGGCGCAAGCATCCCGACGTCGGAGGGAGTCGTCGGGCACGTGTACCGCAACGGCGAGTCCCACCTGGTCGCCGACTCCCACCACGACCCCTACTTCTACGCCAGGTTCGACGAAACCCACGCCTTCAACACCAACAGCCTCCTGGCGGTCCCGATCCGCATCGAGAACAGCGTGTGCGGGGTCCTGGAGATGGTGAACCGCTTGGATGGCCGCCCGTTCGACGAGCGCGACCGGGCCCTCCTGGAGATCTTCGCCTCGTACACGTCCGTGTCCATTCAAAACTTGCTTGACGCGAGAAGGGCGGGGGCCGCTGCACGCAGCGACGACCTCACCGGCCTCTCCAACGACCGGTTCTTCCACCGGCGACTCGCTGAGGATCTGGACCATGCGGACGCCGCGGCGGGGCGGGTCGCGCTGCTCTTCATGGACCTCGACAACTTCAAGAGCGTCAACGACCAGCACGGCCACTTGGCCGGTAGCCAGGTGCTCAAGGAGGTCGGCTACCTGCTGCGGCGCGCGGTGCGCTCTCCTCGGGTCACCCTCGCCCGTTACGGCGGCGACGAATTCGTGATCATCCTCCCGGGGTTCGACACCGCCGCAGCGACTCAGGTTGCCGAGGAGATCCGCCGGGCCATCCGTGGCCAGGCCTTCCTGCGGGGGAGGTTTTCCTGGGCGAGCGGCCCGGTGGACTTCCGCGGGCCGCTCACCTGCTCGGTCGGGGTAGCGGTCTATCCGGACCACGTTCCCCGGAGCGGCACCTCCGACCATCGCCGCAACCAACTGCTGCGCGCCTCCGACCAGGCGATGTACGCCGCCAAGGCATCCGGCAAGGACCGCGTGGTACTGGCCGTGCCCGACCTCGTCACGCCAAAATGACACGCTCGTGATCGGCGTGGAGCTTGATTTCACCTGAAATGTGGCACAGATATTGCTCGGTTCGTGGAAGCGGGTCGGGTGTGCCCGGCCCGAGGAGGGCTAGGTTCATGAACACATCACGACGCAAGAGAGTGCTCTCGATGAGTGCGGTGGCAATTGGCTCATTGGTGATTGGGATCGTCCTCGCCGGTGGGCTGGGCCTCACACCCGCGAGCGTCGCATCCAAGGACAGTGCCGCAGCGCCGGCGCCGCTTCCCGCGCAAGGGAGTTATCCGGATTTTGCCACCCTGGCCGAGAAGGCGACGCCCGCAGTGGTTGCCGTGTACACCGAGGACGTGGTCAAGGCGCAGGACATGCGCAGGTACCACCAGGACGTGGATCCGTTCGAGTTCTTCTTCGGCCCCGGCTTCCCGAGGCAGGACATGCGGCCCCGCAAGCGCACGGGTGCCGGCAGCGGGTTCTTCATCTCCGGAGACGGCCTGATTGTTACCAACAACCACGTGGTCGAGGGCGCGGAGAAGATCAACGTCCGACTGACCGACGGGACCGAGATGCGCGCGAAGATCGTGGGCCGCGACCCGGCCACCGATGTCGCCCTCATTAAGGTGGATGGGAAGGGCCCGTTCTCGTACCTCCCCCTGGGGGACTCCGATTCCTTGAGGGTCGGCGAGTGGGTGATGGCGGTGGGCAACCCGCTGGCAATGGAGCACACGGTCACGGTCGGCGTCGTCTCCGCGAAGGGCCGCAGGATCGGCATCTCCCCTGATCCCAATGCCTCATCCTTCGAGGATTTCATTCAGACGGACGCCGCGATCAACCTGGGTAACTCCGGCGGCCCCCTGGTGAACGTGCGCGCCGAGGTGGTCGCGATGAACACCGCCATCAACGCGGGGGGTCAGAACCTCGGCTTCGCCATTCCGGTCAACACGATCAAGATGGTGCTCCCGCAGCTCAAGGAGAAGGGCAAGGTGGTGCGCGGATACATCGGCGTCCAGATCACCGACGTCGACCAGAAGGCGCAGGAGTCTTTCAAACTGGCCTCACGGGAAGGCGCCCTGGTGCAGAGCGTCACGGCAGGCGGACCTGCTGACAAAGCCGGCATCAAGGCCGGGGACGTGATCGTAGCCGTGGGTGGGACGCCGGTGAAGGACACCCGTACGCTGATCTACCGCGTCTCAGCGCTCCCTCCGGGGCAGAAGGTAGATCTCGATGTGATCCGTGAGGGCAAGCGGCCAACCGTGACGGTGACGCTCGGTGAGCGCCCCTCGAACGGCGACGAGCAGGAGAGCTCGACCGCAAAAGAGGACACCCCCGCGTCCAAGCTCGGGGTCCAAGTTGACGACCTCAACCAGCGAACGCGACGGCAGTTCGAGATCCCGAGGGAGATCGAGGGGGCGGTCGTCACCGACGTCACGGATCTCTCGCCCGCCGACGACGCCAACCTCCGATCTGGCGACGTGATCATGCGGGTGAACGAGCTCGACGTGACCTCCGAGCGGGAGTTCAAGGACGCGGTGTCCAGGGTGCGCCCCGGGTCCATGGTGCGGTTCTACATCTACCGCTCCCAGGGGGACGTGAAGACGTTCGTGTTCCTGCGCATGCCATAGGGGCTGCAAGTGCGGTTCACGGGCCGCCCTCACGGGCGGCCCTTTTTTGTCCTGCCACAGCTCCCAGTCAGACCCGGATCAGCTCGGTGCCGCCTAGGTGAGCAGCCTCCTCCCGGGATGACAGGGTCGTGTACAATCAATAAGGAGCATGGCAGCCGCGGGAACCGTGCTGGTCATCGATGACCAACCCCAGAGCCTGGAGGCGATGAGGGAAGCCCTGTACCCGCTCGGATTCGAGGTGTGGCAGGCGCTCGACGGCGAGACCGGCTTCCTGCTCGCCCGCGAGCGTCAGCCCGATGTGATCCTGCTCGACGTCATGATGCCGGGAATCGATGGGTACGAGGTGTGCCGGCGTCTCAAGGCCGACGAGGAGACTCGGTTGCTGCCGGTCGTTTTCTTCACGGGGCTCGACTCGCGGCAGGCACGGCTTCGGGGGCTCGAGGTCGGCGCCACGGACTTTCTCTCCAAGCCGTTTGACCTTGTCGAGCTTGAGGTCCGTGTACGCAATCTCGTGCACTTCCGTCGCCTCACCCAGGACCTCGACGATGCCGAGAAAATGTTGTTCGCCGTGGCCCGTGCCATTGAGGCGAGAGATGAGGGAACCGGGGAGCACTGCGACCGCCTCTCCCAGTTGGCGGCTCACCTGGGTGCGCATGTCGGAATGGACCCGGAGGCCGTGAAGGCACTGCGCCGTGCCGGGTATCTGCACGACATCGGGAAGATCGCCGTCCCCGACGCTGTTCTTCTGAAGCCGGGGCGGCTGAACGAGGCCGAGTGGCACATCATGCAAACCCACGTCGAGATCGGTGTGAAGATCTGCGCGCCGCTCCGGACGTTGCGCCCGGTGTTGCCAATCATCCGGCACCACCACGAGCACGGTGATGGGACCGGGTACCCCGACGCCCTCAAGGATGAAGCCATCCCGTTGCTGGCGCGAGTCTTCCAGGTGGTGGACGTGTTCGACGCGCTCACCAACGAACGGCCGTACCGCAGGGCCCTTCCGGTGGATGAGGCATTGGCCCTGCAGCGGAAGGAGACCTCCCGCGGCTGGTGGGACGAGGAGATCTTCGAGGCCTTCTCGACGATGCTCGAAAAGCAGTAGAAACGGGGCAATAATAGCCCGACGGGGGTTGCCATTTGGCAGCCGTCGGTTTGTGCGCTAGACTGAACGCGGCGGAGGGGTGCACGATGCCCCCGCCCCCGGTGGTTCCCCGCGATTGACGTGCCGGCTTGCAGTTGCTGCAGTCGCACTCTCGCGCAGGCGACCGTGGAGTGAGCCAAGGAGCCTGAAAACAATGTTCGACGAGTCCAAGGAAGCGTCCGCGGCTCCCGCCCCGGAGGCGAAGGAAGCTGGCAGCACAGGCAGGCGTCGCCGGCCACGGCGGCGCCGTAACCGCCGTCATGGTGGCAATGCGGCGACACCGACACCGTTCGAGGGGTACCTCTGGCGGCGGGACGACGGCAAGGGTTTTCTGCTGGGCACCAACAGCAAGTTCCGCCTCACCGGCGAGGACCCGGTCTTCGACTCCGGGCTCCTATCCCGCTGGCATCTGGAGAGCGGTTTGCGCGTGGCAGCCTCGGTTCAGCCGCCCAACGGACACCAGCGCCCGGTCGTCCTAGACATCAGCGACATCGAGGGGTTGCACCCCGACGAGTACCGCCAGAAAGCGGTGTCTTTCTCCGAGTTGGTCTCCATCGACCCCACTGAGCGTTTCCGCCTCGAGACGGAGCCTGAGGCCCTCGAGCCGCGCGTCATCGAGCTCATGGCACCCATCGGCAAGGGCCAGCGCTGCCTGATCGTCGCCCCACCCAAAGCCGGCAAGACCAAGCTGCTTCAGCAGCTCGCGCATGCCATCGGCGTCAACCACCCCGAGGCACAGATCTTCGTTCTGCTGGTGGACGAGCGCCCCGAGGAGGTCACCGACTGGAGGCGGAGCGTCATAAGGGGCGACGTGTACGCGTCCTCTTCCGACGAGTCGATCCAGAGCCACATCGAGGTTTCCGAGATGGTCCTGGAGCGCGCGCGACGCCTTGTCGAGCTCGGGCAGCACGTCGTGATTTTCATGGACTCGCTCACCCGCATGTCGCGGGCCTACAACAACGCTCAAAAAGGCTCAGGACGCATTCTGTCCGGCGGTGTCGACGCCCGCACCATGGAGAAACCAAGGCGATTCTTCGGCTCCGCGCGCAACATCGAACACGGCGGCTCGGTCACCATCGTCGCCACCTGCCTTGTGGATACCGGCTCCCGCATGGACGAGGTCATATTCCAGGAGTTCAAGGGCACGGGCAACATGGAGATCGTCCTCACGCGTGACCTGTTCGAGCGCCGTATCTTCCCCTGCATGAACATCCCGCAGTCCGGCACCCGCAAGGAGGAGAAACTCTACTCGCGTGAGGAGGTGGACCGCATCTACCTGCTGCGACGGGCTCTCGCCGCTCTCCCGCCCCACGATGCGATGCAGGCGCTGCTTTCCAAGCTAAAGCAGTACCGCACCAACGCCGAGTTTCTGGCCAACATCCAGGCACAGACGAACGGACGCTGAGGCTCGCCCACCACCCTTCGGCGGCTGAGGCCTCTCCTCGACTCGTACGCACAGCGTGAGCCTCGGGCAAAGACCAGACGCGTGACACGGACGTTGGCATCCGCAGGGCAGCAGGCGGACGATTCCCGGGGCCCCCAGTCACACCGCGGCACAGCAGAATGTGCGCCGATGCCACGGGTCGGTAACGTTTGTGCGCCGATGTTCAGCGTGCGGCCTTGATCACAATGTGTATGCTCACCGTGACCCAGGTCTTGACGCGCTGTCCGTTCTTCAGCGCCGGCTTGTAGCGGTTCTGCTTGACGGCCTCGATGCACGCCTCGTCGACGCCCGTTCTCGGCGGAGAGAGGCTGCGCAGCACCGAGACCTCGTCCACGCCTCCCTTCTCGTTGACGAGCGCCTTGAGGATCACGTAGCCGTCTTCCGGCATCCTCGTCATCAACGCAGCCCGCGGCAGGACAACCGTCCCTTCGGTGAGGACCTGGGGGCGTGTGTCGACCTCTGTGAAATCCACCAGGTCACCCTCGGAAACTTCGGTGCCGGGACTCGTGGCGATCGGGAACTGCTCCGTTGGCGGCGCGTTCGTCGACGTTGGGGACACAGGCGTCGCAACCGCGGGGCCGGCACTCGGCACCCCAACGGGAACTGCGGGCGCCGGCGGCAGAGGCGTCGGGACGACGGCGGCCGTCGGCGGCACCGCAGCCCGGCTCTGGGCCTGGGCCTGCTGCTCCCTCGCTCGAGCCGCCTCGGCCTCCTGTTGTTGTCTGACCTGAGCGAGCTGCTCTTCCGTCCTCTTCTGCGCCGCCTCGCGCGCGGCTAACTCACCTTGAAGCTGCTGCTCGTCGCTCACCGCTCGCCTCGTGCCGCTCGCGGCACCCTGCTTTTGCCTTTCGAGCTGCTGGCGAAGCTCATCGGTCCTCACTTTCTCCGCCTCAAGTTCTTTGCGAAGCTGTTCCTCCTTATCCTTCAGCGCTTGAGCGACCTGTGTGTTGACCAACTCCTGCAGCATGCGCTTCTGTGCTTCAGCATCGACCGGTGGCGCCGATGACGGCCTGGTTACCAGAAGGTAGGCGATGACCGACAGGAGGACTGCAGCGCCACCGGCGATGACGTACAGGAAGGTGCGACTGGGTTTGGGAGCTTCCATGACCGGGGCAGGAAGTTCAGCCGCCTCGACCTTGGCGGGACGGTAGTAGGGCGCTACGTCCAGCGCGCGCTCGTGCTCCAGCTCACGGTCCTCAAGTTCGATCTCGCTGCGGTAAAGGCGATCCATGAAGAGGGCCAGGTTGAACGTGGTCGGGGAATACGCACCGCCGTACAGCAGCCTTTCCAGCTCACGCTTGAACTCCGCCGCCCACGGGTAGCGCTCCTCGGGCCGCGAGGCGAGCGCCTTCTGGAGGATCGTCAGGACGTCCTGGGGAACGGGGCCCTCGTCGAGCGCGAGGTGGGGCCTTTCCACTGCCGCGGCACGGGCGTCCGGCTCTGCGGGCAACGACGTTCCGGTGAGCAGATGGTAGAGGATCGCTCCCAGCGAATACACGTCCGAGCGCCCAGTGGGTTTTCCGTTGGCCAGTACCTCGGGCGCGAGGTAGGGGGCAGCCAACTTCTTGACCGTGACACGGTCGAGGTTGGCGCGGAGCCCGCGCGCCAATCCGAAGCCGGCGACCAACGCCTCGCCGTCGTTGCCGACGATGATCAGGCTCGGAACCAGGAAACCGTGGATCACCGGCTCACCGTGGGTTTCGACAGCCGTGGCAGCTGCCAGCGCCGCGGCGAGCTTCTCCACGATCAGCAGCGCGTTGTCGATGGCTATGGGAAACTGCTCCTCGGCGGCCAGCGCCAACAGTTGGTCGAGGGGCTGCGCAGGCACATAGTCCCAGGCGAGGTATGGGACGCCGCCCTCCGACCCGCATATGGCGTTGCGAACCACGTTGCTGGCTCGCAGGGACCCAACGAGTTGGTTGGACGCCGCGATGTCGGCCGTCAGCGCAGCGCGGTCCAGGCCGGCCTGGTCGAACCGGCGAAGCCACGCGATCCGCTTGAAGCCGGTGCGTTCCATCTCCCCAGCGCGCCAGAGCGTCCCCAGACCGTCCTGGGTCCGGCGTTTGAGGAGGAGGAACTTGCCGAAGGTGGCATACGCGTCGGCCATGTCAGGTCCTCCAAGAATCCCTGAAAAACGCTAGCATCAGGCCCCTGAGAGGTCAACGGCTGGCCCCGCCGTCGCCCCTGCCGCGCATCGCCAGGAAGCCCTCGAGAATGACCTGTGCCGCGAGGCTGTCGACCAGCTCCCGCCAGCGCCGCTGTGGTACGCCCGCCTCCGCCAGCAGCCCCTCGGCGGCCGCCGTGGTACCCGACTCGTCCTCGACCTCGACCGTCACCGTGAGGCGCGTCCGCAGCTCCGCGACCACGGCCCGGACACGTCGCTCGCCAGGCCCCTGGCCGCTTCGGGTGTGCGGAACGCCGACCACGACACCCTCGGCTCCGAGCGTGCGCACCAGCGACGCCACCTCCTCGGCCACACATTCGGGCCCCGTGAACGCAAACGCCTTGAGCGCGGTCGCGATCCGCTCCTTTGCGTCGCACACCGCAACTCCCACTCGCCGAGATCCGACGTCGAGCGCCAGCCACCGCATACTCAACGAGGATAGCGTGGTCCCCGTACAAGGGAACGGTCTAGAATGCTTCAACGGAAAGGGGGACGCGGCGGAATTACCTCTCCGGCTGCACAGGTGCTCTCCTCGAGCTATGCCGCCGGCCTGGTGCCGCTCCCGCGGTCGTCCGCCCGGCCGAGCATCCTCCACCCGACACACGTGGGCACTTCTCGTTGCGGCGCTTGCGGTGGCCCAGGCCATCGCCAATGGGGTGTGGGCCGCTGACCCGCCCAAGGTGGGAGATCTGGTCACGCTCAACGCGGTCCACCAGCAGTGGATCCAAGACCAACTTTGGTGCGGCCAGGGCGAGGTGCATATCAGCTACCAGGATGTCTCGCTACGCTGCGACGAGATCGAAGTGGACCTCAAAACCATGCACCTCGTGGCCCGGGGGAACGTGATCCTCGACCAGGGCCAAACCCGCATGGCGTGTAGCCAAATGGAGTTCGATCTCGAGAAGAAGGTCGGAACGCTCTACGACGTCGAGGCCTTTCTCCCACCGACGTACTACTTCAGAGGAGAGAAGATCGAAAAACTTGACGAGACCCACTACCGCTTCCATCGCGGCCTGTTCACGAGCTGCGAGCTTTCCGACACCAAGTCGCCGCCGTGGAGCATCGAGGTCCAGGACGCGCTAGTGGAGGTGGAGGGCTACGGCCACTTCCGCAACGCGGCGCTCAAGGTACGAAGGGTGCCCGTCTTCTACACGCCCCGCCTGCTCTGGCCGATCAAGAGGGACCGCGCCGCCGGTCTTCTTGTTCCGGATATCGGCTACTCAAGTCAGCGCGGTGCCTACCTGGGCAACACCCTCTTCTTGCCGATCTCACGCTCGTTCGACGCCTCCTTCCTCGTCGACGCGTGGTCCAAAGGCTACTGGGGGCTTGGCTCGGAGGTGCGGTGGGCCCCCGCGCAGAACGCTCTTGGCTGGGTGCGCCCCTACTTCGTGTGGGATCCCGAAGCGAAGGGCTGGGAGTGGAAGGCAACCGGTAAGCACAACCAGCTCTTTCCCGGCGGCTACGTTCTCCACGCCGAGCTGGATGAGGTCTCCGACCTCGATTTCTTCCAGCGCTTCCAGGGCGTCATCGACCGGAATGCGCTTCGTACTCTGTACTCGTACGCCACCCTGGCTCGCAACTGGGGTCCCCAGACCGTTAACCTCCGCGCAGACCACCGCCGGGCCTTCTTCACCGACTTCGTTGCTGGACGTACCACCGAGGTGACGCTTAACCGTCTCGGAGAGGCCGAGTACCGCCTGCGCTCCACCCGGATCGGAGACTCTCCGCTTTACGCATCCGGGGTCGCCTCTGCCGACGAATTCTACGTCGACCGCACGCCCACGCTGCGCGGCCGCTATGGCCGTTTTGACATCAACCCCGGGGTTACCGTGCTGACACCGGGCTTTCCATGGCTCAACATCACGCCGACGGTGGGGTTTCGCGAAACCTACTATACGTCGCAGTACTCAACCGATGGGCGGGAACTCGTCACGGAGCCGCTCTCCCGGCACTACGGGACGGCGGGGATATCGCTCGTTGGCCCCTCCGCGTCGAGGGTCTGGACAGAGACCGGCGGTGACAAGATCAAACACCTGGTGGAGCCGCGCGTGGAGTACAACTACGTGTCAAACCCGGGCGACTTCTCCAGGATCCCGGTCTTCGACGAGAAGGACTCTGCACTGGTGACCCTCAATCGGCTTCGATGGACGCTCGCCAACCGACTCTTCCTGAAAACGGCGACGGGGAGTCGGGAGGTGGCAAGTCTCGAGATTGGCCAGGAGTACTCGTTTTCCGACCCCCTGACCATGCCGCGGCAGGGCCTCCCGGCCAGCCAGAGGGGAGTCTTTTCC
>Ga0153915_10005883_pt1 | contig 11431 bp, 9 predicted proteins | sample Opewatmetagenome_2_FD_107003 | JGI IMG/M metagenome (GOLD analysis project Ga0153915, IMG submission 107003) | Freshwater wetland microbial communities from Ohio, USA - Open water 3 Core 3 Depth 3 metaG | ecosystem: Environmental > Aquatic > Freshwater > Wetlands | place: USA: Ohio, Lake Erie...
CCGTGCTCATGGACCTCGACGCCAGGAGGATGTGGGTGGCCGACGGGCACCCCTGCTCGAATCCCTACCGGGAGCTGGACTACTCGGAGTTCCTTTCCAAGCCGTCGCCCGTCCGCAAGGGCGGAGCTGGGCGCGAGCGCCTTCCCGCATGAAGCTCGGGTTCGGCCTCATCACCTGCCAACGCTTCCCGGGGGATACGCGGAGCGACGAGGATCTCTACGCCGAAGCGCTGGATCTCGCGGCGCTCGCCGAAGACGTCGGGCTGGACTCGGTCTGGGTTTCGGAGCACCACTTCCTGGACGACGCGTATCTGCCGTCGCTGATGCCGATGTGCGCGGCGATCGCCGCGCGGACGGGCCGCGTCGAGATCGGAACCGCCCTTCTGCTCGCACCGCTGTACGAGCCACTCCGCCTGGCCGAGGACGCAGCGGTCGTCGACCTGATCTCGCGCGGGCGACTCCTGCTCGGCCTGGGCCTGGGCTGGCGGGCCGAGGAGTTCGAGGCGCTCGGTGTCCCGCCCTCGGAGCGGGTGGTTCGCCTGGAGGAGGCGGTGGTGGTGCTTCGCCAGGCATGGGCCGGCGAGCTCGTGACCGGCGGCGCGCACCGCCCGTATCCCCGCGTCCCGATCACGCCGGCGCCCGCGCGTCCGGGCGGACCGCCGCTTTGGATCGGGGCGCTCACCGAGCCCGCGATTCGCCGGGCGGGCCGGATCGCGGACGGCTTCATGGCGACCGAGGTAACGGCAACGAGCCTGGCCGAGCAGGTCGCGTGGGCGCGGGAAGAGCGGGCGCGCGCGGGCGGCGACCCGGACACGCTCGCGATCGGCGTGCACCTTCCGACGTTCCCCTTCCTCGGGGACGCGGACGAGGCGTGGGAGCGTGTGCGTCCCCACCACTACTACGTCGCGTGGAAGTACGAGGACATGGACGGGGCGCGTTCGCGAACGGGCCCGCCGCTCGCGGCGCCGCCGCCTCGGCCCGACGAGGAGGCGGCTCTGCGCGAGGACATCGTGATGGGCACACCCGAGGAGGTGGCCGACCGGATCCGCGCCCTCGACGAGGCGGTGGGAGGCGGCCTGCACTACATCGCGCGCCTGTACTGGCCGGGCATGGATCCCGAGCTCCAACGCGACACGCTGCGGTTGTTCGGGGAGGCCGTGGCGCCACTCCTTCGCTGAAGGGCGAACCATCGCTCACACCAGGGCCGCGAACCCCCACCAGGACGGCCGCCGGAACGCAGCCTCGACGTGCGGGAACGGCGCGAGGACGCGGTGCCGACCATCCTGGATCTGGAACACGAGGTGCGCCTGCCCGAGCGAGGGGTCGATCGTCATGTCCGGGTAGGCGAGCGCCCCCTGCCCGTCGTCGAAGAAGTAGGCGCCGTTCACGCCGCGAAACGCGCCCCGTCGCAGATTTGCGGCGACCGCATCGAAGTCGCGCGGGTTGCCCACCGACGCCCAGGCGTTCGCGAGCAGGTGCACCTCGTCGTAGGCGATGCCTGCGTGGGACTTCCCCGGAGGACGCCCGAACGCGCGGGCGTAGTGGCCGGCGAACCGGCTTCCCAGCGGGTCGGAGTACGTGCCGGTCACCGTCGACCAGACGAGCCCCTCGGCCGCCGGCCCTGCGAGCTCCAGGAACTCCGGGACCGACGGCGTGTAGACGGCCTGGACGAGTGCGTCGGTCGGACGCGCCGCGAGGGCCATCTGGAACGCCGCAAGCTCCGCGGGAACGTAGTTCGCGATCAGCAGGGCGGAGGGATCGGCGTCGTGGATGCGACGGACCAGCGCGCCCCAGTCGGCCCCCAGCTCCGGCACGCTCTCCACCGCGTCGACGTGCCAGCCCGATTCGGCCGCCGCCACCAGCGTCGAGGTCGTGGCCATCTGGCCGCTGTCGACCGGCGTCTCCACGATCATCAGGCTCCGGGACGGTGGCGACCACCGCCCGGTAGCCACCAGGTCGTCGAGGAAGTGGACGAACCCACGCCCGTAATGCACCTCGGTGGGACACACCTGGAAGATGCGGCGGAAGCGAACGGGGTCGCGTCGAACGCGCGCGAGCTGCGCCTCGGAGGTGATGGCGTGCAGATACGGCGCCCCGTAGTCCGCCGCCAGATCCATGACCATGTCCGCCCCGGCCAGCACGTAGCCCACCGTGATCGCGTCCACCTCGGCGTCGACGAGCTCCTCGAACGCCGTCCGAACCCCACGCTCGGTGAAGATGTCCGCGTCGACGAGCACGTGCTCCAGCCGCCGGCCCGCGATCCCGCCGCGGAGGTTGATCTCGTCGATCGCGAGGCTCGCCCCGTTTCGCATCTCCAGGCCGTCGGCGCGGGCGGGGCCGCTGAGCGGCAGTGCCGAGCCGATCAGGTACGGCCGGCGGCGGGCGACGGCTTTGGATCGCGGCCTCGTCGCCTGGCCTTCTCCGGAGCCGATGAGAGCCTCGAGCGCGCCGATCGCAAGACCTCCCGTCCCGTCGCCGCCGTTCGGGATGGGCAGGCGCAGCAGGCCACGATCGGCGGCAACCCCCGCCGCCCCGGCTCGGCTCTGCGTCCCCAGTTTCGTGAGGATGTGCTCGACGTGAGTGGAGACGGTCCTGGTGCTGGTTCGAAGGCGCCCCGCGATCTCCCGGTTGTGGAGCCCGCCGGCGAGCAGCGTGAGCACGTCGAGCTCGCGAAGCGTCAGTCCGAACGGGAGCTCCTCGCGCCAGAGCGCGACGACGCACTCCTCCCCCGATGCGTCGCGCTCACGATCCATCCGAACTCGAACCCACTCTCCGAGCGAGGTTCGCCAGTAGAAGCGCGCGTCATCGCGATCCGAACGAAGGAGCGCCGTCGCATAGCGGACGAGACCGGGCTCCTCCTCGAGCACCCGCCTGGCCGAGGCGCCCTCCAACTCCTCGATCGCGCCGGACGGACGCACGATCGCGGACGAGACGTAGGCGGAAGCTGCACTCGTCGTCATTTCGGGCCTGCTCCACGGGTCCCCGCCGGGCGAGGAATGCCCGATGGTGCCATGGATGGCCCGTTCCGTCCAGCGGGCTCCACCGGGGCTGCGGTCGCGAGCATCGGTCAAATGACGGATGCCCTCTCTTCGACGTCGGCCCTAATGTCGCCCATCGACTCGCACGGCGGCGGGCCCGCAGCCTCCCGCGATCGCGACGAAGCGGCGACCGGCGGTCGCCAGGTTCCTCGAAAGGGGGGAGAACGATGTCGGACCAGTCCGGTGCCGGTCGATCCGGCGGCTCGGGAACGAAGGTCAGCCGGCGGCAGTTCCTGCGGGGCGCCACGGCGGCGGGCGTCGGCGGTCTGGTCGTCGGCGGCGCCGGCGGCTACCTCGTCGGCAACTCCGGCTCCGGTGGGCAGACCACATCGGCGGGCGGCAGCAAGGAACCAATCCTCATCGGGTCGGCGAGCCCCGTCACCGGCCCCTTCGCGGGGGATGGGCAGCAGATGGTCCGCGGTCAGCAGCTGGCCATCGCCGAGATCAACGCGGCCGGCGGGCTCCTCGGCCGCGAGCTGAAGCTCCAGGTCCTCGACTCGAAGGCGCAAGAGCCGGACGTGATGAAGAACGTGCTCCAGAAGCTCGTGTCCCAGAACGTGGCCGCGATCTTCTCCGGATTCACGACGTACACCTCGGTGGAGTACCCGATCGTCGCCGAGGCGGGTATGCCGATGTTTCACGTCAACACCTGGCACGGGAACATCGACTACGTGAAGGCGAAGGGCATCACCAACATCTTCCAGGGCGACCCCACGGAGGAGTGGTACGGCCCCGGCTTCATCGTCCTGGTGAACGACCTCATCGACTCCGGCGTCTGGCAGCCGAGCGCGAAGACCACGTTCATCGTCACTTCGAACGACCCGTACAGCCTGAACATCTCGAAGAACTTCCGAGACGGGATGGAGAAGCAGGGCTGGAAGACCGAAGGCTTCGAGCAGTTCACGGTGCCGCAGGCCGACTGGACGGGCGTGCTCGTGAAGATTCGCGCGGCCAACCCCGGCATCGTCTTCTTCAGCGACTACGCGCCCGGCGACGAGGCCTCGTTCATGAAGCAGTTCGCGCAGTCGCCCACGCAGTCCCTCGTGTACGAGCAGTACGCGCCGTCGATCCCCGAGTACCTGGACCTGGCCGGCGACGCGGCGAACGGCGTCCTCTGGTCGACCGTCGTCGGCGTTCTCGCGGGGGACGAGCGCGCGAAGGCGTTCGAGTCGGCATTCGAGGCGAAGTTCGGCCGGCCCGCGGGCTTTTCCAATGCCGGCGACCAATACGACCTCGTGCAGCTGTGGGCAGAGGCCGCCGGCATGGCCGGTGACCCCTACGATTTCGCACGGATCAACAAGACCATCGCCGGGGGCGTGTACCGGGGTGTGTGCGGCGCCTACAACTTCCTGCCCGAGACCCTCACCTGCTACCCATACCCCGACGCGACCCCCGACCCGTCGCTCGGTATGGCGCACCTCACCTTCCAGATCCAGAACGGGCAGCAGGTGCTGATCTCGCCCGACCCCTACACGACCGGGAAGTTCCAGCTGCCGTCGTGGCTGTGATGACCGCCGGCGGGAACCCCGCGTGACGACGGCGTGAACGAGGGACCGAGCACGGCGGCAGGAACGACGCCCCACGGAGGGGGTGACGGCGCGGCCGTCCTGGAAGGCCGCGCGGTGTGCAAGAACTACGGCGGTCTTCGTGCCGTCGTGGACATCTCGTTCCGCGCGAGCTCGGGCGAGATCCTCGGCATCGTGGGTCCGAACGGCGCGGGCAAGACCACGCTCTTCGACGTCATCACCGGCCACGCGGCCACGACGAGCGGAGACGTCCTGCTCCAGGGGCGGTCGATCGTGCACGAGCCCGTACACCGCCGGTGTCTTCTCGGCGTCGCGCGGACGTTCCAGCAACCGACCGTCGCCGACTCGATGACGGTCCTCGAGAACCTCTACCTCGCCGCGTCGTTCCGCCGCGATCGGAACGGCGCCGGACGCAGGGGGGATCTCGAAGTTGCCCGTCGGTACCTGGAGTTCGTCGGCCTGCAGGACAGGACCGAAGCGGATGCTGGGCCGCTCGGCGTGTTCGACAAGAAGCGGCTGATGCTCGCCACGGCGCTTGCAACGAACCCCAAGGTGCTTCTGCTCGACGAGCCCTTCAGCGGGCTGAACCCACAGGAGATCGACCGGATCATGACGCTGATCCGAAGGGTTCGCGACTCGGGCCTCGCCGTCGTCTGCATCGAGCACGTGATGCGAGCGCTGACGGCGCTCGCGGACCGGATCCTGGTCATGCACCATGGCGCCGAGCTGTTCCTCGGCACGCCCGCGGAGATGCTCGCCAACGAGCAGGTCATCGAGGTGTACCTCGGACAGCGCCACGGCGCCGGCGAGACGGAGGGCCGTGCGTGAGCGCGGGAATGCCGATCCTCGAGGTGCGGGACCTGTGGGCCGGGTACGGGGCCACGATGGTCGTGCGGGGCCTCGGCCTCACCGTGGAAACCGGGGAGACCGTCGTGATCATCGGCCCGAATGGCCACGGAAAGACGACGCTCCTTCGAACCGTCACCGGGCTGATCCGCCCCAAGCGCGGCGAGGTGCTCCTGGAGGGCGAGCGGGTGGACGGCAAGACGCCCGAGCACCTCGCCGGCCTCGGCATGGTGCACGTGCCCCAGGGCGACCAGCTCTTCCCCGACATGACGGTCGAGGAGAACCTCGTGATGGGGGCGTTCCTGCCCGCACCCTGGAAGGACCGCCACCGCTCGCTCGAGCGCGTGTACCACCTCATCCCCGCGCTCCGCGAGCGCTCCGGTCAGCGCGCCAGGACGCTGTCCGGAGGCGAGCGGCGGCTGGTTGGCCTCGGGCGCGGGCTCATGCGCGAGGCGCGGATCCTGATGATCGACGAGCCGTCGCTCGGCCTCGCCCCGGTCGCGATCGAGACCGTCTACGGGGCGATCCGCGAGATCCATGACACAGGCACCACCATCCTGCTCGTCGAGGAGAACTTCACGCACATCGGCGACGTCGCGGATGTCGTGCACGTCGTGGAGATGGGTTCGATCGTTCGCAGCGGCCCGCTGGAGGAACTGTCGAAGGACCGAACCGTCGTCGAGACGTACCTGGGATCGCTGTGAGGGGGGCGTCGTGACCAGCTTCGTCGGGATCCTCGTCGAGACGATCGTCCTGGGTTCGATCTACGGCCTCGTGGCGATCGGCATGACGCTCATCTACGGGACGCTGCGCATCCTCGACATGTCCCAGGGATCGATGGTGATGATCGGCGGCTTCGTCGGCTGGGGCGTGCTCGTCGTGGCCGGCTGGAGCCCGGTCCTCGCGATCCTCATCGCGTTCGTCATCACGTTCGCGATGGGAACCTTCACCGAGCTGATCTCGGTCCAGCCCCTCATGGGGCGGCGGGGGTTCGACTTCGAGATGGTGACGTTCATCACCACCTTCGCCGTGGCGATCGTGTTCGCCAACGTTGCGCTCCAGGTCTTCGGACCGTTCCAGCACAACGTGACCCCGGTCGTCCGCGGAGGGGTCGACGTCTACAACCGCGTGAACCTCTCGTACCAGAACATGACGATGGCGCTCGTGTCGGTCGGGCTCATGGGCGGGCTCGGATTGTTCCTCGCGCGGACACGGTGGGGTCTGGCGATCCGGGCGGTCGCGCAGAACCTCGACGCTGCCAGGCTCATGGGCGTCCCCGTGATGAAGCTCTACCCGCTCACGATGGGGCTCGCCTCGGCGCTCGCCGGGATCGGGGGTGTGTTCCTGGGCGCGAAGTTCTTCGCCTACCCCAGCGCCGGTGACCTCCCGCTCCTCGAGGCGCTGATCGTCGTGATCTTCGGGGGACTCGGAAGCCTCTCCGGCACGCTCTATGCCGCCTACGCGATCGGACTGATCCAGGCGACCGCGGAAGTCGTCGTCGGCACGACCTGGTCGCTGCCGATCCTGTACGCGATCATCCTGCTCGTCCTGGTGGTGCGCCCGCACGGATTGCGGGGCACGCCCTCGGAGGCACGCCTGTGAGCCTCGCCGAGGCGCAGGACGCGCGCATCGGCCGGCCGCCGAAGCTTTCCGGGGGCCAGATCGGGGGGATCCTGGCCCTCGTCGTCGCGATCGCGTCCGTTCCCGTCATCTGGTCGAACGAATACGCGCTCGGCGTGCTGATCACCGGGATGATCACGCTGGTGCTGAACACGAGCTGGAACTTCGTGCTCGGGACCGCCGGCGTGTGGAACTTCGGGCAGCTCGCCATCTACGCGCTCGGCGGCTACGGGGCCGGCCTCCTGATGATTCACACGCCGGTGCCGCCGGTGCTCGCGATCATCGCGGGCGGGTTGCTCTCGGCCGCCATGTCGGTCCTGCTCGCCTTCCCGACGCTCCGGCTGTACGGCATCTACACCTCGCTGCTCACGTTCTCCTTCGCGCAGGTGTTCCAGTTCATCGTCGTGAACGACCCGAAGGGTCTCACCGGCGGCTCGTTCGGATTCCCGACGGTGAGGGGTCTGTACTCCTTCTTGTCACCTCGCGCGTCGCTCGACGCCTACTACTGGACGATGATGGCGGTGGTGATCGCGGCCACGCTGGCCGTGACCTGGATCCGAAGCTCGCGCCTCGGCATCGCGCTTCGCACGGTCCGCGACGCTCCCGGCTACGCGGCGGCCCGCGGCGTGAGCCCGCTCAAGTACCGGATCATCGCGTTCGCGATCTCGGGGTTCATCGCGGGGGTCGCCGGGGCCCTGTATCTCAGCTACAACCAGTCGATCACGACGTCGGTGATGGGCCTGACCCCGATGTCGATCGACGTCACGATGCTCGTGATCGGCGGGCTCGGGACCATCTGGGGACCGATGCTGGGAACGGGCGTGCTCACGGGCCTCCAGGTGGGGCTCGCCGACTATCCGGGCATCCAGCTCACGATCCTTGGAACGATCCTGCTCGTCATCGTCGTCTTCATGCCGAACGGCATCGTCGGGCTGATCTCGGCGATCCGGCGCCGTGTCGGAGCATGGGTCACCGAGGGGGAGGGCGAGGACGGCGGCGGCGACGAGGATCGAGCAGAAGCCGAGGAGACGCCCGCCGGGGTCGAGGAGACGCTGGGGGCGGAACTCCCTTCCTAGGTTCGGCTACTCGGGAAGTCGCCCGTCCTCCCGATCGGCCGCGACGAGCTCCCGAGGCCGGCGCCCCGCCGGCCCGAAGCCCGCCCCTCCGCTCGTCTCCACGCGCACGACGAAACCGGGAGGAATGGTCATCGACGCCTTGGAGGCAACGGCGACCTCGCTTCCGTCCGGATCGAACAGCGAGACCTTGGCCGGCCGGGCGTCGCCTCCGCCGTTCGCGCCGCGGGGGCGGAAGTCCGGGTTTGTCTGCTCTGAGTAGAACGTCGCCCGATGCGGGTGATCGAGGATCAGGTAGTCGCGCCGGATGCCCATCCCTCCATTCGTCGTTCCGAACCCCTGTGAGCCGGGGATGAGCTCGGTGCGCAGGATTCGAACCGAGTAGTTCGACTCGGCGACCTCGACGGGCATGAGGCCGACGTTCGACAGATACGTGTCGACGCCGTCGATCCCGTCGCCCGAACCGTGCGCGCCCGTGCCGCCACCCACCACGTCGGAGAGCACGGAGTGATGACCCGTGATCGGCGACGTGCTCTCGATGTTGATCCCGAAGAACGCCACCGAGGATCCGCCGACCGCCTTCTCGGGCCAGATTTGGGACGCCGCGCGGAAGAACGTGTCGCCCAGGCGCTGGCACGTGTTGTGGCGCACCGAGACCGCGGCCGGCGAGAGCGGGTTCAGCACGTTGCCGTGCGGGCACACGATCTCCACCGGGCGCAGGATGCCGTCGTTCGACGCGAGGTGGGGATCCACGAGCGCGCGGATGCCGTAGACGACCCCCGCGCGGGTGCTCGCCCACGGCACGTTCAGCGCCCCGGCGACCTGCGGAGCGGAGCCCGACAGGTCGACGGTCAGGCGATCCCCCCGCTTCTCCAACCGAACGTGGATGCGCGTGGGCGGCCCTCCGCATCCGTCGTCGTCCATGAACCCTTCCGCCTCCCCGGTCCCGTCGGGCAGGTCGGCAAGGCCGAGCCGGACGGCGCGCTCGACCATGTCCAGCGACTGCCCGAACGCAGTCTCGACCGTCGTCGTCCCCCAACGATCGATGGCCTCCTCGAGACGACGGCGGCCGAGCAGGCACGCCGCTCGCTGCGCCCGAAGGTCGGAGATGGTCGAGAGCGGGTCCCGGATGTTCTCCGTCAGGATCGTGAACACGTCGGCGTTCTCCTCGCCCGCGCGATACAGCCGAACGGGCGCGAGCAGGACCCCCTCGGCGTAGATCTGCTCGAGGGCCGGCCCCTCGGTGCCCGGATTCACGCCCCCGACGTCGAGGTGGTGCGCAGTCGCGCCCGTCCACCCGAAGAGGCGCCCGTCCACGAACATGGGCGCGATCACGTTGAGGTCGGGCGTGTGCATCGCTCCGAGGAACGGATGGTTGGCGATGAAGACGTCGCCGTCGCAGATGGCGTCGCCCCACCGATCCAGGATCGTCTTGACGACGAGGGACATGGCGCCGAGCTGGGCCGGGATGTAGTCCGCCTGGGCGACGAGGTCGCCGTTCGCCATGAAGACCGCGCAGGAGAAGTCCTCCATGTCCCGGATGATGGGGCTGTAGCTGGACCGCTTGAGGACGCCGCCCATCTCCTCGGCCGCGGCGAGTAGCGCGGCGTGGACGAGCTCGAACGTGATCGGGTCGAGCGGCCTGCCCTTCGCCGTCATCGGCGCCCCTCCGTCATCCAGATGTTCCCGTTGGTGTCGACGCGCGCCGACTGCCCCTCGAGCACGAGCGCCGTCGTGTCCATCTGCTCGATGATCGCGGGGCCGGCGATCCGATTCCCCGCGCGGAGCAGCTCTCGCCGGTAGACGGGGACTCGGACGCGACGGGGCTGCGATGCAAGGAGCACGCGCCGCTCGCCGGTCTTGGCGTTCGCGGCCGGTGCGACACCTCCGCGGCGGATCTCGGCGTGACCGGGCCGATCGAGGCCGCCGAACGCGGACACCCGCACGGCGACGAGCTCGACGGGTTCCTCGGAGCTCGCGTGCCCGTAGACCGATCGGTGCAGCTCGTCGAAGTCGCGACGCAACGCTCGTAGGCCCACCGCCGACGTCGAGCGAAGCGGCACGTTGAGCTCGTATCCTTGCCCAAGGTAGCGGCAGTCTGCCGTGGCGACCATCCTGACCCGAGAGCGTGGGACGCCGTCCTCCCGGAGCTGCGCGACCAGCCGCCTCGCCGTTTCGCGATACCAGCTGAGCGCCTCTGCGAACGCCGACGGCTCGAGCGCCAGCAGCACGGTTCGCGACTCGTCGATCCGGAGGTCGGCCGCGACCAGTCCTGACGCGGAGAACAGGCCGGGGAGAGGCGGGAGCAGCACCGACTCCAGCCCCAACTCACGGAGCGCCATCCCCGCGTGCAGGGGACCGGCCCCGCCGAACGCCACCATGGTGAACTGCCGGGGGTCGATGCCGCGCTCGACGGAGACGCGACGAAGGGCGCGCGTGATCTGCGCCATGGTGATCGCGAGGATGCCTCGCGTCGCGTCCTCGGGCGGCAGGCCGATATCGTCCGCCACGCGCGCGACCGCCTCGCGCGCCGCACCTTCGTCGAGGGCCAGCCGCCCGGCGAGCGGCGTCTCGCGGCCGAGCGTCCCGGCGGCGACGTGCGCGTCCGTGACCGTCGCCTGCTTGCCGCCGCGACCGTAGGCCGCCGGTCCCGGATCGGCGCCGGCGCTCTCGGGCCCCACGCGAAGGCGTCCGGCCCGGTCGACGTGCGCGATGCTTCCCCCGCCCGCGCCGACCGTGTGGATGTCGACGGAGGAGCACAGGATCGGATGTCCGTCGACGACCTGGACCGGAACGGCCGGCGGCACGCTCCCTTGAACGAGACAGACGTCGAGCGACGTGCCCCCCATGTCGAGGCTGATCAGGTTGTCGAGGCCGTGGCGGGCGCCGAGCGCTGCCGCGCCCGTGACGCCGCCCGCCGGCCCCGAGAGCACCAACCGATGCGCCTCCCGTTCGGCGCGCTCGGCGGGCACGCAGCCGCCGTTCGACTGCATGACGAGGAACGGCGCCCGGATCCCCGCCGACTCCACGCGGGCCCGCGCCTCCAGCAGATAGCGCCCCACGATGGGCCGCAACCCGGCGTTCAGCGCCGCGGTCGCAGTCCGCGGGTACTCGCGGAACTCGCGGGCGACCTCCGCGGAGAGCGTCACGGAAACCCCCGGCAGCGCCGCGCGAAGGGCATCGCCCAGTCGTCGCTCGTGCCGGTCGTCGAGATAACTGAAGAGCAACGCCACGGCCACGGCCTCGGGCCGGAGTCGCGCGACCTCGGCGACCACGCGATCGATCTCCGCCCGTCGAAGGGGCACCACCGCTTCGCCTCCTCCGGAAAG
>Ga0153915_10005884_pt1 | contig 11431 bp, 4 predicted proteins | sample Opewatmetagenome_2_FD_107003 | JGI IMG/M metagenome (GOLD analysis project Ga0153915, IMG submission 107003) | Freshwater wetland microbial communities from Ohio, USA - Open water 3 Core 3 Depth 3 metaG | ecosystem: Environmental > Aquatic > Freshwater > Wetlands | place: USA: Ohio, Lake Erie...
CGATTCTGTTGACAAAGAGATCCGGAGAAGCGCTCACGTCCATTGCCCCATCCGTAAGGTAAACCGTCCTTTCTGCCAATCTTGGGAACTGCTCAAGAAATGTCCTGTCTACGGTTATCACTTGATGCGGTTGCTGGCAGATCCGCGCCACCCGACGGGCCAGCTTGACATCCTCGCAATCGCGATACATTCCGCCAAACGTGTAGCAAGGGAGCTGGCCAGGAGGAGATTGCGCCCAAGCCATGATCAATCGGCTATCCTTACCTCCGGTCAGGGAGACGGCCACAGGCTCAATTCCACGCAAGTATCTTGGGAGAATATGTGCCCAAGTCTCTCTCAATTTTCCGTAACATTCTTGCCCGCTCATAGCCGCCTGGCTCTCCCAGGTTTCCGGTCGGAAATAGACGTCTTTCCTTACGGCGTTTCCGGGAGAAAACTCCCAGGCCGACGCTCCCGGAATTAGCGATATGCCCTTGAAGAGCGTTCGATTTTGGAGGACGCAGCCACAGGAAAAGGTCTCTGCCAGGCTGTCAAGATCCAGTTGGCGCAGTTGAGGCATGATCTTCAAGAGCGATTTCGCTTCAGAAGAAAAATAAAATCCCGTCTCGTTCTCGTGAAAATACAATCGATTCAGTCCATACCGGTCATTGAATAAAACAACGGTTCCCTTCCTGCCATCGACGATAACCCCGGAGAACCGGCCATTGAGCTTTTGAAGGAACTTGTTCCCCATTTCCTCATAAAGGTGCACTAGATAACTTGCATTCCTCGATTCAAATTCGTGCCCTCTGCTCTTGAGGGTTTCAATCTCGCCGGGGTCCGTGAATTCCTCACCCGAGAAAATCAGACAAATATCTTTCCTTTCATTCCACACCGGCATGCAATCGGAGAAAGAACCCCTGTGGCTAACCCAGCCTACATGGACTCCCATTCGGCCGTTCGCGTATGTTCCCGACGTATAGAACGGCTCGTGTTTCATGCATTGAACCATCTGACACAGCGCGGCTTCTTTCTCCTTGCCGCTCTCGTTGCCAATGATTCCGAGGATTCCCGGCATTTCTATTCTCCAAGAAATCTATCAAGCATCTTGGCTCGTATTATGGTCGTCATCGCTCAGTTGCCGGTTTGACCCGCTCCATTTTTCATAGTAAGTTTTCCTCAGCGCGAGAGCGGTTTTAGCCAACCAACGGGGAAGAATGGCTTTGAGGCCCTTATGTAGATTGAGCGCGAGGGCGAATCTTCCTTTGGCCGATAAGGGGATGTAGTATCTTGGCAAATCATATCCTCGAAATCCGTTATGCAACTTGAATTCAGCCAGCGTATCGATGCCTTTGGACCCATAAATCAATTTGTCGTATTTCAAAAATGGGATCCCCTTCTGGGCACAAATCTCGACGGATTTCGCAATGAGCGCGTTCATGGGTGCCTTCTCGCGGTAGGCGTTTTTTACAATGATCTGCATGAAGCGGGCATAATTGTCGGCATACACGAGTTTTATGAATCCAATAAGTTCGTCCCCGAGGTAAGCACCAATGAAATCAGCCCTGTCCAGGTATGTCGAGTTGACCTGCTTCGTTTCCTCGAAGGACTTGCCATAGTGCCAGAAAGGTTTGCCCTGCCTGATAGGAGTTTCATTATAAATGTCCTGTATCCCCCGAACGAGGTCGTCGTTGAATTCAACAACGCGGACGGTCACGCCTTGCTTTATAGATTTTCGTACTTTTGTGCGAACCCGATAATTGACTTGTTTCGTCCACCACTCCTCGTACGTGCTGATCGGAATGGCCGCCACACTCTCCAGATCCATCCGATAATTAAACTGGGGAATCAAATGAGGAAGTCTTTGCACGAACGTGAAAAAATCCGCCTGGACTCTCCGGGACTTCAATTCACGGATCAGGTCCTCGGGTTCATTAATGTCCGTGTCCCATTCTTCTTTGACACGTGCCTTTCGGAATAACTTTCCTGTGATAATGAGTTCAAAATTATTGACTCTGATGCCGTCAACGACAATTCGTTTACCCCTTTTAGAAATCGCGCTCCGGAATTCCATGAAGGTTATTCCTCGCCCTCCAAGTCGGCTTCCCGCTTCATCGTACGGCGTGCTTAATTATAGATCAAATCTGGGCATAAAGTATTTATTTTTTGTTAGATAGAGTGCGCCACATTGAATCTAATAAGGTAGATAATCGTTGAGCATAAAACACCCTTTGGGCTGGACCCTATGCTACTCTTGTTGGCTGGGCAAATCAAGAAGAGTCGGCCTTTTTACGATGACCACTGACGACAGCAGAAAAAGAAGCCATAAGAAGTGGGCCCCTTTTCCTAGAGAAGATTCTGTGAAGTTATGGAGCAATATCATGATCAGAAAAACAAACAAGAGACTCCTGAATTCCCCGTTCCTCCCGATGGATTTGATTGCCTTTCTGTACGTATGGACAATCAGAAAAAGAAGCAGTGCCAGTCCTACCAACCCCAAATCCAAGAAGATGTCAATATAGCCGTTATGGCCGTTTATGGGACGCCAATTGAATTGGTCCCACATCTCGCCCAAATGCGCAATCCAAAAATTCCCGTAGCCTTCACCAAAGATCGCGCTTCGACTTCCGATTCTTATCAGCTCAGTCCAGAGGGGAAGCCTTCCTGTAAATGATGGATCCCGGCCAGCCGCAGAAAGAAACGCGGATGAGACAGGCTGGCCGAAAATGCTTAAAACAATCGCCAGGCATAAAAATGTTATGGTGACCACCCTATTAAGCTTCTTTAGGTCGCTTTTTAGCCAAACTTCAAGGGCCAGTATTGCTATCCCGATGACGAAAATGACATACGATGTTGCACTGTGGGATCCACGCAGAAGGTATAAGGTCAGCAGAAAGAGGAACCCATCGAGCCATCTTAGCTTTGGCCAATCTTTAATGAAGCGCCAGATAAAATAGATGCCCATAAACGCACATAAGAGGCCAAGGCCATTTTTCTGGCCAGCCACCCCCACCCACATTCGTGTCCCCTCTCCGGTGTATTGGATGCCTATCTGTGGATAGTACCTGATGAAAAATAGGGATAGAGGTATTAAGACAATCGCACACCGTCGTAGGATGTGATCGAAGGCTTCTCCCGGTTCTTCTTCTGTCAGTATGACCAAAACCATGATAACGTTGCTGGCTGCTTTGACCCAGCGTTTAACCGAAACTCCTTGGTAATCCGACCAGCCTATGCTTATAAGTGCATAGAAATAAAATATGTACAGATAGATATTATCTCTGAAATGAAAGGCAAACACGTGCCTTTTCTTATAAAGTGCGATGAGCCCTGCGCATATGAGCACGAGCAGAAATGTTCTTTCTGTCGAACCTCCTTGGATATAATCATATTCAGTTCTCTCAGCCGAAGCTAAACTTGGATAAATCCATAGTGTAAAAGGTTTTGACGCGGATACGGCCAGCCAGATGACCGGTATCCATAAGAAATTCGAAATCCGTTGGCTTTCCTTGATGTCCTGTCTTAACGCGAACAAGATGAAGGCCAGGCATAGAACGAGAGCTAATTGTGCCACGCGAGATCCTTTAGTCAGAACGATACGGATTCATGCCGATGTCCTCACGTACGTTATCGTTTGAACAGCAGTTTTGCCTTGAGCCTTTTCATTTGTTCCTGGCGGCTAAATTTCATCAATTCGGGGGGCACCGGGCGTTCTTTTCGCCCGATGGCAGCCACGCTATAGCCCAAAAATAGAACGACACCTCCCAAGATAAAGGGCCTAAATTTCATTTGATAAAATATTCTGAAGAATTCCCATAAGGGATGATTTCCAAGGCAGTAATCTTTTTTGCCAAGCCGATATCCGGCACCCAGTACGTTGCTCTTTTCGGTTCCCATTTTCCGGTAATGAAAGACGGTCTTTCCCGCAAATGTTCTAGTCTTCCACCCCTTCATTCGAGCTGTGGTCACGGCTACCCAATCAATGCCGCCGCCTCTAATGGGCATGTACCCCCCAATTGCTTCGAAGCAGCTTCTTCGGAAAAGCTGACAAGCACCGGAGACATGCTCAATATTCGTGAACCGATAATCATATGAAGATGACGAATCCTGCAAGTAAGGGGTTCCGGCAACTCCCAATCCAGGATATTGAGCAAACTTGTCCAAAAGATACTCCATATAGTCCTGATCGAAGGAAATGTCAGCATCAACATTGCCAATAATATCGAATTCCAGGGTCCGAATTTTTCCGTAGCCGGCATTGAAAGAGTGGACCTTCGCCGCGAAGTGCCGATCAGCGTGTTCCGGCATCCTTACAAATTCAATCCAGTTGTACCTTCTCGCGTATTGCTTCGCAATTTCATCTGTACGGTCTGTTGATCCGTCGCTAACTATGACCCACCTTTGGGGGAGGATGGTCTGAGATATGACCGATTGGATCGTTTTTTCAAGAAATGCTTCTTCGTTTCGAGCAGGCGTAATCAGAACGTAATCCAGAGAATGTTGCTGAGTCATATGACCGCGGTCCAAATTGCTTGGTCAGATTGTCTCCCATATAGCATGGCGCCGATGGCATCCACTTCTTGGTATAACCCTTATCCTGGAACGTCATATTTATATTTTTTTGGACTTAAGAAGTCAAGGCGGTGCCCCCGTAGGCAACTTTTCAAAGTGTGGACAACTATTGCATGATTTTTGTAAAATAACCTGTGGCTGGAGGCTGTGCGCGCGGAAGCGTGCCGGCGCCACTTGGTGCCGAGAAGACGATCCTGCAGAGACTATCATGAGCTTCGAAGCATTCAATTTGGTTCTGGGGACTAGCTGCGCCAGCAAACCGGCACAGAGATGAATGAGAAACGGCTGGATCAAGCAACCCCCCTCGTGGGAGTCAATCATCGAAAGGGGTGGCCCATGGCAAAACATTCGGATCTGTTTCGTTATCTTTGGCTAGCCTTGTTCTTGGGATTTTTCGTTTGTTGTTGTCAGGTCGGTCCGGATGCTGACAATCCAAGAAGTCCTTCACTCACTGCTTCCTTTACCTACAGCCCCGCCTCACCGCTGGCGGACCAGGCCGTACAGTTCACGGACACTTCTACAGGAAGTCCAACATCATGGCAATGGAGCTTCGGTGACGGGGAGACAAGCACGAGTCGAAATCCGGCTCATACGTTCTCGATCGCCGGTGCCTATACGGTTAAGCTGACCGTCGCCAATGCTTCCGGATCCAAGAATGTCAGCAAAACCATCACAGTGGTCTCTGGTCTCGCTGCATCCTTTACCTACAGCCCCTCTTCACCGCTGGCCGGTCAGGCAGTGCAATTTACGGACACCTCTACGGGAGCGCCAACCGCCTGGCAGTGGAATTTCGGCGACGGTTCGACCAGCACCGCCCGGAATCCCAGCCATGTGTTTGACGGGACCGCGACTTATACTGTGACTTTAAGAGTCAGTAATAACTCCGGCTCCAAGAGTACGACCCGTATGATCAATGTATTGCCGGCCTCCACTCTCATCGTATCCTTCACGTACAGCCCCTCCTCCCCGAATCCAGGTCAGGCGGTGCAGTTCACGGACACTTCCACGGGGGCCCCGACGTCCTGGCAGTGGGACTTCGGGGATGGAGCCACGGGCAACGTTAGGAATCCGAGCCACGTGTTTTCAACCGCGGCGTCCTATACGGTAACTCTGACCCTCAGGAACGACACCGACTCTAACAGCGCTAGCCGAACGATCAACGTTATGCCCGCTATCACACTGATACCCCCTTTCCGTTTGATCGACTGGAGCAATGCGGGAGTCTGGTACAATGGCGTTAAAGGTATTCCGACATATCCGGTAGGCATTGACCTGACGGGTCTTTCCTCATATGGCGGCTATGCACTGGATAAAACCGGGGCCGTTGACAGTACGGAGGCGATCAATGCGGCCATGACCGCCTGCCCCACTCATCACGCTGTCCTGCTTGGCCCAGGCGCGTATCTTGTTAAGGGAATACGCATACCCTCGTATAAGGTGTTGCGTGGTGCAGAGCCGTTTACCGTGACTCCCCTGACGACGTTAATCCAGAATCACACGGCCTCGAAAGGGACAGTTGTCATCGACTTGGATGGTTCGCCAGATTACGCACCTGCCGCGGCGAACATTGTTGGTGTGGCGGTCAAAGGGTCAGATACCGTTACAGTAGATAGCGTTTCGGGTCTCTCGGTGGGCGACCTTGTTATCGTGGACGAACTTAACGATTCCTCATTTGTGACGTCAAGCGGGACAGAAGACATCTGTAATTGGTGCAGTAGGGAGAACGGTGCTCGCTCTCTTGGGGAGACGAAGTGTATCAAGGCCATAGACGCTGTGGCAAAAAAGATACAATTTGAGCGCCCTCTTTATTACGGCTATTCACGCACCCCGCAAGTTATGAGAAGGGCATTGGCGTCAGGAGTAAAAGTTAATGCGGGGGTTGAGAGTCTTCGCATCATACAAGACGGCTCCGGCGTGCCAATCCCCGACACGAATCATGCAGTATCTTTTGCTTACTGCAAGTACTGTTGGGCCAACCGAATAGAGGTGGATAACCATTGGTACAGAAGCTTCCAAGTTGATTATTATGCCCTTGGGTGCGAGGTCCGCGAGTGCTTCATTCATAATGTCCCTGAGGGATACAGCATCGCGGGAAATTACGCAATCGGAATTCTAAATCATGCAACGGACTGCCTGGTCGAGAACAATATCACCTATCATGTCCATTCTGTGATTACTCTTGGGTCGGGTGGCGGAACAGGCAATGTCATCGGCTATAACTTCTGCTATAATTCACACCACGATATTCAGACGAACTGGTGGATCGGCGGCAACGGGACCCACGGGGCACATCCGTACATGAATCTCATCGAGGGAAACTATATCCGCAAGATCATGCACGACAGGATTCACGGCTCTTCCAGCCACAATGTCTGGTTCAGGAACAGAGTCACTGCAGTGGCCGTTGACCCGTCTGTGGATCAGGAAATGAGTACCATCAACATCGCTTCCTACAATTACTTTGAATCCGTCATTGGGAACGTACTTCACAGCGAGGGGCTTGGTGGGACATATGAGAGTTATCCGTGTACTCTCGGCGAAAGAATAGTCTGGAAACTTGGTTTTGCCAGCCAGAATGGTGAGGGAAGTCCGACCGATCCAACTGTTGCCTCGACGCTTATTCGTCACGGGAATTACAACTACATTACCCACAGCACGATATGGGACGCTGGGATTTCCGACCATGCCTTGCCGAACTCGATGTATCTGACTGCCAAGCCGACATTCTTTGGTGGGCTTTCGTGGCCTGCGTTCGGACCTGACCTTAATCCGATGGAGTCGTACATTCCCGCGAAGTATAGATTTGATGCGGGAACTTATTTTGCCGATCCGCCAATAAAATAAGTGTCGACACCGTGACCAACAGCACAGCGGTTTGGTTATCACAGCAGAACTAATTGTCGAGCATACCTATGATATTGCCCAGTCCCAAACGGGCGAGACTGGTGCTAACGATGTTGGATTGACAATGAACAGAAGGACCGTTCCTGATTCCCTTTATCCCCCGCGAAAGCCGGCGTGGAATGCGAACTTGCCGTGAACTGGGTTTAAGCCCGGGAGTAGAGATCTCAACCCCTGCTGTTCCCCCAGGACCCCCGCCTAGATTCGTAATGAAAACGGGCTCAAAATCGGACTCCCTCGCTTGACACCTTCTACATTTTAAGCGTTATTTGCCCTGCGGCTGCTTCCTCATCCTCCTATCTCAGCAGTAGACATCCAAAGCCCTCTAATTGCAGGCAGGTCACTAAGTGAGTACTGCCGTGGCCTCTTAGGTTAGTCATGCGTTGCTCAGGGTTAGCCATAAAACCCTAAAGTGGCCTCCCCAAAATCCTCCTTAAGGGTGAGCATAGTTCCCCAGGCTAGGCCGACTTAAATGAGCGAAAGATGATTATTCATCGAATTGCATTATCCACACTACCCAATCCGGGCATGGAGGATTATGAAATGAAAGAACTTTCCGATCGTTTGCGCAAACATACGGCATTTGTTTCGTGTTTACTAATTTTCGCTGTTTGCTTTTTCCTAACGCCTCTACAAACGTTAGCCCAAACGAGCTCGAGAAGCTTCTCTCAGCTCTTGACCCAGCGCACGCGCCGTGTCCAGGCATCCTTTACTTACAGCCCCACCTATCCGAAGGCCGGTCAGACCGTGCAGTTCACGGACGCCTCTTCGAATGGCCCCACGGCCTGGCAGTGGAACTTCGGCGACGGAACGATCTCAACCGTCCAGAACCCCAGCCATGCGTTCACAAAGCCAGGATTTTATAAGGTGAGCCTGACCGCGGCCAACAGCGCCGGGTCTAGGACAAGGACCAGGACGATGACCGTAATGCCCTCGGCCGGGGCTGCATCTTTCACCTACAGCCCTACATCTCCTCGGGCAGGGAATGCCGTTCAGTTCGCGGACACCTCGACGAATGGCCCGACCTCGTGGCAATGGCATTTCGGCGATGGGACGACGAGCTCGACCAAGAACCCCAGCCACACGTACGGGGCTCCAGCGTCGTATACTGTGACTTTAGACGCAGCCAACGGGTCTGGGACCAAGACCGCGTCCCAGACGCTTTCCGTGTCCCCTGCATCCACGCTCACGGCGTCTTTCACCTTTAGCCCGGCCTCGCCAGCAGCGGGGCAGGCGGTGCAGTTCACGGACACCTCCACTGGGGCTCCGACCTCATGGCTATGGAACTTCGGCGATGGGGCGACGAGCGCCGCCCAGAACCCAAGCCACACCTTTGCTTCGGCGGCCTCCTATACGGTGACGCTGACAGCCACCAATAGTTCCGGATCCCAGAGCGCGAGCCGGACGGTCACTGTCGTTACAGCCCTTTCCGCATCCTTCACCTTTAGCCCGGCCTCGCCGGCAGCGGGGCAGGCGGTGCAGTTCACGGACACGTCCACGGGAGGCCCAACATCATGGCGATGGAATTTCGGCGATGGAACAAGCTCTACGTCTCAGAGCCCAAGCCACGCCTTTGCTTCAGCGGCCTCCTATACTGTGACTCTGACGGTCACCAACAGCTCCGGTTCCAAGAGCGCGAGCCGGACGGTCACTGTGGTTCCTGCCCTCACGGCTTCCTTCACCTACAGTCCGGCCTCGCCGGCAGCGGGGCAGACGGTACTATTTACAGACACGTCCACGGGTTCTCCGACTTCCTGGCAATGGGATTTTGGTGACCAGACGTCCTCGACCGTTCAGAATCCCAGTCATAGTTATGCGGCAACAGGATCCTATTTAGTGACTCTGACCATACGCGCAGGCTCCAATTTAAATAGTACAAGCCGAACGATCATTGTCGGGCAGTCGTTGACGGCATCCTTTACATACAACCCGGCTTCGCCGCTTGTGGAGCAGGCGGTGCAGTTCACGGACACATCTACGGGGTCTCCGACTTCCTGGCAATGGAGTTTCGGTGATAATGGAACAAGCGCCTCTCGAAATCCGAGCCATACCTTCACGAAGGCGGGTTCCTATGTTGTGACTCTGACAGCCACCAACGGTTCCGGCTCCCAGAGCGCGAGCCGGACAGTCACGATAGCGCCAGCGGCCTCCTTTACGTACAGTCCGTCCTCGCCGATCGTGGGTCAGGCAGTGCAGTTCACCGACACGTCAAAGGGGAGTCCAACCTCCTGGCAGTGGAACTTCGGGGACGGCGCCACCAGCACCGCCCAGAATCCGAGTCACTCTTTTACAGCAGTAGCGTCTTACACTGTGACCCTGACCGTTAGCGGCTCCGGCTCCAATAGCACAAGCCAGACTGTCAACGTGTCGCCTACAACCACTCTTATGGCATCCTTCACTTTCAGCCCCTCTTCCCCAAATCCAGGGCAAGCGGTCCAGTTCACGGATGCCTCGACGGGAGGTCCAACCTCCTGGCAGTGGAGCTTCGGAGATGGGGCTACGAGTACGGCACAGAATCCGAGCCATACGTTTGCAGCAGCAGACCTCTACATTGTAACCTTGACAGTTGCCAACACCTCTGGCTCCGACAGCGTCAGCCGGACTGTCAGCGTGTCCTCCCCAAGTTCGATCATCCCCTCCGACCGTTTGATAGACTGGAGCAAAGCAGGGGTTTGGGACGTTCGCTATAACACCAAGGGCATCCCCACCTATCCGGTCGGCATTAACCTGACAGGGTTAACCTCGTACGGCGGCTATCCGCTCGACAACACAGGCGTGACCGATAGTCGCAACGCCATCAATGCCGCGCTCACGGCTTGCCCGAACTATCAAGCCGTCCTTTTGGGTCCGGGTTCGTATCGGATCGGACCATCCGGTGGTCTTAGCATTCCGTCGTACAAAGTTCTGCGCGGGACGGAACCGTTCACGGTCACTCCATTAACAGCATTGATTTTGGATCACGGTGTTGCCGATGGCGTGAATGTCGTTTCGTTTTCCGCATCTGGCACCGGCTATACCCCAGTCGTCAATATTACTTCGTGCGCGAAGGGGTCGGATACGGTGACGGTCGACAGCGTTTCCGGCTTCTCTGTCGGGGACCAGGTTATCGTGGACGAACTCAACGACCCCGATTTGGTTGATATATCCGATGTCGATTTTCCAGACACGGGTTGTACTTGGTGCAGTCGTAACAACGGGACGAGGGCACTCGGCGAAGTCAAGATCATAAAGGCGATCAACACCGGGGCCAGGACCATGCAATTCGAGCGTCCGCTTTACAGATCGTATTGGAATTCTCCACAAGTGTGCAGGGACGTGGCCGTTGGGAACAGGAAGATCAACGCTGGCGTAGAAAGCCTGATGATTACCAGCGACGGTTCTGCCCCCGGGCAGAATTGCGATGCCATCGATTTCATGCGGGCGTCGTACTGTTGGGCGAAGCGGGTCGAGACGCGCAACATCCACTACAAGAACATTATCCTTCAATACTACAACATCGGATGCGAGATCAGGGAATGTTTCGCCCACGGGGTTCCGAACACCTACAGCCGGGCGGGGAACTACTCCATCGTGTTCATGAGGCAGAACACGGATTGTCTGGTCGAGGACAACATTCTCTATCACGTTCATTCAGGAATCGCATTGGGGTCGGGCGGCTCAACCGCCAATGTCCTTGCTTACAATTTTATCCTAAACGAGCACCACGACACCCAGTCGAACTGGTTCCTGGGCGGGACTGGGCATCACGGGGCGCATCCGTATATGAACTTATGGGAAGGCAACTACGCCCGCAAGCTCTTCCATGACACGATTCATGGCTCATCGAGTCATTCCGTCTGGCTCAGAAACAGAATGACCGGGTATCCGGTGAGCGCGGCGGAGTGGGAGGAGGATCCGAGCCAACCGACCGTCACCCAGGAGATGGCGGTCTGCAATATCCCAGCCATAACCTACTACATCACGGTCATCGGGAACATCC
>Ga0153915_10005885_pt1 | contig 11430 bp, 11 predicted proteins | sample Opewatmetagenome_2_FD_107003 | JGI IMG/M metagenome (GOLD analysis project Ga0153915, IMG submission 107003) | Freshwater wetland microbial communities from Ohio, USA - Open water 3 Core 3 Depth 3 metaG | ecosystem: Environmental > Aquatic > Freshwater > Wetlands | place: USA: Ohio, Lake Erie...
GCCCTCGAGCCAGTGAATGGGACATCGGCTGGCCAAGCCCGAAGTCGCGATCTGAGTCCTGCCGTTTGAGACGATACCCTGCGACTCAGGCGTTCAATGCCAAGCGGAATTCCACGCAGGCCGATGCAACAGCGCCACAAGCAGGCCGAGTAGGGCCAGGCTTCCGATTTCGATGATCACAGCCCGGCTTCGAGATCCGGTGTCCGCACCGGCGTCGCGATCGGGGCCTCTATCTCACAGGGCCAGGCGTGTCCGGGTTCGCGTCGTCTGAAAGGGGTTCCTCTCATTTCTCGACACTCAATTGACGGGGTACTAGATGGAGGCAGGCGAAGTTGCCGGTCCGTGCCGAGGTATCAGTTCGACTCCCACCGTGGACCCGGACGCCAAAGCGGGCACGCTCAGCCGGGCGTTGCCAGAAGCTCCGTGATGTCCGCCGCTGCGTCAAGGCCAAGTTCATCGTGCATGGCTCGCCGGTACGATTCGTACTGGCGCATGGCATCTGCCCGATTTCCCTCAGCCAGGTACACACGTATTAACTGACGTTGGGCACTCTCGCGAAGCGGCGCATCAGCAACGGCCGCAAGGCAGAGCTCGACGGCGATGCCGAATTGTCCAATTGCCGCGTAGTGCTCGCAGAGCACCTCCAGGGCGTGGAGGCGGATCTGGATGAACCTCTCACGTTCGACGTGAAGCCATTCGTCGTCCCAGTCCGGCAGGATCTCGCCCGCTCGGGCGAGATCACTCAGTGGCCCCTCCAGGTGGGGGTGGACGCCCGTATCGCCGAGGGCGCGCTCAGCGAAATCTCGCAGAACAGCGACGTCTACGACGAGGTCCTCTGAAAGGAAGACCGTCCAGCGGGTGGCCTTCACAGGGGACTCGGAATCCCTGAGCCGCCAAAGCCCTGCACGGAGGTTCGCGAGGGCTCGATCCGTGGGGTAGTCAGACCACAGAGTCCCGGCAAGTCGCGCCCGGGGTAGCGCATGAGGGCTGAGTGCCAGGTACGCAATGATCCGTTGCCCAAGCGGCGTTGGAAGCACCGCGTGCCCGTCCCGCGTGAGTGTGAAGCCGCCCACCAGCGATAGCCGCCATGTCGGCGCCGCGGCCTCCCTGGAGACCTGCGTTTCCACGTGACCGACCCCCCGAAGGTTTCCGTCGAACAACGCACGGCGAGCATCTTCCGAAACTGGGACAACGTCAACTATTTGCAATTCACCGCGGCGACCGTTGCGTGACGGTTCGCGAACGTTGTCATAACGCGGAAGCGACCCTGCAAAGGCTCTACTGCTCGGACTGTGGGGAAGCGCCGGGGAGACCGAGCGGGTTCGCTGTCGCCAGTGGGCGGATGGGCGCTCAGGTACGTCCCAGAGAGGCTACGCCATGTGCGGTCCCGTGACCCTCCGCCAGTCCAGCCGCCCGTACGCCCGCGCCACGAACAGCATTGGCGATGCGCACACACAGAAGGGGTGGAACCGTGAAGACAAGAATCGACGCGGCGTTTCAACCGGCAGACGATGTCCTAGAGCAACTCGTCACCGCCCGGCGCGAAGAAGTGGTGCGGTTGCAGCGACAGCAGGCCGAGCATCTCAAGGATGTGGAGACTCGCGGTCAGGCGCGTATCGCGGCCGTGCGCAAGACGCTCCCCAAGGAAATCACAGCGGTGTTGGATCAGCTGGAAAAGGCGCACGACGAGGCCACCAAGGCCACGAAGGGGCACGTGGAGCGCATCACAGAGCGACTCGCAAAATCGAGTCCGTCAACAGAGGGCGACACTCCCGTACACCCAGGGCTAGCAGCAGGGCGACTGGTTGCCCCAGGTTCGCTTGGGTGGTTCACACCGTACTACGGGATCTTGCACGGGTCTGACGGCGCGGTGTACTGGCAGGGGTATAGCCCTGGCAACTTCGACTTCTCTGATTGGGCAAACGGTGCTGGTTCGGGGATCTTTGGTACCGGCGCCGGCTCGTTTTCTGTGTATCTGGACTGGTGGTTCTCGTACATCGCTCCCCAGAATCGGAACTATGGACACACGATTTGGGTCCCGTTCCATGGGTTCTACATCCTCTACGCAGACGACGGCTTCTGGGATTCCAAGGAGGCGCATGCGCGGATCGACCTCTCGGCGGTCGGCTACCAGTTCAACTACAAGGCGACCGGTGGCACCAACGTGTTCGACATGGACAGCCAGAACATCAACGTCAACGATCGTTTCGATGGCTGGCGGACGATGTACTACGCGGACCTGCTGGGAGGCGGAGACCGAGCCTACCTGAGGGTAACTGCCTCGTTCTACGTCTACGCCAGGGGAGGCGGCTCCACCGCGCAGTTGAACTTCAGCGATGGAAACGCCAACTATATGGGCGTGCCGTGGGTGTACGTGGACTAGGAGGCACGAACGGCCCGCTTTATCACCACCTACCGTCCTGTGGCGCGAGAGGAGTGAGTTGTCCCCGCCGTTGACCCTGATGAAAGATCTGGGGTCGGTGCTTGCTCCCTTTGTTCGGAACGCATCGACCCCAGGCAACTCGGTCCTGTTGTATGTCCTGCCCGCAGCTGGCCGGCATTATCCGAGCCTCGATTCGCCGGCACTACTACCCGAGCACCCCACCGGCTGGGGAGCCGAGCCAAGAACAGAGCCGCGGCGTTCAGGAGCGGCATCGAGTAGCTCGGACGAACTCGGCCGTCGAACCGCTCGGCATACGGGTCGACGGCCTCCCTCATAGAGACTTACGTTCTCTATGGCAACTTGATGCGACCCGCTCGGACGTAGGGAGTCGGCGCAGACGTCGAAGTCGGCTTCTCAAAGAACGCGATCGCGAGGGTTGGACGTCGCCATATGGCCCTGAGCTCCACGAGCGCAGTGGTGTCCGACCAGAGGGCCGCGTCAGAGACCTCGACCACAACATCCTTCCGCGAAGAAAGGCCGGCAAGATCGTATGCCACGACCGCGGTCTTCCGCCCCATTCTTGGATGACCTGTCGGGACAGGCCAGGCGATGCTGAACACAAGGGTCTTCCGAACAACGCGCGGGTAAGCCACGTCAAATCCAGGTTGCGGTGACATGAGCGCAATCGGCGTGGTCGCAAGTGGCCCGACGTAGTAGAGAGATCGCCTAGTAGCGTCCACTCCCATCCGGGTCTGTCGGCTAAGGAATGCAACTTGCTGTCGCCGCGTCCATCTCATTCGGGTCACATCGAACGCGCTGGACCAAACGAGCGCGTCACTGGAGGCGGCGACCGAAACATCGTGCACGTCAGGCACAACGGTCCATGAGCCGGTCTGGAGGTTAAGGCAAACAATGACCTGTCGTTCCGGCACTCCTCTAGGGCTCGCAACTAAGGCGACTTGGGGTTCGTGAAAGGACATCTGCACGACTTCAAATGGTCCTGGCCCCAAACTGCTCATAATTGGCCCATCGATGCGCATCACAGACCCGACAATGTTGCCCTTGAGCATATCGGCCTGGTCGAGGACAACTACCTCATCGGGAACCGATCCTCGCCAAAGCGCGGCGCGGCTGCCCCCACCGCGGTCGAGGTCGAGCTGAAGGCCTACCGGGTCGCTAAGCAAGGTCGTAAAGCCGCTAGGTAAGGCGGCTACACCGAGAAGGTGGCCGCCCTGCGCAGCTCGGACGACTGAGAGAACGATTGGTCGATGTAGGGGAGATACCCCGACGTGAATGTAGTGCCCCGGCAGCGGCACCTGCGACTGAAGGACGTCAACATCGAGGGTGGTTGGCGTCGATCCGCTACCCAGGGCCCATACGCCTATCGATGAGGTCCCAGCAGCAAGGAAGTCGTCGGATGCAACTGCGGGACCAGGATCGTCCCACGGGATGGGAGCACTGAGAGCGCGACTGGTGAAGCCGCCGCCAATATGGGGTGTGCCGATCAACGCCACCTCAGACCACCTCGTTCAGCTCATACCGCGGCGATTTGACCAAATTGAGCCGAAACCAGAATAAGCCAGGCAGGCGCTGGGGGATGAGGCCCGCAGAGTCAAAATGGGCCACGCGAGGCGAGCCTTTGCACCGAGCAAGAGACGTACCTTGCGGACTGGTTCGCGGTGAAGGTGCGCTGGTCGCTGTCAGTTGACTCGGGCGAGCGGGCTGCTATCGGCCGCGACATCACGTCATGCCCCCGATACCCGGCGTCAACCCATCGTGCTGGCGCCGTAGGCCGCCCTTCCCATCGGTCGCAGCGCGTGCCACACTGATCCCGCCAGCGGTCCAAGCCCGATGGACCGTGGCTAGGGAGGGAACCCATGCGTTGGCTTCGCGCCGCGTGGACCAATGCGTCCCGCGTCCAGAAGATCGCGATCGTGGTGGCCGGGTTGCTCGCCGCGGGCGCGGTTTCCACAATCGCAAGCCCTAGCCCATCGGCATCCGAGAGTCCTGCGGCGTCGATTGCCACGCTGGCAACGCCGACCGTTGCCGCCACCACGGCCTCGCCGACGCCGAGTCCCACGCCAGTTCCGACCGCGAGCCCGACTCCCTCGCCGACTCCCTCGCCGACTCCATCGCCGACTCCCCCGCCGTCTCTGCCGCTCAAGTTCACATCGCTGACGTCACCGGTGGCTGGCGGTAGCAACGCCACGGCAGCGATCCATACCGCGGCTGGTGCTTATTGCACCATCGACGTGGAGTACAAATCGGGACCGTCGACCGCCGCCGGCCTGGATCCTAAGACGGCAAACAGCTCGGGCAATGCGAGTTGGACGTGGAGGGTTGGACCCAACACCACCCCTGGTTCATGGCCGGTAACGGTCACCTGCTCCAAAGGTGACCAGAGCCAGAGCGTCACGAAGTACCTCAAGGTCACGTGACCGACCTTCGGCACCGTTTCAATGCCTTCATCGCGCGCCACGAGGTGCCGTGGGAGCTGGTCATGGCTGCGCTGGCCATCACGTACGTCGCCATCGGCTTCGCCGACGACGCGGCCACTGGAGCCACACGCACGGCCCTGGAGGCGGTCGACCTCGGCCTGACCATCATCTTCGTAGCGGAGTTTGCCTCGCGGTTCGCGGCGACCTTTGATCGGGCGGCCTACCTACGCGGGCATTGGATCGACCTGTTCGCCCTCATTCCAGTCGCTCGCGGGGTGCGCGTGCTGCGGCTGCTGCGCCTGCTGCGCTTGGTACGCGCCTTCGCGGGCCTGTATCGGACCCTGGAGCACTTCGAGCGGATGGCACGCCACCGCGGGCTGGCCTGGCTGTTCGTGGCCTGGCTGACGGTGATGGTCATCTGCTCGGCCTTTCTGTATGCCGCCGAGGTCGGCATCAACAAGGCGATCAGCTCCCCGTTGGATGCCTTGTGGTGGGGCATTGTCACCATCACCACGGTTGGCTACGGAGACGTCGCCCCGATCACCCCCGAAGGCAAGGTGGCAGCCAGCGTCCTGATGCTGCTGGGCATCGGCCTGTTCAGCGCCATCACGGCGACCGTGACGAGCTTCATGCTCGTGACGGTCGACTCCGCCCCGGCGGGGGGTCGGCTGCGAGAGCTGGCCGATCTGCATCTGGCTGGTCTCCTGACCGATGAGGAGTACGCGGTCAAACGGTCTGACGCGGTCGACCGCCTGTGAACCAAATGACTTAGCTGGGGCCACCGACCCTGACTCGGGCCCCACAAGCCCAAGTGAACGATTTCACGCCTGCAATTCGTCAGATATGGTGTGATCACAGACTCCCTTCTGTCGTCGGAGGATTCGGTGACAAACTCTGAGAAACTGTCGGACGTTGCGGTCGAGCAACGTGCGATCGCTTTCTCACAGCTCGTTGATCGAAATCTAAATGGCAGCTACCGGCTCGCCGCCGTCATCCTCGGCGACCGAGACGAGGCCGAAGACGCCACCCACGACGCAGCAATTCGCGCGTGGCAGAAATGGCCAAGTCTTCGGGATCCTGAGAGATTTCAGCCTTGGTTCCAACGCATTTTGGTCAATGTCTGTAGGGACCGAATGCGGCGAAGGCGCCCAACGTCAGACCTGCGCGACGCGGCGCGTTACTCGACCGCTGATTGGACGCAGCTGTCAGAAGATCGAGACCGGCTTCGGCACGCGCTTGCGCAGCTCTCGGCTGAGCACCGCATCGTTATCGCTCTGCGATACCTTGCCGATCTGCGCGTCAGCGATATTGCTGAGCGGACAGGCACAAGCTCGGGGACGGTCAAATCACGGCTTCATTACGCCCTTAGCAGACTTCGGACGGCCTACGAGGCTGCTGAGCGAATCCCAAAGGACGCGCATCCATGAAGCACAACGAAGCAGATCCTTTCGAGCAGGAGCTAGCGGCCACTTTGAGGGACCTCGCGCCTGATGCGCCGGAGTCGCTACGAACGCGGATCGCCACCGTATCCAGTGAAGTCGGATCGCCAGGTCCTCGGTCTCGGACGTGGTGGCAATTTGGTGTGTCAGTCGCCGCCGCGGCTCTTGTCGCCGTGGCGGCCTTTGGAGTGCTGAGCAATCGGCCCGTGGGACCGTCACCATCGGCCAGCCCGAGCGGCTCGCCGGCCGCCACATCGAGCTCGTCCTTCGGGGTCAGCCCCTCTCCGTCTTCACCGTTTGCTGGCGTCATTCCTGTCCAAGTGCCAGCGGCTGACGTGCACAGCGTGGTCCTTCCCGACAATGCCAACTTGGAGGCGGCATGGGGGCCACATCTGTACGGGGTCCTCCGCGGCGTCACCCCGAGTGCTGACCAGTTGCTGGTTGCCGATATGACGAACGGAACCGTCACGTCAATCGACGTACCACTGGGGCAGGGCGAACGCATCTCGAATGCCTTCGGCTACGGGGAGGAAGTCGCGCCGGTGGCAACCGACGGTGACTGGATCGCCGTCGTGGTTTGGCGCCGCGTTGGCCCACAGGGCACCGGCGGCGCGCCCTGCTCGTCCGACGCGGGGCAGCCGTTGGCTTGGCGCATCCTCGTTGCTCCCATCGATCGCTCCACTGGACTGCCAAACGGTCAATTCCGCGAGGTGCAGCGCGGAGAGAGTCAGCGCACGTTCACCCTATTTGGCCAGGGGGAGGGATGCAGTGGTCCACGGCTGCCGCGCATTTCCCTGGCGAAGGGACGGCTCGCATATGACGTCGAGGACCCAAGCTCTGGTCGCCCAGATGGGAGTCGGATTGCCGTGCATTGGCTCGACGGCTCAAAGCCGGACCTGGTCGTCCCCACGACATCGCAAGTTGTCTACCTGGCGCTGTCGAATGTAACCGTAGCGTGGACCGAGTCGGTCAGCGATCCAGGTACGGGGGTTCAACCGTCGTGGGACGTTCAGGCGTCGACGGATGCCGCGCAGGCTGCGCGTGTTGTCGATCTCGGGGCCGATCCGACCAGCTTCAGGTTGTCAGCTCAGATTCGAATCGATGAGGCGACGATCACATGGACGCGGGTGGGTGAGAATGCCCCCGATGATGTCTGGTTGGGATCGCTGAGCGCGGATTCGGTGCGCCGTGTCTCGCCCGAGGCGGCCAGCTGTGAGGGGGGAGGCATCGCTGGGGGAGTCCTGGGCTTGCTGTGTAGCTCAACCAGTGCTCCCAGCCAAACCTACATCCTCGACTGGTCGTCCGCCGCTGACTTGCGCGTGCTGCTCGGTCTTCCGTCGCCCCGAAAGGCCCCGCTCGTTTCCGAGGGATGGCTGACGTATGAAGGAGATGCGCACACCATCTTCGCGATCGAAGTAGGTTCACTCCGGGATAGATAGGAACGCAGACCATCCCGCGCGCCGCGCCGAACGGCAGCTGTCGACTCCTGAACGTGCCAGCCACCGTCGCCTCAAGGCAAGGATCAGCGAGTGCGGCGGGGTGAAGGCAATTTCGCTCTTGACGGAGCCGGAGAGGGCGAGCAGATTAGTCGGGACGCGCTCCGAGGGAGACGGTGATGCTGCGCGATTCCGAGACCAGTGCCCTGACTAGGCGCTCCTGCCTGCGGCAGATCCTCTCGCTCCCGGTGCTCACCATGTAGCGGCGCCCACGCCGCTGGCTGGCGCAGGAGGGAGAGTGCAATGCCCAGACGTCGCACCATCAGCCTTGCCATTGGAATCTTGCTCGTCCTTTCCGTGGCTAGCGTCCCAGTTGCCGCTTCCCAACCATCCGCATGGAGCGGTGGCGCGGGCCCAGCGCAATGGAGCAAGACGCAGCTGATCCAAGATCCGGCCTTTGTTGCCGCTAAGCAGTCCTACCAAATCACCACTAGCCTGCCCGCTGGTACAACCGATCCCTCAGACGCGGGTCCGTTGGCACCGATTTGCGATCCAAGCCCCTGCTCCTACTACCTGGGCACGTCGGTATCCAGGACGATCGTCGAGCCGGAGGGTAACGGCTACGACGATCTGCACCACGCATTCACCGACAGCAATTATTGGAATTTCTGCACTGCGGGAGCCGTGACGACCGCTCTGGACTACTGGAAGCCCACCAATGTCACGGGCTGGCCGGCGGGGAACTTCACGGAACCCGCCAACTCGGTACACGGGCGGCACACCACGTACTGGAAATCAAGTGACACCGGGACGTCGAGCGATACCAGCAATGGTTACGCCACTACCGGTCGCGCGTATCTCATGTACATCGCCGAATACGTCCAGCCGCCGACCTGGGCGTACCCAGGCGAGGTGACATTCAACAAGTCGACGGTCTTTGGCACGTTGCCCGACAGTCGCGACGCGCTGAATTGGGAGGCGTCTGGACACGCCTCTAACTGGGCGAGCTACTTCTACGCTTGGGTGAAGGTCAGCTCTCTAACGGATGCGCTTCTCAATAGTTACATTCGGTGGGACGTGTACACCGCCCACGCCCCGGTCGTTGTTTTCGTGATGACGGATTACCTGCCCAATTGGACCCGGACTGGGCTCGCGCATGCGATCACGGTGTACGGCTTCGATGACGCAGCCGACACGTACTCGTATCTCGACACCTGCTCCGTGCACTGTGGTTCATCGAGCAATGGAGGCGTTCACACCATTAACCAGACAACCCTGTACAACGGTATCCGCGCGGTTGATGCTGCCCTCGGAGCCGGCAGTGGCGGGATCGATTGGTAATGAGGCGCTAAGCACCATCGGAGGCGACGGTGTCTAGTCGAGGACTCGGGTTCCACCGATTCAACAAGGACTTGGCCGAGTTCGACCAAGAATCTCCCAACGTCCCTCAAAGGGAGTATGAGCGGGCGAGCCGACAATTCCCGAAAAGGCAGGAGGTCCTAGAAGGCGGGCGGAGACAACCGCGGACCCGACTAAATCTGGGACCGGCAACTTCGGCTCGCTCTATCTACTACCCGACCGACCACCGAGGAGGCACCCGCGCGGGACGACCCGCGAGCTAGGGGGTGCAACTCGGTGTCGTCTCTACAACTACCCCGACGCTCAATTGACGGGGTATAGCTAGAGGGGGAGGACTGAACACCTGGGAGCGCGGGAGGGCAGTGTTACGGATCGTCAGGCGCCGATGAGTTAGCGAACGCGCGCAGTGGGTCACCCGTGAGGTCGCGGCAATGCGCGGCGCTAAGAGCCTCGAGCCCTAGCTCCGGCCCAGGCGACCCCAACACGCTGGTGACTTACGCGTACGACCGCTTGTACCGGCTGTCGAGCGCCATCGACACGTCCGGCTCACGCAGTTACAGCTATGACCCAGCCGGCAACCGCCTGACAAGCGGCTCCACCACGTCGACCTACGATCGCGCCGACCGAATGCTCACCTCCGGCTCGACCGCCGTGACGGTCGATGCCAAGGGCAACATGACCGGGTTCGGGGCTAACACCTACACGTTCGACGAGGCGAACCATTTGCGCAGCGCGACCGTGGGTGGGAGCACCGAAACCTACGTCTACGACGGCGACGGAACGAGGTTCAGCCGGCAGATCGGCGGCAATCCGGCCATTCGCTACGTCTCCGACGTTGCGGGAAAGCTTCCGCAGACGATCAGCGATGGCACCCGCAAGTACGTCTACGGCCTGGGACTAGCGTACGCGGTGTCAGGTACCACGCTCGAGATCTACCATGCCGATCGACTCGATTCCACCCGATCGCTCACCAATTCAGGCGGGACGGTGACTGACAGATACGCCTACAACGAGTGGGGGACGGCAACCCACGTGAGCGGCACCTCTGCGCAGCCCTTCGCCTTTACTGGCCAGCCAGGGGACGCAACGGGGCTGACCTACCTGCGTGCCCGCTACTACCAACCGAGCCTGGGCCGCTTTATTACCCGCGATACTTGGACCGGTAACCCACGGACGTGCCAAACACTGAATCGATACGCTTATGCCCTCAACGGACCCTTGAGCCGCAACGATCCGTCGGGCCTCAAAGCGAACGTGCTCGATCCCGGGAAGTGCGCCTATGCAGCCCTCCAAGTGTCAATGGAGGCCGCAGCGGGCTATTCCGCATTTCGCTGGCTGGGAGTCGCGGGGGCCACTTCGTTTGCACCAATGGTGAGTCTCACCGCGCTAACTATCGCGGGATACAACGCGATCGTCTTCGCCCTGAACGCATCACACACAGGAGAGGCTGTGAACTGGTGTTTGGGTAACATCCAAGAGATGTCCTATGAACCGGACTGGCGAGAGCTACCTGAATTCCTACCGCCGGTCTTCCCCCGCCCGCCCGGCCTTCGCCTGCCTGCGCTGGAACCGCTTCCGGTTCTTGCCCCGTGATTCCAGCAGTCATCGCGACTGCGGCGGTTGCCATTTGGTATCTCGGCGGCCGGTGGTGGCGCTTGAGGCAGACCGGCGAGTACGACCTCCGGCGAGAGTGGAAGTATTGGATTGCGACCCTGGCGATCGTTGTCGCGCTTGACGTGGTCGCAAGCGGTGGTCGACTGCTCCTGTTGGCGCTCGGGCCTTTCATCCTCATCCCGGCCGGTGGGTATCTGCTTGCGAATGCCGTGGTTCTCAAATCAAGAACGGGAAAGGATTTTCGCCTGCTAGGCTGGGTAACCATCATCGCAGGCGCCATGAACGGGATCGCTGTTGTGATCGAGCTCTGGCTCCATCCTTAACGCTGCACTAACCCTACTGAGCAAGAGAGGCAGGTATGCGGCGAATCAGTGAGTGCTGGGCTGCCGTCCGCGCGGATTAGATCCGCCGATTCCCGCGCCTGCGTCGTAGGGGTTGATGACCACGGGGAAACAGATCACAGCTTCCTGATTAGCTCGATTGTCGCGGCGTGGGCCATCGTCATCCGCGACTGGCAACTTCAGCGGCTTCTATCTACTACCCGACCACCCGCAGAGCCCATCAAACCCTTCCCAGGGCAGGGGTGCAACTCGCTGTCGTTCCTACAACTACCCCGACGCTCAATTGACCCTCCCGGAGGCCGGTGCTATCGTCCGCCGCCTGATGGAACCCGGCCTGAACGTATCGTCTCCCCGCACGCATCGCTCCCGCGCCGTGCGGCGGGCGGAGGCGCAGCGGGCCGAATGCGCCGCCACGGCAGC
>Ga0153915_10005886_pt1 | contig 11430 bp, 3 predicted proteins | sample Opewatmetagenome_2_FD_107003 | JGI IMG/M metagenome (GOLD analysis project Ga0153915, IMG submission 107003) | Freshwater wetland microbial communities from Ohio, USA - Open water 3 Core 3 Depth 3 metaG | ecosystem: Environmental > Aquatic > Freshwater > Wetlands | place: USA: Ohio, Lake Erie...
ACCTGATTCTCGCGAACCCCCACGCGACATTCGATCGGGTAACGCAGGCGTGCAAGCTCGCCGAGATCCACGAAACCATCGAGCAACTCCCCGAAGGCTATCAAACCACTATCGGCGAACACGGCGCGGGGCTCTCCGGCGGACAGAAGCAGCGCATCGCGATTGCGCGGGCACTGCTTAAACGGCCGAAGATACTCATCTTCGACGAAGCGACGAGCAGCCTCGATGCGCCCACTGCCGAGCAGTTCGCTAAAACCGTGAACCGGCTCAAGGGCAAAGTCACCATGCTTTTCATCGCGCACCAGCTGCCCAATGGGCTGCAGGTGGATCGCGTGATTACGCTGGGAGCGAGGGAGATGCGGATGAGCGTGGTGGGTGAGGAGCGGAAAGATGCCTAGAGGAAGGACAATTAGCCAAACCTGACCCCAGTTATGTGAGAGAGAAGCGATATGACTTTTTTCAATAAATTGTTGCTGGCTGCGACGCTTACCAGCCCGCTATGGCTGATTCTGATCCTGCTGCCGCTCGCCATTTGGATTGCGGTTAAGGTTGCGAAGCGTTTTGAGCAACCCGGCGTCAAGGGCGCTGTCGGACTGTTGGTGTTCCTGATGGTTTTCTTCCTGCCATTCGCCGATGAGATTGCCGGGAGAATTTATCTTAACCATCTCTGCGCTACCGAGGCCGGGGTGAAGGTGTACCAGACGGTCGAGTTGCCGGCAGAGTATTGGGATGAGCAGGGGAAGCCGAAGTTTTTTAATAAATATGACTACCTTGATCATGATTTCTGGGTAAGAAAGCTTGATGAATCTGGTGGCCGTGTAGAACGTTACTCGTCCTTTTTTGTTATTGACAAAGACAATTCGCTGGTTAAGGAAAGAACCAGTCAAAACGTGTTGGCGGAAATAACTACTTTTCGATATTGGGGTGGCTGGATAAGGCGGAATCTCAGCCCTCACAACACAGCAAACTCCTGTGAGTTTATTAACGATCCAAGTTTTAGCCGCAATTTTTATGGCCGACTTTTTAAAACTGAAACTACTTCTAAATAAGAGGTAATCATGGCAACGATTACAGAATATTTTGAACAAGCACAGTTGTCCTTGGCTGCTTACGCGCTAAATCTCACGACGGGTATTTCCGGCGTGGCTTACACAGATAAACTTAAAGCAGCCGGCATGTCCTCATCCCAAGCTATAAGCTTTGCTACTGCTTATTCTGTCATCGACCAGTTCACTGATTCCGTAACCGGATTCTCTGCCACGGTGTTTGCAAAAGGTACCGAAATGTTTTTTGCAATTCGCGGGACCGAGCCGACCAGCATCAGCGATTGGCTTGCCGACATCGATCTGGCATTGGGGACAGGCATCGCGTCCAACCAGACCTTGGCCATGTACAACTACTTTCAGCGCCTGATCACGCCAAGTGAGAGCCAGGCGCTGCAGGTAACCTATGTCTTTCCGACAGTGGATGAGTTCGGCAATTTGATATCTCCTGGAGGCCTTCAGACATACTCCGTGAATGGACTCGGCTATATCAGTGACCCGGGCACCATTTTTACGGTAAGCGGACATTCTCTGGGTGGGCACCTGGGCATGGCATTCGGCAGGCTTTTCGGGAGAAACGTTTCCCAGCTTTACACGTACAACGCGCCCGGATTCGACGACGCGAGCGCCAACAGCTTCTTCGACCAACTCAATGCTGCAGTCGGACTCGGACCGAGCGCTTACCTTGACGATAGCCGCTCAACCAATCTTTATGCGTCCAACGGTTTTTCCCTGACTGCTGGATACGCCACCACTTATGGCACCGATGTGCCCATATTCATCGAGGAGGGTGTCTTTACCCAGAACCACAATATTGGGCGCCTTACGGATTCCCTCGCCCTCTACGACCTTTTCGCCAGTATCGATCCGGCGCTGAACACGCCCGATCCTGCGGTAGGCATTGGCAAAATAACCGATATTCTGAAAGCGAGTTCTGCGCAGGCGAGCAGTTCACTGGAGCGGGCGGTTGACGCGCTGGTCACGTTTTTCGGCTTGGAGTTCACGCCGCTCTCAGACGCTCAAATTGACAATCGCGAAGAACTATACCAACGAATCGGCACGTTGCGGGCGCTCATCACTAACTTGACGGCCAACTCGACTCTGGTTGTCGATTCACTGGCCAACATTGCCGCCACCGATCTTGCCAATCTCGCCCAGGGCTCGACCGCGTTTGGTTACCGCTACGCCCTGCGGGAGCTCAATCCCTTCGCCATCCTTGGCAACAACGACCCCTACGCTCTGCACAACCAGAACGGCGAGCTTGACCTTTACAATGTCGCCGATCGTTCCGGAACGCTGACAACGGACTGGATCATTGACCGCGCGAAGCTCATCTACGCCGAGCTTTTGCGAAATACGCAAGACAATCGCGACCTCGCTCGGTTGCCCGGCACGGGGGACATCATTACCGAGTATCACCACTACCGTAATGGCAAGGAAGAGATTTTCTTTGCCCAAGCGGTGGATTCATCGCCGGGACAGCTTCCCACGCAGGTCGTCATGTTTGCCGATGATTCAGGGCGATCGCTGATTGGCAGCGACTATTTGCTTGGTGACCGGCTTTACGGCGGAGGCAACACCGACTGTCTCGAGGGCAAGGGAGCCGATGATTATTTGGAAGGTGGCAGAGGGCTGGATGTCTATAACTATAATGCATTCAATGGGTTATTGTCGTCAGGCAATGACGGCGCCGATGTTCTTCGGGACATCGATGGCAAGGGCGTGCTGCGTTATGTTTATCGCGACGGCATGTTTTCCAACCCGCAGGGCACAGTGATCGCGGATGCGAGTGTCAGGGTCTCCGGCATTCAATGGCAAAGCGCAGATAGACGCTTCAGCTATACGCGCAGCGGTGAGGATCTGGTGGTCACGATGAACACGTCGGGAGGCGGCAGCCTCACACTCAAGAACTTCAAAGATGGCGACTTCGGCATCCGGTTGTGGGAGGCCCGTGCCCAGCCAGCAACTGATCGCACGATCACGGGCGATTTGCAGCCACAGGACTTCGATCTTGCCACTGACGGTATACAAACTCAAACCGATGATCTGGGAAACGTAATTGTCACCACGCAGACTGAACCCGGGCGGGACGATACGCTGAAGGACGGCAGTGGAGCTGACTATATTCTGACCGGCGGCGGCAACGACATCGTGGCGGCAACTCGTGGTGGTGACGACTGGATTGATGCTGGTGCGGGCCGGGACTGGGTCGAGGGCGGCGCGGGTAACGATCTCATAGAAGGCGGCGCCGATGGCGTATACGAGGGCCTCGCAGGCGGTGACGTGCTCCACGGCGGAGCAGGCGATGATGAGATGTACGGTGAGCAACAAAGTGCGCTTGGCGACGCCATCCTGCGAGGCAACACCGATCCGGGCAGCAATGTCTTAGGCGACTTTCTGTCAGGAGGCAGCGGAGAAGATTGGCTCATCGGCGCATCCGGCAACGATTTGTTGTCGGGTGGCGACGGCAAAGATCTGATTGTTGGCGGCGCGGGCAGCGATGATATCTGGGGCGATCGCGAGCTTGCCGCCGGGTTGGCTTGGAGTGTTACGCGCAGCACGAGCTTGCAGGATGGTATCAGAACTTTCACTTCGAACTATTCGGGCGTGGTGCCGCAAACCGATGGGACGGTCGGTGGGGCGGACGTCATCTATGGTGGCGCTGGCGAGGACTGGATTTCAGGCGAAATTGGAGACGACTATATCGACGGCGGGGCCGATAACGATGCGTTGTTCGGAATGCAGGGAAGCGACATCCTGATCGGAGGAGCCGGCAGCGACTGGCTGTTCGGTGGCTTTACCTCATCGCAGGCCATCGATCAAGACGGTGCGGACTATCTTGATGGTGGATCGGGAGACGATCACCTTTTGGGTAATGACGGGAATGACATACTCATAGGCGGTGCGGGTAATGACATCCTGATGGGTGGCGCAGGCAAGGACATTTATATTTTCAACAAGGGGGATGGCGAGGATATTGTTATTGATGTACCCACGAGTGCCAACGATCCTGAAGCTAGCGTGCTTGTACTGGGTGAGGGTATATCCCGAAGTGACATCAAGTTTCGCAAAGGCAGTCTGCTGCTTGATTTAGGGCCGGCAGATCCGGCGAATCCGGATTCAGCCCGGGACATGGTCCATTTTGATGGATTTGCTCCGCTCAATCCAGATGCTACACCGGTGATAGGCGAGATTCGTTTCGCCGACGGCACGAGCATGAGCTATGCCGACATCCTTGCCCAGGGTTTCGATATCGACGGTAGCGAGGGTAATGACAATGGTATTGGCGCACCTGCCTTGGAGGGCACTGCAGTCAACGACCGCATTCGCGGTCTGGGCGGAAACGATATTTTGATGGGATTCGCTGGTGATGATGTCTTGGATGGTGGTGCGGGCGCCGATCAGCTACAGGGGGGCGATGGCAATGATTATCTGGATGGGGGTGCAGGCGCCGATACACTCACGGGCGGGGCGGGTAACGATACCTATGTTTTCGATGTGCTGGATACGATTTCTGATAACGATGGGAAGATTACGATCGTTTTTGGCGAGAGTATCACGCCGGAAAATCTGCGCGTAAGCGATATTATCGTCGGAGGACAGCATAGGCTGCTGTTTTCTCTCCTGAGCAATTCGCAACCAGGCCCCGGACTCGCAATTTTGGGCAGCTCCATCAACCACCAGAACTTCTCGTATGTGTTCGCTGACGGCGGGGTGCTTGACCAGAGGGAATTGCTTGCTATTTGCTATGCAAGCAACCAGAACCTTTATGGCACTCCAGGCGACGATGTCCTTTGGGGTTATGCCGGCAATGACGGGATTTTTGGCGGCGCGGGGAACGATATCCTGACGGGAGGGCGCGGTAACGACAACCTGAATGGCCAGGATGGTCATGACCTCCTTGAGGGGGGTGTCGGTAATGATGTGCTGATCGGGGGTAGTGGTGACGATGTGCTGGCGGGAGGGGAAGGTGACGACCTGCTGTACGGCGGGGCAGGCGCTGATGTATATGAATTCGGTTGGGGCGGCGGCCACGACAGGATCGTGGACGGCGGCACCGATAGCACAATAGATGCAATAAGGTTTTCCGAGGGAATACTGGCATCGGACGTATCGATCGTCAGGCAGCCCAACGGCGATCTTGCACTGACGTTAAATGCAACCCAGGAGAGCTTAATCATCCAGGGTTGGTACACGCAACCATTGAACCGTATCGAACGCATTATCTTCAGCGATGGAACCGTGCTGGATGAATCCTACATGGCGGGACTTGCCGTGCTGCCGGTCGCCGGCACCATGGAAGATGATCTGATATTCGCAACGAAGTTTGATGACTTATTGCTCGGTCTCGAGGGAAACGACACGCTCGATGGCGGCTCGGGCAACGATATTCTACAGGGCGGTCCCGGGAACGATTCATATATTCTTGGTTGGGGAGCCGGCAAGGACACCGTGGTCGAGGCGGCAGGGGAGTCAAGCACAATTCAGCTTGCGTCGGCCATGACATTCGGTGATCTCGCGGCAACGAGAGAAGGAGATGATCTGTTCCTCCACACCAGCGGCACAGATCACGGTCTGGTGTTGAAAGACTATTACACCCGACAACAGGAGTGGCAAATCAGAACGGCAACAGGAGATATGCTGTTGCTATCAGAGTTCGTAAACCAGCGGGAGCAGGCGACCGGGGGCTCTTTTCAGGATCTGTGGCAGAAATGGAAAACGCAATTCAAGACGGAATATTACAGATATACGACAGGCCAAATATTGACCGATGGAACAATTTACAAACAGTATTTCTCGGTTGGTCTGAGCGCATATGGCACCTACTATAACGGAACGCTTTGGGCATCATCTGGGGGATTGAGCGGAGCCGGCGAGGAATTTCAGAGGATTCAGTTGAGAACCATATCGAGCAATGACGCCGTTCAACTCTGGAATTGGAACGCGGATTACTTGCGTGTCGAAACACCGGCTACATATCTCGTTTCCTGGGACAAGCCCTATTTGTACAGCCAGACATATTACGCTGGAACGACGTGGGGGTATGACGGCGTGCTTCATGCTCTTTACCGAACGGATGTTTCAGGGCAAGCCACTGGCAGTGTTACAAACGTCTCTGTCGGAACAGTGCAAGGCGTTTCCGGGCCAGATCTGGTAAGAACCATGCTGGCTGGCGATGCGTTGCCGGGAATTGTCAGCGGATCATTTTTTACAATCACCAACACGCTGAACGTAAATGAGATACATGCGGGTTCTTCCAGTAACATCATCGCTGCAGGTGGTTTTGGTTTCGGTGCGATAGACGGGGGTGACGGAAACGATTTGATCGATGCAACTGAAGGGGGATTGTTAACTGGCGATTTTCTTTATGGCGGGATAGGTCATGATCGGATAACTGGCACTGCAAGGAACGATCTCATTGTTGGCGGGAGTGGCAACGACACGCTGTACGGTTGGGCAGGTGATGATACCTACTACGTCATGCCGGATGAAAGCGGGGTGGACGTAATCGACGAGTCGACGCTTTATCTTTGGGATACCTATGCTGCCATGTATGGCCATCCCTTGTGGAATATTGATGCGGGAATGGGCAGTACCGACACAGTTGAGTTTGGCGCCGGCATGGGTCTCGGTGATCTCACATTGTCCTGGGGCCAGATCCAGGGGCGTTATGCCTGGTGGTCACCCTATGTAACCAAGCCTTACGATACTTTGGATATTTTTTGGGGAACCGACACGGGCATCCGTGTAGTCATGCCCGACCGCAACGATCCGAATGTCGTCAGTGATATGGACAAGTGGTTTCCCGGCAGATCTTGGGGCATTGAATATTTCAGGTTTTCCGACGGCACGCAACTTACTATAGATGAACTGATTCAATACATGCCGCCTACTTTGGTCACCGGCACTTCCTACGATGATGATTCTCTTGCGGGCACGCGTGGCAACGATATGATTTCCGGGCTGGCAGGCGACGATTACCTTGTTGGAAATGCAGGTAATGATACGCTCCAGGGCGGCATTGGGAGCGATTATCTTCTGGGCGGATCCGGCAACGATACTTACGTCTTTAATCCCGGTGATGGCATGGATGTCATTCAGGATAGCGGAGGAATCGACGCGATTGTATTCGGCACCGGTATTACTGCCGATATGCTGACACTGGGTCTGGGCTCGCTACTGCTCAGAGTTGGCGATGCCGGCGACCAAATCCATATCGACGGCTTTGACCCCGGTAATGTATACGGTTCCACCGTCATCGAGAATTTCTTTTTCGGAGATGGTACCGTGCTCGCATATGACAACCTCCTTGCGCGAGGTTTTGACCTTGCGGGAACCGATGGCGGGGATTTCATTAGCGGCACCAATATTACCGACCGGCTTCGCGGTCTGGGCGGAGACGACACGCTGCTGGGTGGGGCGGGGGATGATTGGCTTGACGGCGGGGCGGGCAATGACGCCTATCTTTTTGGAATCGGTTCCGGCTCGGATACGATCGAAGACGGTCAAGGTGACTTCGATGTGATCATGATGAGCAGTGGAATTACACCGGACAATGTTACAGTCCGAGCGGAAAATGAAACGCTTTTCATCGGCCTGAAGGGTTCGGCAGATGCGCTTGCCGTCCTTTGGAGGCCGCAAGACGGTTTCCAGATCGAGGCCGTACAGTTCGCGGACGGCACAGTGTGGGACGCGGCAACCCTGGAGTCCAGGGCGGCGGCCAGCGCCAATACACCGCCCAGCCTGGCTGTTCCGATCAAGGGCCAGACTGCGGTCGAGGATATGCCGTTTACCTTCACCTTGCCGTCGGATGCTTTCTTCGATTCCGATGCTAACGATGTATTGACGTTCAGAGCGACGCTTCCCGACGGGATGCCTTTGCCTGACTGGCTCGCTTTTGATGGCGCAACCTTCAGCGGCACACCGGTCAATGAAGACGTGGGCGGCGTTGAAATTCAAATCACGGCAACCGACCTTGGTGGACTATCTGCATCGAGCGCATTTATGCTTAATGTCATCAATGTCAATGATGCGCCGGCAATGATAAATCTATTTAAAAATCAATACACTGCAGATGGCGATCTATTTCAGTTCCAGTTGCCGCCGGATAGCTTCAATGACGTCGATGTTGGCGATACGCTGAGCTACGAGGCTGCGCTGATGGATGGCACGCCGCTTCCAGCATGGCTCACATTCGACGCCGCGACGCGTACGTTTAGCGGCACGCCTGACGAAGGGGATATTGGAACCGCCAATATTGGCGTGATCGTGCGTGATGGCGACGGCGCGACGGCTTCTGGAAACTTCGCCCTTACCGTTACGGTGGCGTCGGACAAAGCGCTGATTGGCACCCTTGGCAGTGATCAGCTCTTCGGCCGCTCGGGTAACGATACGATAGACGGACTTGCGGGAGATGATGTGCTGTTCGGCCGCTCAGGTAATGACAAATTGACCGGCGGACCGGATAACGATCTTTTGTCAGGCGGCAAGGGCGATGATGGATATGTCTACCAAATCGGGGACGGGCTCGACACTTTGACCGACGAGGCAGGCCACGACATGGTGGTATTCGGTGCGGGTCTCACGCGCAATAACGTGGTGGCGCGCATGAGTGAGGACGACCGTACCGCCCGCGTTCGTATTCTCGACTCTTACGGCAATGAGCAGACTAGCCAGGGACTGGATATGGCGCTTGGCACCGACGGCCAGTCGCCCATCGAATGGTTTACTTTCGCCAATGGCGACAGTGCGAGTCTCGATGATCTGTTGATTCGCAGCGAATTCCAATATGGTACCTGGAGCGACGATAGCATCCGCACCGGGCGCAATGACGACACGATTTATGCTGACCGCGGCAACGATACGGTATATGCGGGCTCCGGTAATGATGTGCTGTTCGGGGGAAAGGGGCGGGACATTCTCCATGGCGAAGCGGGCAACGATCTGCTTGTCGGCAACGGGGGAAAGGACCAGCTTTATGGCGGGTTCGGCGATGACGTGGTCGAAGGCGGTCGGGGCAGTGACCTTCTCGACGGCGGCGCCGGCTTCAACACTTATGTGTTCGAGCGCGGTTCTGGCGATGACCGCATCGTCAGTTCCGGCGGCAGCGGAATGCTCAGGTTTGGCGGCGGCATTACTGCGCGTGATCTCTCCTTCAAACGCCGCGATAACGATCTCGTGGTCAAGGTGAATGAGGAAGGGCGCATCCGCATCGAGGGCTGGTTCAATGCCAAGGCTGCGCACCCGGTGGAGCGTGCCGAGTTTGCCGACGGCACGGCATTGAGCGCAGACAAGTTTGTGACTCAGGGCTATGACTACGAGCGCGAACGCGATGAAGACGATGACGACGACGATGGTTCCCACTATGCGAATAACGACGATGGAGCGCGATTGCACGGTGCGCCGAACAACGAGGAGCATGACGATGTGCGCTCCGCGAAGACACAGCCGAGTCACGGCAAAAACAGCGAGATTCCTGACAGCGAATGGTTCGAGAGCGTGGTCGAAAAATGGGATGCGCATTCCGGGCGTTCTGCGCAACCGAATGCTGAAAGCGGCAATGAACGCAGCGGCGCGTCGCATAACTCCCGGCAGGGCAATTGCTGGCAGCGCATGCACGATCAGTTGAACGCGCACCTGGCGGGCGGTGAGGACGATGGAAACGATGGCGGTGCGAATATTGGTCCGCTCAACCCCGGCGTTGCACGTGGGTCGTCGTTTACGCAGTTCGGGCCCGTCGGCTACGGTGGCGTCGGCCTGGAAGACCGCGGTGCGGCCGATCTGCGGATGTTCAATGGCCTCAAGGAGGGGCTGGCGAGAATAGCTTAGCCAGAGGCGGGAGGTATGGCGTAAGCGCTCTCAAAGTTGAAAAGAGGCAACCGAGCATGAATCTGACACGCAAATTGGAAGTCGATGCGCTCGATTTCGCACCGGCAATTCTGCAGGCACAGCAGCGGCCGCCTTCGCCACTGCCGCGGCTGGTGCTGCGCAGCCTGCTAGTGCTGGCGGCTGTGATGCTGGCGTGGGCGATTGTCGGGCGGCTCGATATCGTGGCGGTGGCGCAGGGCAAGCTCGTGCCCGAGAGCTTCGTCAAGATCGTGCAACCCTCGGACCCGGGAATCGTCAGGGAAATCCTGGTGAAAGAGGGCGAAACGGTTGCTGAGGGGCAGGTGCTGATGCGCATGGATGCGCGCATTTCCGATGCCGATCGCAAGATTGTGGAGAACGATTTGAAACTGCACGACCTGCAACTGCGGCGCATCGATGCCGAGCTGAACGGAGCCGCAATCAGAAAAAAGCCGGGCGACGAGCCGGCTTTGTTTTCCGAGGTCGAGGCGCAATACCGTGCGCGGCGGCAAGCCTATCTCGATTCCCTGGAAAGCGAGCGCGCCGCTTTGACCAAAGCCCGCGCAGACCTCAAGGCAGCCATCGAGGTCGAGGCCAAGCTCAAGCGCACCGTGCCGATTTTACGCGACCAGGCGGATAGCTGGGACAAACTTGCCAGAGAAGGTTTTGCCGGGCGCCTGCTGGCGCTTGACCGCCAGCGGAGCCATATCGAAGCCGAGCAGGATTTGCGCGCCCAGGCACATACCATCGACAGCCTGAAAGCGTTGATTGCGCAGTCGGAAAAGCGTATCGCCCAGATCGATTCCAATTACCGCCAACAATTGCAGAACGAGCGCCTGGAGGCGAGCGGCCAGCAGCTCAAGCTGCATCAGGAATGGGACAAGCAGCAGTATCGCCATTCCCTGCTTGAGCTCAAGGCGCCGCAGGCCGGCGTAGTCAAAGACCTTGCCACCCATACCACAAGCACCGTGGTCTCGCCCGGCACGGTGCTGCTGACGCTGGTACCGCACGACGAGCCGTTGCAGGCCGAAGTATGGGTCTCCAATCTCGATGCCGGTTTCGTGCGGCCCGACCAACCGGCAAAGATCAAACTCGCGGCATTTCCATTTCAGCAGTACGGCATGCTCGACGGCATGGTGCGGCAGGTGAGTGCCGATGCCACCGACAGCAAGGACATCAACGGCGGCAGACCCAATGCCGCTGGCGAAGTGCCGCTGCAGTATCGTGCCCTCATCGCGCTGAAGTCCGCGCACGTTGAACGCGACGGGCAGAGGTTCAGGCCGATGGCGGGCATGCAGGTCAACGCCGAGATCAACCTCGGCAGCCGCAGCGTGCTCGAATACCTGCTCTCGCCCATCCAGAAAGTCTCGCACGAAGCCGGGCGTGAACGCTGAAAAACGTTCGTGGCCCTGCCGTTCAAGCGCGTTAAATCGACGCGCACGTTTTCTTCAAGCGGGCGAGACGAGAAAACGTCACTGCCTCAGAAACTCCGACAATTATTTTTCCGGCTTTTGTTGTTGTCGAAAAAAGATGTTTAAAA
>Ga0153915_10005887_pt1 | contig 11429 bp, 10 predicted proteins | sample Opewatmetagenome_2_FD_107003 | JGI IMG/M metagenome (GOLD analysis project Ga0153915, IMG submission 107003) | Freshwater wetland microbial communities from Ohio, USA - Open water 3 Core 3 Depth 3 metaG | ecosystem: Environmental > Aquatic > Freshwater > Wetlands | place: USA: Ohio, Lake Erie...
ATTCGTAGCGCGAGGGGATGATGCAGACAACCTGGACGGGCATGTTCAACGATCCTTAGATATAGGGGTCGGCCTTCAACAGATGGTTCTGAACGTAATCTTCCACGGCCCCCTCCAACGGACGAAAGGGTACCGGACAGCCGGCAGCCTGCAGCTTGTCCATCCGTGCCTCGGTGAAGTACTGGTACTGCCCCCGGATGGCTTCCGGCATCTCGATATAGTCGATCTTGGGTGGCGTGCCGAGCGCCGCGAACACCGCCCGAACCAGGTCGTTCCATGTCCTGGCCATCCCGGTACCGAGGTTGAAGATCCCGTTCACCTCGCGGCGGTTCAGAAACCACCAGAGGATCTCCGTGCAGTCCTTCACATAGACGAAATCCCGCATCTGTCCGCCGTCGGCATATTCGGGTTTGTAGGACTTGAAGAGACGGACCCTTCCCGTCTCGCGGATCTGGTGGAACGCCTTGTAGATCACGCTCGTCATGTCGCCCTTGTGGTACTCGTTCGGGCCGAAGACGTTGAAGAACTTCATCCCGGCCACAGCCGCTCCCATCCCCTGGCGCAGGATCCAGAGGTCGAACAGCTGCTTGGAATAGCCGTACATGTTGATGGGTTTGAGCGCCCGGGTCATTTCATCGTCGTCGGAAAAACCCCGCGACCCGTCGCCGTAAGTCGCCGCCGAGCTCGCATAGAGAAAACGGATCCCCTGCCCCTGGGCCCACTCGGCCAGGCGGCAGGAGTAGTGGAAGTTGTTTTCCATCAGGTATCCGGCATCCCGCTCCGTTGTCGAGGAGCAGGCACCCATGTGGACGAGAGCTTCGACCGGGAAGGGTACGCGTCCACCGGTGACGAGCGACAGGAAAGCCTCCTTGTCGAGGTAGTCCGCGTACCGCCTCTTGACGAGGTTTTTCCACTTATCGGAGGTCCCCAGTTCGTCGACGACGACGATATCGTCCCGTCCCTCGTCGTTGAGTTTCGCAACGAAGGCGCTCCCGATGAACCCGGCGCCGCCGGTGACCACGATCATAATAACCTCTCCTTAACCCTCTTTTCGCCCCCGGCCGCACCCCTCTGGGAAAATGGCTGGCGGCCGATCTTGCCTGCATTCCTCTCGGTGACGCCCCTGGGACGCCTGGAGTCCGCAACGGGATGATGAGACCCGGTTCCGGAGGCGCGAAGCGGAGCTTTTTTCGGGGTCCCTGCCCCCGAGCGGAGCGGCAGCCGGGAAAACTGTCTGAGCGCCTTTAGGCGCGAGTTTTTTCCCGGCAGCGAAGCGAGGCGGTGCAAGGGTCGAAAAAAGATCTTGAGCGCCGAGGCACCGGGGCTCATCATCCCGTCCCGGTCGGCGCCATCTCCATTTTCTCTTCCGCCCCGTTCTACAGGGCCTTGGCCACCTTCTCGATCCCCTTCCGGATCTTCTTGAGGGCCGCGGCCGGCATCTTCACGTTGATCCCCATCACGAGCGTCCGGCCGAGGAGGTCCTCCGCCCGGGGGATTGCCTTGCGGCTGTAGGTCACCTTCCGGTTGCGCGGATCGTTGAAGGCATTCTTCGTCTGGGCCGTGGATTTGGCCAGGAAGTGCTCCCAGTTGGGAACGTAATGCCAGAAGTTGTCCTTGAAGCAGGTCGTCCCGATCCCCTCGGCCGCCAGGGCCTTCTGGAAGGCCTTGGCCTTTTTCTCCGTGGGGAGGTTGAAGGCCAGATGGGTCGCCGAATCGCCCGCTGGATCGGGAACGGCGCGGAATTTCAGGCCGGGGATCGGGGCCAGCATCGCCTCGATGACCGCCTTGTTCTTCCGTTGGGCCGCCAGGACCCGGTCGAGTTTCCTGAGCTGCGCCAGACCGATGGCCCCCTGGAGTTCGTTCATCCGGTAGTTGAAGCCGAGGATCGTCCGGCCGTCGAGGGCGCGGTGGACCGTGGAGAGATGGTCGTGGCCGTGATCGTGGTACCATTCGGCACGGTGGTAGAGGTCCAGATCGTCGGTCAGGATCATTCCCCCCTCGCCGGTGGTGATCGTCTTGTAGTGGTCGAAGCTGAAGATTCCCATCTGGCCGAAGGTCCCCGTATACTTCCCCTTGATGCTCGCCCCGCAGGCCTGGGCGTTGTCCTCGAGGACCAGGAGCTTGTGCTTCTTGGCCACCTTCATGATCTTGTCCATCCGTGCCGGCGCGCCGCACATGTGGACCGGGATCACCGCCTTGGTCCGCGGCGTCAGCTTGTTGGGAATGTCGTCGGGATCGAGGTTGAGCGTGTCATCGATATCGGCCATGACGGGTATCGCCCCGACCTCCAGGACGGCCTCGTAGGTGGCCATGAAGGTGAAGGCCGGACAGATCACCTCGTCCCCGGGTCCCACATCAAGGGCCGTCAACGCGACCTTGAGGGCGCAGGAGCCCGAACTCACCCCCAGGGCATAGCTGGCCCCGAAGTACCTGGCGAAGGCCTTCTCGAAAGCCCTGGTCTTCCAGATCCCCTGCCGTTCCTTGTCGAGGGAATAACGGGCCAGGATCCCCGTCTTGAAGAGGACCGTCAGCTCCTTCAATTCTTCCTTCCCGATCAGTTCCGCACCGGCCATAACCTTAAACCTCCTTCATGTTCGTCCCTTCCAGGACGGTAAAATCAAATGGTTAAACCCTTCCCGCCAAGGCCTGAGGGGCAGCTTCCGCTAGCGCGAAGCGGAGATTTTTTCGGAGCCCCGGCCCTCGAACGGAGCGTCCGCAGGGAAAACGGTCTGAGCGCCTTTGGGCGCGCGTTTTTCCCGGCAGCGGGCGAGCGGGTGCAGGGACGACAAAAGATCCTGAGTGCTGAGGAATTCACCGTTCAGGCCTTGCCTTTCTCCCTATGAATACGCCTCCTGATAGAGCTCGACCATCTCCTCGGCCGTCATCTTGCAGGGGTTGTTGGCCAGAGGCCTGGCAACCGTCATGGCCACCTTGGCGAGTTCCGGAAATTCGCTCTGGGGGATCTCGAGCTCTTCGAGCGTCGTGTAAATCCCGCAGTCTTCGATCAGGGACTCGACCGCCTCCACGGACAGGTAGGCTGCCTCCCGAAGCGGCAGGTCATCGACGACCTCGCCCATGACCTCCGCGATGTCGACGAATTTCTCCAGGGCCCCGGGAAGATTGAACGCCATGACCCGCGGCAGCATGACCGTGTTGGCCAGGCCGTGGGAGACCCCGTACTTGCCGCCCAGGGGGTAGGAGAGCGAATGGACCGCCGTCACGCCCGCATTGGCCAGCCCCAGTCCCGCGTAGAGGCTCCCCAGGAGCACCGCCTCGCGCGCCTCGATGTTCGCACCGTCGTGGACCGCCGTCCGCAGGTTGTCGGAGATCAGCCGGATCGCCTCCAGGGACATCACCTCGCTCATCGGCGAGGCGTTGATCGAGGTGTAGGATTCGATGGCATGGCACAGGGCATCGATTCCCGTCGCCGCGGTGGGGTGGGGCGGCAGGGACAGGGTCAATTCCGGATCGAGCAGGGCCAGCTCCGGATAGAGGTAAGGGCTGTTCATCCCCTCCTTCTTTTTGAGTTTTTTACGAATGAAGACGGCCGTGAAGGTCACTTCGCTCCCCGTCCCGGCGGTCGTCGGGATCATGATCTTGGGAAGCCCGGGACCGGGAACCTTTCCCAGGCCAAGGAAAGTCTCGGCCTTGGCCTTGTTCGCCGTCAGGACCGCAACGGCCTTGGCCAGGTCCATGGCGCTTCCGCCGCCGATACCGATCACCCCGTCGCACTTCCCCTTCAGGGCCAGTTTCGCTCCCTCATCGGCCAGCTCGAGCGGGGGTTCCGGCTCCGTCTTGTCGAAGAGGGTGTACCGGACCTTCGCGGGTTCCAGAAGCCCGGACAGTCTTTCCCCGAAACCGCCCAGCGCCAGGTTCCTGTCCAGGACGACCAGAGGCCGGGTGATCTTCAACTCCCGGAGGTGTTCCGGCAGGGAGGCGAACTGACCCCGCCCAAAAACGATCTTTTTCGCACCGGTAAAGGAAAAGGGTTTCATGACCATATCTCCTAACGATTCTTGATAGTTAAATAAAGGGCAGGAACGGCACAAACGAGGCCGCCCACCGCCACGCAACCACGGCGTTAAATACGAGCTCACACGCGAAAAGTCAAGAATTTTTAGTGACTTCCTGTTTTCTCTCCTTGTGGTCTCCGTACCACTCGATCTGTCGGCAGATCCCCCGGATGATCTTGACCTCCCGGGCGTGGAGGGTCGTCCGGGCCAGGAGGCGCCGGATGTGCATCATCCAGTAGTCGGGATTCTCCGGATTGAGAAAGCCGATTGCCTGCAGGGTGGCCTTGAGCTGTCCGTACATCCCCTCCAGTTCCCGGGAGCTGGCCAGCTTCGGGGTGAAGGTCTCGGGCTTCTCCATCCGGGCGACGAGCAGCTCGTAGCAGAGGATCATCACCGCGTGGGAGAGGTTCAGGGACTTGAACCCCACGGTGGGAATCGTCACCAGCGTCTGGCAGAAGCGCAGGTCGTCGTTCGTGAGCCCCGTGTCTTCCGGGCCGAACAGCAGGGCGATTTCGTTTTCCTGGGAGAGCTCGACAAGGGTTTCGGCCATACGGCGCGGCGAAACGACCGGCCCGCGCCCCGACCCCTGTCGGGCCGTCGTGCCCACGATCCAGGTGAAGCCCGCCAGGGCTTCGTCGAGCGTATCAAAATGGCGGATCCCATTGACGATGTCCTTGGAAACATGGGTGGCCATCTGCCGGACAGCCTCGTCGTCCAGATCGCGATTTCCCACGACGATCAGCTGGGAGATCCCCGTATTCTTCGCGCAGCGCGCCACGGAGCCGACATTTCCGGGAAATTTCGGCCCCTTAAGGACGATGGTGACCTTGTCGAGATTGGCTTTCATGGCCATGAGTTCCCTGTCCGTCAAAAACCTTGACCGGCCTTACCTTACGGTTTAACCCAGCGGGCGGCCACGAAGGCCCCCGATTCCCGGCCCTGCCCTTCCGACTCGAGCCTCTCCAGTGCGGCGGGGTCATCCCCATCCCCGAAATGGACCGCCGTGCGGACAGTGCCCCTGACAGGAGCCGAGGCGAGCAGCTGTTCGGGGGAGCGAAAGAAGACGCGGTTGAAGATGGACTCCGGGTCCCGCCGCGCCTTGGCCCGCCGCCGGACGGCCCAGGGGCTCAGGCTGTTGAGGGTGGCCACGACCACCACCCCTGCGGGCCTCGTCACCCGGAAAAGCTCCGCAACGGCCTGCTTTTCATCCGTGACGAACTCGAGGGCCGCCACGGAAACGGTCTTGTCGAAGGACCCGTCGGCAAAAGGGAGCCGGCCCATGTCGGCCACGACCCCGCGACCCGCGGGGACCGCGCCCTTGTCCAGCGCCCGGCAAAGCATGGCAAGGGAAATGTCGAGGCCCACGATATCCGCGCCCCGCTCCACAAAGGCCCGTGTAAAGATCCCCGTACCGCTTCCGGCGTCGAGGAGCCTCTCCCCCGGCCCCGGACGCAGAAGAGCGAGGACCAGATCCAGTTCCGTGGTCAGAACCGCCCGGCCCACGGGGGTTTCGAACCAGCGGTCGTAACGATCCGGCCAGTCGTCGAAAAGCTGTTTTTGGTCCATCTTGCGCCCTCTCTTCCTGCCCGAGGCTCAGATTGCTTTATAAAGGGTTCACCGGGGCGTTGCAACGACAAAAAGCGGGCCCCGGGACAACGGCACAAAAAGGGAACACCGGCGCCGGCATCCGAACCAGACGATATCCTGCGGGAGTTGAGGAAGGTATTGACAGAAGGACGGCGCTCTGTCACAAGATGACCATGGAAGAAACCTTGCGACGCACCCTGTCCGAAGGGGCGGCGGCCCTCGGCTTTTCGATCGGGAAGCCCGAGATGGAGCAATTTGCCGTCTATCATCGGGAGCTTCTCCTTTGGAACCGGCGTATCAACCTCGTTTCGGAGAAATCGTCCCAGCAGATCGTGGTGCGCCATTTTCTCGATTCCCTGACGGCAGCCCCTGGGATCGAACAACCGGAGGGAAGTCTTCTCGATATCGGGAGCGGCGGCGGGTTCCCGGGGCTCCCCCTGCGGATCGTCATGCCCGGCCTGCAGGTGACGCTCGTGGAGTCCTCGCGGAAAAAGACCTCTTTCCTGTCGCACATCATCAGGATGCTGGCCCTGGACGAGGTCATGGTGATCAGGGAGCGCGTCGAGGTCTTGATCGGCGAGAGGGCGTGCGCCGGGGGGTTCGACACGGTGATCTCCCGGGCGGCATTCAAACTGCCTGAACTGCTCAGGATGTCTTCCTTTTTTCTCAAACCGGGGGGTACGCTCATCGCCATGAAAGGCCCCTCCGTGCAGACCGAGAGGGAGGAAGCCGAGGCGGTTCTGAAGCTGACCGGCATGGTGTGCACCGACATTCGGGACATCCGCCTGCCTGAAATGGATTTGTCAAGGAATATCATCGTTTATAAGCGTATTTCCGGCTGAAAATTTCGATAAAAATGCTTTCCAAAAGACCGGCTTTATGCTACCGTCAGCGCCGGTTCATCAACCACCACCAAGCGGGGATAACCGTTATCAAATGACTCGTAAAATCATATGCATGGCCAACCAAAAAGGGGGGGTGGGCAAGACCACGACGGCCATCAACCTCTCGGCATCGCTGGCCGCCGCGGAGAAGCGGACCCTCCTGGTCGATTGCGACTCTCAGGGCAACGCCACCAGCGGCATGGGCATCGATCTGCAGGCCATCCGGGAGCGGAACCTCTACCATAGCCTGATTGACGAGATCCCCCTGAAGGAGGTCATCGTCGGGACGCAGATCCCCCATCTGGACCTCCTGCCTGCCAACCAGGACCTGGTCGGGATCGAGGTGGAATTCATCTCCCTTGCGGACCGGGAGAAAAGGCTCCGCAACCTCCTGAGAAGCCTGGAGACAGCCTATGAGTACGTCATTATCGACTGTCCTCCCTCCCTGGGTTTTCTGACGGTCAACGCCCTGGTGGCCTCGGACTACCTGCTGGTCCCCCTGCAGTGCGAGTATTTCGCCATGGAGGGGCTGGGACACCTGCTCAACACGATGGGCCTTATCAAGGCGCGGCTGAATCCCACCTTGAGCCTGGGAGGGATTCTCCTGACCATGTACGACTCGCGCAACCTCCTGTCGCGCCGGGTCAGCGACGACGTGCGCAGCCATTTCGGGGATCGGGTCTTCAAGACGGTCATCCCGCGGAACGTGAGGTTGTCGGAAAGCCCCAGTCACGGTCTGCCGATTATCCTGTACGACATCAAATCGCGCGGAGCGGTCTCTTACATGGAACTGGCCCAGGAAATCCTGAGTAACGGGAGGATGTAATGCCGCCAAAGCAATCGCTCGGCAAAGGGCTGGGCGCGATGTTTCCCGACCTTCTCAACCATATCGGCGATCGCCCGGCCTACGTCCTGTGCGGGATCGAAGAGCTGACGCCGAACCCCTTTCAGCCCCGGCGCGATTTCAACGACGAAGATCAGCGCGAACTGACCGCTTCCGTGAAGAAAAGCGGGATCATCCAGCCGATCATCGTCCGGAAATCGGAGACCGGCTACGAGATCATCGCCGGCGAAAGACGCTGGCGGGCGGCTCAGGCGGCGGGCCTGAAAGAGGTTCCCATCGTCATCCGCGTGGCGGACGACCGCGAAGTGGCGGAGCTTTCGCTGATCGAGAACATCCAGAGGGAGGCCCTCAATCCCATCGAAGAGGCCGACGCCTATCACACCCTCTTGACCCGCTTTGCCCTCTCCCAGGAGGAGATCTCCTCCCGGGTCGGGAAGGACCGCTCCACCATCGCCAACACGGTCCGGTTGCTGAAACTTCCCGATGCGGTCAAGAAGGCCTTGATCGGCAAGGCCATTACGGCCGGCCACGCCCGAGCCCTGCTTGCCCTGGAGCTTCCCCAAGAACAGCTCGGGGCCTTGAAGACCATCCAGCAAAAGGGGCTCAGCGTCAGGGAAACGGAGCGCTTGATTCAGAATTTGAAAAGGGTGGCGGTTAAAAAGAAAAACGCACGCCAAGATCCCTACCTGGCGGACCTGGAGCGCGAGATGGCTTCCCTGCTGATGGCTTCCGTTCAGATCCGCACCAAAAGAAAAGGCGGGGCGATCGAAATCCGCTACACCAGCGGGGAGGACCTGAACCGCCTGGTGCTGCTGTTGCTCGACAGAAAATAACGCTCCCTGCAGGAAAAGGTGTTGTCCACAGATGTGGATAAATATGTTTATAAGGTTGTGAAATTTGGATATTCTCTGGGAAAAAGCCGTTAAGATCATTAAAGAAAAGCTGAGCCAGCAGAACTTTGACACCTGGATCAGGCCGATCCGGATCAGTATCATGGAGTCGGACCAGGTTCGTCTGGCCGTGCCCAATCGGTTCTTCCGCGATTGGCTGATCGAGAACTACGTCGAGTTGATCAGGGAATCGCTGAAAGCCGCGGCAGGGGTTCCTTTTCAGGTGGAATTCCTCGTCGAGAACGATCTGCGTCAGGAGGCGGAGGAGGCCGGTGAGGACCGCCGGCCGGCTGCGGAGAAACCCGCGGCGCAAAAGGCCCCGCGGTCCAAATCCCACGCTTCTCTGAATCCCAATTACAGTTTCGAGCGCTTTGTCGTGGGCGCCTGCAACCAGTTTGCCCATGCCGCCTCCATGGCCGTCGCCGACCAGCCGGCCAAGAACTACAACCCCCTGTTCATTTACGGCGGCGTCGGTTTGGGCAAGACCCACCTGCTCAACGCCATCGGGCTTCGGACCCTGAAGGCCTTTCCGGAAATGAACGTCGTTTACGTCTCGGCCGAGGTGTTCATGAACGAGCTGATCAATTCGATCCGCTACGACAAGATGCCGAAATTCAGGGAGAAATTCAGAAATATCGACTGCATGTTGATCGATGACATCCAGTTTATCGCCGGGAAGGAGCGGACCCAGGAGGAGTTCTTCCACACCTTCAACACCCTCCACGACGCCGGAAAGCAGATCGTGGTCACCAGCGACAAATTTCCCAAGGACATCCCCAATCTTGAAGAGCGGCTTCGTTCACGGTTCGAGTGGGGCCTGATCGCCGACATCCAGCCGCCGGAAATCGAGACCAAGATCGCGATCCTCGAAAAGAAGGCGCAGGAGAACCATATCGCCCTGCCGTCGAGCGTGGCCCTCTACATCGCCTCCCAGGCGGAGACCAACATCCGGGAGATCGAAGGCTATCTCGTCCGTATCGCCGCTTACTCTTCCCTGACCGGCCGGGAAATCAACATGGACCTCGTCAAGGTGGTCCTGAAAAAACTCCTCCGCCAGGAAGAGAAGAAGGAAGTCACCATCGAAGAGATCATCAAAGCCGTCTCTTCGCGGCTCAACATCAAGATCTCAGACATCAAATCTCAGAAGAAAAACAAAAATTTGGTCATGGCCAGACAGATCGCGATGTTCATGGCCAGAGAGATGACCAGTTCCTCTTTCCCCGACATCGGGGAGAAGATCGGCGGAAGGGACCATTCGACCGTCATTTACGCCCACAACAAGGTGAAGAAGTTGATCGAGAATGACAAGAGTCTCCGTGACACCCTTGAAGAGATCCAGGAAACCCTTCTTCACAAAGCGTGAAGTGTTGAAGGGTGTGTTCGTTGACAGGAATAAGGAAGGGATGAATGGGATATTATAGAGGGAAAGGTTTCTATGAACAGTGTCCACAGGGCCTACTAATACTACTGGTTTTCTATTATAAAGAGACTCCTACTAAACTATCATAACCTGTTTGCGGAGTGGAAAGGATGGGGGGAGCCATGGAATTCAACATAAAAAGGGATGTTTTTCTGGGGGGAATTCAGAAGACGCTGGGGATTGTGGAAAAGAAGACCACCATGCCGATTCTGAGCAACCTTCTGATCCGGACGCAGCAGAACCGGATCAGGATCATGGCGACGGACCGTGAGATCGGTCTGGTGGCGGACTATGAGGCGGAGATCATCCGGGAAGGGGATATCACGCTCTCAGCCAGAAAGCTCCATGAGATGGTCCGGGAAATTCAAGGGGAGATGATCCATGTGGTGAAAAACGAACGGGATGTGGTCGCCTTGACCTGCAACCGGGCCGTCTACCGGATACCGGGTTTGCCGGCCGAGGAGTATCCCGTCGTGACGGACGGTGAGGACCTGCCGATGTCCAGGATCAAGGGCAGCCTGCTTCGGGAGATGATCCGCAAGAGCGCCTTTGCCATGTCCACCGACGAGATGAGAAAGAACCTCAACGGGGTCTTTCTGGAAACGGAAAAAGACGGGGAGACGGTGTGGCTCCGTATGGTGGCGACGGATGGGCATCGTCTGTCGTTGATGAAGGCCGATACAGGGGATGGGAATTTCCTAGTCCTGGAAAAAGGGGTGATCATCCCCCGCAAGGGGCTCGGGGAGATCCGCCGGCTTCTGGAGGATGAACCCGGTGAGGTTTCTCTGGGGATTCGCCAGGGGGTCTGCATCCTCAAGACCGATCACCTTCTGCTGAAGGTCAGTTTGATCGATGGGGAATATCCCGACTACCGTCGGGTGATCCCGGCGGAAAAAGGGGTGATCATGGCCTTGGAGAAGGACAAACTGCTCCATGCGCTGCGGCGGATGAGCGTCATCTCGTCGGAAAGATACAATGGGGTGATCATTACGCTTTCCAATAACAAGATCCTGTTGAGTTCCACGAATCCCGACGTGGGGGAGGCCACGGACGAGATCGATGTCGTCTACCAGGGAGAGGAGCGGAGCGTGGGGTACAACGTTTCTTACCTGACCGATGCCATTGAGGTGATTGATGAGGGGCAGGTGGCGTTCGAGATAGGGGCCGGCATGAAACCCGGGGTGATCCGGGCGGCGGGCAGTGACCATTACTTCTGTATCGTCATGCCATTGAAATTGTAGAGAAACGGATTGGCAACCGGCAGGGCGTTCGAGCCAGGTGGCCGCAAGAAGATCAAGGGGACCGGCAAAATACAAAGTCCCCCTTTAAGAGCTGAGACAGGAAAAAAACCGGATGGAAATCGAAAACGATAAGACCAAAGAGCAAGCGGTAGAGAGTTACGGGGCCGACAGCATCAAGGTTCTGGAGGGGCTGGAGGCGGTCCGGAAGCGTCCGGCCATGTATATCGGCAGCACCGGCAAAGACGGTCTGCACCATCTGGTCTACGAGGTGGTGGACAACAGCATCGATGAGGCGTCGGCCGGTTTCTGCGATACCATTTGCGTTCGTATCCGGATGGACAACAGCATCATCGTGGAGGACAACGGCCGCGGTATCCCCGTGGACATGCATAAAGGGGAAGGGGTTTCGGCGGCCGAGGTGGCTCTGACGAAGCTCCACGCCGGGGCGAAGTTCTCGAACGACAGCTACAAGATCTCCGGCGGCCTCCACGGTGTCGGGGTTTCGGTGGTCAACGCCCTGTCCACCTATCTGGATCTGGAGGTCCGCAGG
>Ga0153915_10005888_pt1 | contig 11424 bp, 10 predicted proteins | sample Opewatmetagenome_2_FD_107003 | JGI IMG/M metagenome (GOLD analysis project Ga0153915, IMG submission 107003) | Freshwater wetland microbial communities from Ohio, USA - Open water 3 Core 3 Depth 3 metaG | ecosystem: Environmental > Aquatic > Freshwater > Wetlands | place: USA: Ohio, Lake Erie...
AATAGAAATTCTATAAACTCAAAGAAGAACTTCTATTTCTTAACAATTTGTTATTTCTTTTTAAAAAAAGCCTGGGGGAATGAATTCTCCCCGCCGCAGAGCAGCAGGGTATGTGCTCGCGGAAATTCAAGGGTTGTCCTCCTGCCGATTAATGACGGGAGTGTTTCGGTTTGTACAGAAAGCTCCCGATTGCCAGTACCAGCACCAGCCCTGTCACGATAAACGCCCAGACATTGGATTTTCTGGATTGTGCCCTGATGATATAGTCGTCGTGCATCATACGGAAGGCTGTCAGTTTCCAGACCATCGTGTCGCCTTTGATGACGGCATTGGTGGGCAGCATGATTTTTCCTGGCATCTTCAATTTATAATTGAATGAACGCTGCTGATACAGTACAAATGGTCGTTCGGCATATTGGTGTTCAAACACGTTCATTTGGCTCTCATCCGATAGCCACAATTCAGAAAACACCTGCGTTTGAAAATACTTGTTCAGGATTTTTTCCATATCCACATCTTGCACGTCTTTGACTTCCTTCTCAAAAATAGTATCTTTCAGTAATGCCAGTTGTTCCCTGGTAACCGGTTTATCACTCAGTTGATCGTAATTTTCCAAAAGCACGGCATATTGGTCATTCCATGCATTCTGAGCAAACCAACGATTGTATTTATCTTCCAGATCGCCCATGTATTCCCGGATTTCCATACCATTCATCCCATTAAGGATGTCTGGTTCACCGGTGAACCAGAAACACGCTTCGTCTTCAGACATATACTTCCCGATAGGCAGTGCAAAATGAGTTTCTATTTTCGGATAAATTTCTTTGTACTCATAATAGGTATAGAACCAACGAAACTTCTTCTCCAATTGGCAGGACACGTTCATCGTACTCCATTCATGGGAAGGCTTCAGAGTAAAGGATTTGCCCATAGCCTCAACAGAGGGGTAATCCTTGTGAGCAATGACTGTAAACAGAGTCCGTTTATCTTTACCAGTCATACTTTCATCAGCCAAAGCACTGGCCATCATTGAATCACAGGCAGCCTTACTCAGAGGAAATATCGTACTCAAAGACTGGTTTCCATATGTCCAGGAAATCTGCCAGGTCGAATCAAGTGTAACCGGAAATGGATTTTTATTATCAGTCGTATCTCCCGTCATAAAGGCAGCATCGGCTGACTCTACAAACTCACGATAACAGGAACCATCCGGATTGATGACAGTCATCATTTCAGTCGGGTTCGTACAGGAAATTGCCAATAGCAACAGACCTGCCATAATACAATGTTTCAATGCCTTCATAATTGCAGCGATTATAGTTGTTTAAGTGCTTTTAACTGGTTGTTTTTAATAGAATGTTCCTGCAAGTAGCAGAAATAGGACTTTATCATGTTGGACGATTCACAGTAACGATGCCGTTGACTGATTGAATCCATTGTTACTTGTCGTTCAATTCCAAAAGTTTGATTAGGTACAGATGCAACTGTTGTATCCGTTGTTTGCTGGAGAAGCAATAATCCTAAGAAGAAAACGGCGGCAGAACTGGATGCTATCCTGAACCAAATTAAATAACGCGGTTTTAGTTGGACAGGTGTATGCTCAATTTGTTGCATAATCCGCCCTGTTACGTTTTCCGGATCATTCAGTACTGGTTTTGCATCACGGAGTTTTTCGATCAGTTTTTCAACTGTATTTGGCAGAGTATTCATTTCCAGGTGTATTAATAATTGTTCAACTTGCTGCGTATGGCCTGTCGTGCCAGATAAAGGTTACTTTTTACTTTTTGGGCAGACATGCCGGTTATTTGAATAACCTCTTCCATGTCAAGTTCCTCCAGGTCACGCAGGGTAAAAACGATTTTTTGTTTAGGAGTCAGTGTACCCGTTAAAGCAACAATGAGGCTGATTAGTTCTGAATTGATCAGTTGCTGTTCAACATTTTCTGATGAGAGTATTCCCTTGACTGTTTCGTCAATGGAAATCTCCCCATAATGCTGTTTCGAAAATTTCAGCTTATCATAACAGAGATGCGTGGCAATAGCATAGACCCAAGTACTGAATTTCTTTCCGGCATCATATCTGGACAAATTCATCCAGACACGCACAAATGTCTCTTGTACTGCATCCTTCGCGTCTTCCTCATTACACAACAGCCTGAACGCCAAAGAATATACCATTGATTGATAGTGTTCGACAATTGTCCGGAAGGCGTTGCCATCTTGACGCTTGCTGGCTTCTATCAGGTCGTACAGGTTTGATTGATTCATGGAAAAGTATCCGTTTGTATATGATACGACGGAATGGCCCGCAGGTCGAAAAAATAATCTCAACTCCGGAAAAAAATCCGGAATCGTATAATTTGGCTAACGAATGTATGTTTCCAGCAAGAGTAATGCTGTGTTTGTACTCAATGTCGTGTTTTTCAAGATGGCCGGCAGCAACACCGTTTCCCCCTGGGAAATCGGGAGTTCCAATCCATCTCCGTACCGGATACAGCCATCACCCTTCATACATACATAAATAACAAAACTGTCCAATGCGGCATAGTCGCGCTCCATTTCGATGGTCCCGGTCATAGACATCTGCAGCTCTCTTCCGTTCAACACGACGGTTTCCATACCAGGATTCTCAGCCTTGAGCTGAATTCGGTTGGTGGTAAAATAGGGGCAGCTGACCAACGGAACTACGAGATTCTCCAACGGCTGGTACGTTGTTTTATAGTCTTTGTACACCGTGTAATCAATAGCATCCCTAGCCTGTTCCGTATGCAACTCCCGCCTGTTGCCCTCTGCGTCTTTTCGGTTGTAATCGTACAGGCGATAGGTGATATTGGAGCTTTGCTGAATCTCCGCGATGAAAATCCCTCCACCAATGGCATGCACGCGCCCGGCAGGAAGGAAAAAAACATCTCCCGATGTTACTTTGTGGTACTGCAGTACCTCCTCAATGGTATCGTTGGCAATGCGACGTTCGTATTCGGCCGCATCAATTTGTTGTGAAAAACCGGAGACCAGTTTAGACCGGGGTTTGGAAGCTATCACATACCACATCTCGGTTTTACCGGACGAATTGTGACGTTCACGGGCCAGGGCATCATCAGGATGTACCTGTATGGACAAGTCTGCTTCGGCGTCAATAAATTTCACCAACAACGGAAAGTCATTCCCGAAACGGGCATGCACAGTTTTCCCCATCAGCGTCTCAGGACTGGCTTCAATGACTTCAGCCAGACTTTTACCAGCCAGTTCACCATTGGCTATCACAGAAACTGAACCCGGAACCTGAGAGAGTTCCCAACTTTCACCGATACCAGACTCTCTCACCGCCAGTTTTTTGAACCGGCAAATCCCGCTTCCACCCCAAAGGACTTTCTTAAAGATTGGTTCAAATTTCAAGGGATAGTTTACCATAAACAGACATTTCAAAACAAAGACAACTATAGTTTTTTAAATGTATTCTTAAGAAATCTTATTCCTGAAACTGGTCTACAACTCCTGGCAACGTTATTTTTTTAGCACAATCCGTGAGCCCCTTATACTTAGCTCATCTATGCTGTAGTCTTTGTATTTGCTATCTATTTTTAAATTTTCAAGCGTTTTAATTTCTCCTTCTGAAGGTAATTCCGGAGAATCTTCCACAATCTTGAAATTTGTCTTTGAAATAATAGCTAAATAGTCTTTATGTCTTAATCTGTTTTGATAATGTAATGAAAAATTATATTTTTCCCATTCTTTATCGGAGTATGTCAGAAAGTTATAAATTGATATTTTTTTATCAAAATATGACCAGTGATCACGATAATCAATTATCAGCGATAATATACCGCCTTGTTTTAATATCCTATAGGTTTCATTAAGAATCAAGTATAAATCCTGCTCTGGAATATGTTCAAAAGTCGCAGTAGAAGTTGCCAAATCAAAATAATCAGTATTAAATTTTGTATTTCTGGCGTCTAAAGGAGCATTATAATTAAAGTTAAACTTATCTTTCAGGTAATCCAATTGATAGTTTCCGCGTTTTAAATCCAGTTGTTCAAAAGAAAAAGGAATCTGTTCAATATTATTATTGAACTTGTTAATAGTATCAAAAATTAATTGATTAAAAATCAACTTTCTTATATCAATACAAGTAACTTCAAATCCTAATAATCCCATTGCAATGGGCGTTATTAAATCCCATCCTGCACCAAATTCATAATATTTATGACTATTCTCGTCAAGAGAATTAAAATCCATGAATTTAAGGTAATGATCATACGCTAATTTTACCTTAAGCAAAAAAAGATCATCCGAAACAGGTAATGATCGAGTCACATATCTCTGAAAAAAATAATTCAGGTTTTCTCCTGATGGTATATTCGAAAAAAAATGCTGCAGAAAACATTTACACTTAAAATTCATAAGTAGTAGTAAAGTGGTTTTTAAAGAACAGATACATATCTTTATAATATTGAATTAACAATGAACGAAGTTACGGAAATTATTAATTTGAACGATAAATTTTCAAAAGAATTTATCAAAATCCAAGCCCTACCCGTATTCCATTTGGTTGAATAGAGGCATACCATTCAACAACAGGTCTTTTTGACTGTGCAACATCCGTCAAACCATACAGGGAGGAATACCGTTGATAATCCTTCATAGCCTTGGTTGGTTCTGTCCAAATCTGTATTTCGGTGACAACCGTATTCAGGGCAAAATTTCCAAGTCCTGCCCAGACGGAACGTTTGAAACCAAGCCAGGTAATCAATCCGCTTGCCAGATTGACAGAAGTGCTGAGCGCATGTGTCTGCCAGTTTTTTCCGGATTTTGCACGTTCTGCCTGAAACTTCAGCATAGCCTCGGCCTCTTTGAGTTTATCGAGGCGCTTTTTATATGTAAGACTTGCAGTCTGTTTAAATGAGTTTGGATTATAGCCGGATTTAACGGGTGCAATTAGTTGGCCGGCGGCCCCCAGCAGCGTTGTACCCGCACCAAGAATCATGTCTTCCCTGGTGGTCTTGTCGTCCGACAGACAGGCCACAGCCCCCTGGCCCAGTGTTGCTGCCCCATAAATACCTATCCAGGCGTACCACCAACCGGTAGCCCCTCTTTCATTTTTATCCAGCATTGACTGGATTGTCTGCAGGCGTTCATCAAGATCATCCAAAAACAGACTATCCTCTCCCGACTCAGAAGAGTTCATTTCAGGGAATGTATCAGGGCTGACAGAAACTGTCTGTGTAAACACTTGTCCAGCCAGCGCAAAGAAAAGTATCCCGACCAAACAACGCCTAGTCATCCTCGTTAGCGTTTAGTATATTCGATTCTTTCAGTAACGTGCAAAGAAATATTGTAAAAGCCAGCAAAGCCAGCAACACCAACATAGGTTTGGCCATTGAACCGGTTACCGGATCTTTAAACAAATCCATGGATACAATCAACGCTATGCCGGAAATCTGCCCCATCAGCAACAGGAATCCGTTGGAAGTGCCTTCAGCAATCGGGTACGTTACTTCTGCACCATATTGGAAACCAATAGGACCTGCACTCAACAGGAAAAATCCAAGAGTTGCAGCCGAAAACATCAGCACCCAATAATGGGTAGCCAGAATGACTCCGGCTAAGCCCAGTGTAGCTCCGATAATGGCCAGCACAATAAACGGTTTCCGTTTGCGCATATTATCCGAAATCAAAGGCAGAATGAACGCCCCCATAATGCCGGCAAGGATCATTACCCCACCGGTTGTTCCTGCTTCGACGGCAGAAAAGCCTCTGGGTGCCAGGATATTCTCAATCCAGGTCGTGACACAGTTGAAAATACCCAGACCGATAAAAAAGATAATCAACAATATATTGAAGTTTCGATTTCTAAATATGTTTTTCATACCATCCAGCACGAGCGATCGTTCTTCCTGATCGGGACGGCAGGAAGGTGTGCGCGGTTTTTCCTTGATGCAAAGAAAAAACAAGATTCCTGCTATGGCTGCAAAAATACCGTATCCATACAAGGTATTGGTAATTCCTACCCTGGAGGTCAGATACGGTGTAAGCACCATTCCGGCAAAAATGCCAGCATACATGGACAGGGTACCAAGACCGGAAGCCGTTGCCCTTTCTTTTATCGGGAACCATCTGGATGCTACTTTAGTGATGGCATTCAGCAAAAAAGGTTGTCCGATAGCAATACCGATCTGAGAAAACAGGATGGAATTATAATCTGTTGCAATCAGACCACGCATCAATCCGAACAGACCGGTCAGCAGGGCGCCGATGCCTACGCCAATCCGAATGCCGTATTTATCGATAACCCAGGAAGCCGGAATGGAAAAAACAATAAAAACGATCATGAAACACATGGATAAAAGCCCAACCTGAAGGTCTGTGACTTTCAGATAACTGACCACCTCACTGGTAATGGGTGCAAACGTAATCCAAAGGAGCTGATTGGCAGCGATAATGAGCATAAAGACGCCCAGAACTACCCAACGATAGGGGTAGGCAATGATAGTATTGTTTTCCATGGTGATTGATTAGATTGCAGCAAAAGTCAGCATCTTTTTCCGATTCTGCAACTTTAGGAGGCAGTATTATCAGGCACGATCAACTGTCCTGGCTTTTCAAAGCCTCCAGTGCCGTTGTGGCCTGATCCCACTTTTCCATCTTTTCATTCAATTCTTTTTTGGATCTGGCGTGCAGTTGGATCAGTGCCAGATTAGCGGCGCCATCGGGCGTAGACAGCATGGCTTCCGTTTGAGCCACTTGTTTTTCAAGCACCTCAATCTCACGCTCACTTTCTTCAACCTGCTTTTCAAACCGTTTGAGTTGTTTATTGTATTCCTTGCGCGCTTCGTAAGATAGTTTGTTGCCGGAAGGAGCTTTCTCGGTAGCCTCTTTTGCTTTGACTTGCGTCTGGGCCTCCATCTCACGCAGATTATCCAGTTTTTTCTTCTCCAGAAAATAATTGATGTCCCCGAGATGTTCAATAATCTTCCCTCCTGAAAACTCAACGACCTTTTCGGCCAGTCCGTCTAAAAATTCCCTGTCGTGGGAAACAACAATGACAGTACCATCAAATTCGTTTATAGCCTTTTTCAAGACATCTTTGGAACGCATATCCAGGTGGTTGGTCGGTTCGTCAAGCACCAGCAGATTGACGGGTTCCAACAAGAGACGTATCATGGCCAGACGACTTCTTTCACCTCCGGAAAGCACGTTCACCTTCTTATCAGAGGCATCGCCACCAAACATGAAAGCACCTAAAATATCCCTGATTTTTGTACGGACATCACCGGCAGCCACCCGGTCAATGGTTTCGAAAACAGTCAATGATTCATCGAGCAAGCTGGCCTGATTCTGGGCAAAATACCCGATTTTCACATTATGCCCGATTTTGAGGAAACCCGTAAACGGTATTTCTCCAAGGATACATTTCACCAGCGTGGATTTACCTTCCCCGTTCTTGCCGACAAAAGCCACTTTCTCACCCCTGTTGATGGTGAGATTAACCTGTTTGATGACAGTATGATCTCCATAATCCTTGCGTAAATCCTCAATGATAACAGGAAAGCTGCCGGATCTGGGTGCCGGCGGAAATTTCAGGTTCATGGCAGCATTATCTTCATCGTCCACTTCGAGCCGTTCCACCTTTTCCAGCTGTTTGATGCGGGATTGTACCTGTACAGCTTTTGTGGCTTTGTAGCGGAACCGTTCAATAAAGTCCTCGGTATCCTGAATCATTTTTTGCTGGTTTTCGTAGGCACGCAGTTGCTGCTCCCTGTGTTCCTTGCGCAATTCCAGGTATTGATAATAGGAAACTTTATAATCGTATATCTTCCCCAATGATAATTCAATGGTCCGGGTAGTAACGGCATTGATAAATGCCCTGTCGTGGGAAACCAGTATGACAGCATTGGAATGGTTGGCCAGGAAGTTTTCCAACCATTGTATAGACTCTATGTCCAGATGGTTGGTGGGTTCATCCAGCAACAACACATCAGGTCGCTGGAGCAATAGTTTAGCCAACTCGATGCGCATGCGCCAGCCTCCGCTGAATTCACTGGTCAGTCGGTAGAAATCGCTTCGAACAAAACCAAGTCCCAACAAGGTTTTTTCAACTTCAGCCTTGTAATTATTAACATCCGACATAGCCAGACGCTCACTTTTATGCGTCAGTTCCTCAATAAGCCGGTGGTAGGATTCAGATTCGTAATCTTCCCGATCTGTCAATTCAATATTGATGCGTTCAATATCCTTTTGAAGTTCAAAGATGGCCAGGAATGCTTTTTCGGCTTCTTCCTGTACTGTCAGCCCATCCTGATGAATCATCTGCTGGGGGAGGTAACCGACAGAAACATCTCTCGGCACAGTGACATTGCCCCGTGTAGGCACCTGAATACCAGCAAATATCTTTAGCATGGTGGATTTTCCGGCACCATTTTTGCCTACCAACGCGATGCGGTCTTTTTTGTTTACCACGTACGAAATGGAATCGAAGAGTGTGAACCCTCCGAATTCGACCGTCAATCCATCAACCGAAATCATCCGTGTAACCTGTTTGTACTGACTGCAAAGATAGGCATTTGAGAATGACGGTCAAAGTCGTATCGGCACGTCTGTTTGAAAAAAGTCTGACAGGTTGATCTGGCATTTTATAAAATTGTTCCGCTGGATGTTGGCAGTCGTCTGATTTTTTGTTTCCTTTACTTTTTTAAGCGCATCCATAGTCAAATCAAACCTTTCTGTCATGAAACGCATCTTGTCCGCATGCTTATTCCTATTGTTTTTTTCCACTTATGTTGCCACGGGAACCATCATCGATCGTCCACCTTTCAGTATCAGCAACACCAATGCCGTCGAGATTGAAACAATCATTTTGTCAGACACAGCCACGATCATTCACATGACCGCCTTTATGAGTCCAGGTTCCTGGTTCAGTATTTCATCCGACACGTATCTGAAAGCCAACGGGCAAAAGCAATCATTAAAGTGGGCTGAGGGCATTGAACTTAACAAGCATATAACAATGAACGAGAACGGGCAGCAATCCTTTGTGCTTTGCTTTTCACCCATTGATACAAGTACTGCAACCATCGACTTCTTCGAAAGTGATTGCGAATCCTGTTTCAAGATATGGGGTATCGAGCTCAAGTCCGCTATCCTGACGAACAAGGCTGCGGTGCCACAGGAAGCCATCAATGCAGCAATTACCGGCAACGATGATGCTCAGTTGAATGCCCCCGGACTGGAAGCGGGGTACGCCCTTTTAACCGGCCAGTTCGTCGGCTATCAACCTGAAATAAAATCGACCGTTCGGGTTTTTGTAGACAATCCCATTACAGGTATTCAGGAAGAATACGACCTGAAGGTGACAGATGATGGCTGTTTTGCCGACTCCATCCCCCTAATCTGCACCATGCAAGTATTGTTACGAACCAACGAATACAACAAATACATCCTGCTAAGCCCGGGTCAGACTTCATCTGTCTATTTTGACTGGCAAAGCAAATGGCGACAAATCGCCAGGTTGCGCTCGGACAAGGCTGAACCATCCCGCTGGATTTATTTTTCCGGAGCTAATGCTGCAGTTAACAACCAGTTGAGTACTGGTGAAACAGTGAATCTTGTCAAAAACAGAGATACGTATGCCAGAGATATTTTGGGAATGTCTGCCGGCGATTATAAGAAATACATACTCAGCCTGCTTAATGACGCCATTAAAGACCTCGAAAATTCAAACTACTCTCCTAAGGCTCGTTCACTGGCCACATTATTCCTGCAATATGATGCCATGTATGAATTGATGTTTGCAGATTCAAATCTGGAATCCGCTTTCCGGAAAGCTCACAACCTAAACTATGACGATAAGATGGAAGGCTATGTTGAACCAGCTTTTGACGCAACTTATTATAGTTTTTTAAAGGATTTCCCCATCAACAATCCTGTATCCTTATATTGTGCATTAGTTGAAAACATAGTAAATTCCTGCAAATACCTGAACAGAAATGTCCGGAAAACAACATTGAACTACTTAAAAGCTTATATGGTTCAGTCCATTATTGATTCCAAACAACTGACTAAGGAAGAAAAGGACTGCGCTGACTTTCTGATCAGGGAAGATTATAACAACTGGGATAAAAAGCGCGTAACTGCCTGTCGAAAAGAATTACTGGATTATTGCAAACGATTGACCAAAACCGGAAAACTGACAGAAACAGACCAAGTGTCACTCAATGAGTTCAAAACTGTCGTTTCCAACAAGAAATCCAGCATGGTCGACATGATCGAAAGCCTTATCATTACCCTGAACAGTACGGTAGGCAAGAATCCAGGCATTTCCAGAGAATTGCTGATTTCATTCCAGCCAATCTTTCAGCCGGCTAAAATGGATTCCTCTTTCCAGGCCAACCTGACGGCATTCTCACGGAAATTTTCGTCCCAGTTTGCCGAAATGCAACGTGCTGAAAGAGCCAAAGATCCGATAAAATACCTAGCCGGTATAATCGGCACAGACAAAGGCATCCTCTTCGACCTGTTAACTACACAACAAGCATGCGCTTGTCTGGAACAACAGACACCCATTTCAGCCGAATCTCTGAAAACGATAGCCGCCATGGAAAATCCGTTCTACAGTACCTACCTGGAAACAAAGAACAACCAATTGCTGGCCAAACTCGAAGCCAACCGGATGAAAGGCGGCTATAAGGTATACGACACTCCTTCAACAACAAATGACAGCTTATTTGCTGCCCTGCTGAAACCCTTTGCCGGCAAAGTCATCCTGGTGGATTTCTGGAACACCTGGTGTGCACCCTGTCGTTCCGCCATGAAACAACTGGAACCGGCCAAGGAATCGTTCAAAGGCAAGGATGTTGTGTTCCTCTACCTGGCCGATGAAAGTTCTCCCCTGGGAACCTGGCAGAACATGATTCCCGACATCCACGGAGAACATTACCGCCTGCCAGCCGAACAAGCCTCTTTCCTGAAAAAAAAGTTTGGTGTCAAGGGAATTCCCTCCTATCTGATCATTAACAAGAAAGGCGAACAAATTTATTTTAGCGTCGGTTTTGAAGGCGTAGAAGTGTTATCCGGCAAGATAAACGAGGCCTTGAATTCCGCGAGGAGCTTCAATGACACGTTATAACAATCTCTTTCGTTCAGACTACTATTACCGTCAATATCCATTCATTCACCCATTTTTGTTGCCTGAGGCAACATCGTGGGTGTAGCTTTGGTCTGGTATGTGGCGTTACATACTACCTTAAAAATTAGTAGAAGATGAAATGGATTAATGGAATTATCGCCTGCTCCATGTTAATGGCAGCACTTTCTGCCTGTGACCTTTCAACCTATTCAGAGGAAGAGGAAGATAGTGATAACATAGCTGTTCATGAAGATTCAACCGATTATACCTGGGATGAAGCAGATGTTGTGACCATCACCCTGG
>Ga0153915_10005889_pt1 | contig 11424 bp, 9 predicted proteins | sample Opewatmetagenome_2_FD_107003 | JGI IMG/M metagenome (GOLD analysis project Ga0153915, IMG submission 107003) | Freshwater wetland microbial communities from Ohio, USA - Open water 3 Core 3 Depth 3 metaG | ecosystem: Environmental > Aquatic > Freshwater > Wetlands | place: USA: Ohio, Lake Erie...
CAGAAATCCGTATCGCCCGAGTGTCGCCAGCGTATAGGAGATGTTCGCGAGCGCATCGTCTGTGGCGACGTAGATCGCATGGTCCACGTAGCGGTAGAAGTCATGGATGACGAGCAGCGCGTATGCGAAGACTGCGGCTGCCAGCCCGAAGCAGGCGATGCGCTGCAGTCGCCCGGTTGTCCTCATGCGCTCACGCCGCGGCCTTGCGCGACGCCGTTTCGCGCGCGCACGCGACGATGGCAGCGAGCCGTCGTTCGTCGAGATCCGCCTGCACCGGCAGATTGATCAGGTGGCGGCTGGCGAGCCAGGAGTTGGGAAAGTCGCGTGGATCGGCCGGCCCGTACGCGTGCATGTGCGGGATGCTGTACTCGATGACCTCACCGACCTGAACCCCGCGGTGCCGGAACGCCGCCGTCACGGCCGCGCGATCGGGCACGCGCACGACGTAGTGGGAATAGGTCGCGCCGTCCACCATCGGCGGCAGCTGCCACGACGGAATCCCCCGAAGTCCGCGCTCGTAGTCCTGCGCGCATGCGATGCGGCGCCTCACGATCTCGGGATACTTCTCGAGTTGAGCAAGTCCGACCCGCGCTTCGACGTCGAGCATCGTGTCGTTCGCGTCGGGAGGAAATCGAATCTGATCGTCCAGGTGATAGGCCTTGGCAAGCCGATCGAGCAGCGGGGTTTCGTCCTGCAGCCAGCGTACGAGCCCGAAGCAGGCGTCGCTGAACGCCGGATACACGGCGAGCAGATAGAGGCGCCTCAAGAGGGCCTTCATCAGGCCTGGCTGTGAGAAGTGCCCGTCGCGCCACGCGCGAAGCCGGCCGGCCAGTTCGCGATCGTCGGTGGTGATCATGCCACCGAAGATCGAGGTCATGAGCTTGCTGATGCCGAGGCCGAAGAGCGCCGCGTCGCCGGCCGAACAGACCAGCCGGCCGCGCCAGCGCGCGCCGAACGAGTGCGCGCAGTCCTGAATCACGAAGATCTTGTGTCCGTACCGCCGCTCGGCGGCCTTGACGATCGCATCGAGCCGGTCGAGATCGACCGGATACCCGAACAGGCTCGTCGGGATGATCGCGGCCGTGCGGCTGGTGATCGACGCCTCGAGCTGGTCGAGATCCATGTTGTAGTCGTCGAGCTTCGCGTCCACGAAGCAGCACGTGTTTCCGCTCAGCACGATGGCGTGTGCGACAACCACGCAGGTGTACGCCGGCAGGACGATTTCGGCGTTCTGGATGCCCAGCGTCCTGAAGAGCGCCCAGAGCGCGCTGCGGCCATACGAGAACGCGACGGCCTCGGTGGCCTCGAACGCCGCGGCGAACGCTCGCTCGAACGCGCGCACATCGCCGCGCCAGCTGCACAGCGCGGCGAGCTCCGCAGATCCGAGGTGAGGTTTGAATCGCGGGATCACGTGGTCAGGACGTACGACAAGGTCATCCCGCCTGCGTAGCGGCGGAGCAGTGTCATATCGAGGACGCGTCCAATTGCGCTCGCCAGCGCGTACAACCAGCCCGAAACACCGGCAGGGGCGTACCCCCAGTACGTGAGGCCGTTCCGTTTGAAGCCGTGCGGTGCAAGCAGCCGATCGCACTCTTCAGGTGTGTAGTAATGGTCGGACGTGCAGTGCGAGCCCGCGCGCCAGATTTTTCTCAGGCTGCCGTACCACGGGCAGCGTCCGTTCGGCGCCGCAAATACCAGGCGCCCACCCGGCTTCAGCATCGCGCGGCAGTTTGCGAGAAACGGCTCGACGTTGATGATGTGCTCGATGAGGCCGAACCAGTACACGATGTCCGCTTTCGGGAAGCCATCGCCAATCCGCTGTTCGAGATCCAGTTGTTGCATGCTGACGTTCGGCAACATGCGATGCTTGCGGGCGAGGACCTCGATCATCCCAGCCGCGCCGTCGATGCAGCGGAGCGCATGCACGCGCGGTGCGATAGCGGCGACGTAGGGTCCTGTCCCCACGCCCAGTTCGACCGCTTCGTCGGTCTTCTGAAACCGCGCGAGGCGAATGAGGCTTTCGAGGCGCATGCAGTGAAAGCGCCGCACGCTCTCGTCGGTTCCGAAGCGCTCGTCCCAGCTCGCCGCGTACGCGTCGTAGAACCTGAGGACATCGTGCGAGGAAGAGGCCTGCTGCGTCGTGAAGGTTCGCTCGTCCATGTATTACGCGCGTGCCTCGATCACCTGATAGAAGCCCCAGGACCGCTCCATGAGCCGATCGATTCCGGCAAAGAGGCCGGTAAACGGCTTCAGGAGCGGCGTCATGTCCGCCAGCCGTCGGAACCCGGGCTGATAGTTGCGAATTTCCACGGTCGAGAAGCCCTCGAACAAATGTCGCGCCTGGCGGTTTGAAAACGCCTGCATCGTGGGCACGCCGAACAGCTCGAGCAGCGCCGTGCCGCGGTCGCCGTCGGTGCCGCCACCGGCACGAAGCCGTCCGGCGACTCGCGCCGTCTCGCCGGTCAGTTGATCGATCACACTCGAGACGCGGCGGATGGATCGTGTCGTCCACCATTTTGGGTTGCCCGTTCTGTAGAGCATGACGATCGCAAGCCCACCGGGCCGCAGCACACGCCGGACTTCGCGGATGGCCTTCGCCGTGTCCGGCGTGTGATGCAGGACGCCGAACGACACCACGGCGTCAAAGCTTTCGCCAGGAAACGGCAGCGACTCCGCGTCAGACTGCGCCACTTCGAGATGATGTCCGAGCTCACGCCCGCCGGCGCGAGTCCGCTCGATGGACACTATCGACATGTCCACACCAAAAGCATGGGCCCGGCGTGCGGCAAGATGATTCAAGACCGTGCCTGTCCGCAGCCGACCTCGAGTACGCGGCGATCCGACCATTGATGCTTCGCGAGAATGTCGAATGCGTACGGTTCAGTTCGTTCAATCCATTCGGAGAACGCAGCGTAGCTGTCCCATTGCCCTCCGCACGGATTCGCGTCCCAGAACTGGCGGCCCGCGCGCTTTTCGTCCGCAATCGTCGAAGACGTCGTCATGGATGACCCGCGCGCCTCAGGGAACAAGATCGTATGTCATGACAAATGCTTGCAGTTCGGTCCGGTCGTTTTCCGTCCGCCGGACATTACAGTTGGCGATCACGAACGTCACGTGGTCGTTCTCACCAGTGGCCAGCGTGTATTGCTGCCGGAATTGATCCGGAATCAGCAGCCAGCGCGCCTCGTTCGCATCGAGCACTCCTAGACACACGCGACCCTGCACCAGGCGCACACGCATGCGAACTGTCAGGTGCTGGTTTCGCGGAACCACGACGGGCGGGCTGACGACCTGATATTTGAATCGCGATGTGTCGCCTACGATATTGAGCGCGCCTCCGGCAACATCGGCTCGGACACCGTCAGACACTGTCCACTCGTGCCAGTCTGGCAGCCGTTTCGACAGCAGCGGCAGCCACACCGTGCCCTCTTCCGTTAATCCCATCGCTGTCTCGTTCGAGCGCGACGGCGGCACTGATACCGCACGATACTCCGTAAGTCCGGCGGCTGAACGAGTGTCTATGTGCAATCGTTCCGCGAAGGCCCGCCACGGATCGGGATACAGGCCTTCGCCAAGGCCCACCTGCGCCGCCAGATGACTGAGCATCGCCGGCCTGGTCAGCGATCCGTAGCCGAGAAACATCCAGGTCGTCACGATCACGCACGCCGACATCGATCGACTCCGAAAATCCCGCCGCGCCATCATCAAGAGATACGCGATGACCAGCGCCCCACCAATGACGCCCACGAGGACCTGATACCCCAGAATCGGCGCGCTCTTCATCGGGCGAAACTTGATCATGGCGTGCGTCGGGCCCCCGACGCACATCATCACCATGAATATCGACACGGCGAGCGCGTCGGCCGACCGTTCGGACAGCGCTTTGCGTACAGCGCGGAAAAGCACGTACCCGAAGACGACCGCGGCGGCTCCGGCATAGTACCGCCACATGAACAGGTAGTGCATCGGGACGAGATACGAAAACCGATGATGGTAGCCGTACTGCAGATCGATCAGGCCCTGCGCTCCCACGCGATAAAACGCCGTGGACGACAAGAAGGACGAAGGCAAGAAGTGCGTGAGGACCGTGTAGAGATGCGTCAGTGTGTTCGAGAGCACGTCCTCCGCGGCCGGCGATAGCGTGGGGTAGTTGAACACGATGTCCGATTCTGCGCCCGGCACCTGCCCAAAACCGGTCTTGATTTTGATTAGCACGTGCGCCGCACCGATCGCCGTCAACGCGCCAGCGGCGAATCCGAACCGCGGCAACAGATCGCGGCGTCCGAACCGCCACATTGCGATCACCACGAGCGGCGAAACGATCCAGACAAAGACCAGAAAATCCAGCCAGCCTTCGTAGCCGAGAGCCGTCACGATGGCAACGACGAGAAACGCAATCTGCCACAGGCGTGCGTGCCGCGTGGCGACAACGGCACGCCAGCCGCACAGCAGCAGCAGCTCGAAGTAGACGATCAACAGATTGAGGCCGACAGGCCCGCCTGTCGCATACGCTTGATACAACTGCGTCCCGAACCCGAGCGCGATCGCGAGCGTGCAGGCAAAGACCAGCGAGCCAAACGCCGCAAGGCCCGCGAAGAACGAGGTCACAACAACGAGCGCGTTGAGGAGCTCCCACGTGACCGGCGCCGTGAGCTTCGTTTCGATCCAATTCGTCAGCACGAGCGTCGTCGTGCTCCAAGAGCCGCCGAGATCGGGATTTGGCAGCAGCAGCTGCCTCCACGTATAGGCTCCCGTGCGGAACTTGTGCGCGGCGACAGGAAACAGTTCGTCGAAGAAGACGAAGATGTACTGATGCGAATGTTCGAGCGTGTGTCTGAGAAAAACATTCGCGGCGACCAGCACGGCGAGCGCTGTGAGCGCCGCCGCCCACCTTAGCTGACGCTCTCCGCCCATTCGCGCAGCGTACAGAATTCATAGTCCGCGGCGATGACGTCCATCGCACGTTGAAACAGCGGCAGCTTCTTCGATAACGGAACGCGCAAGGCCTGCGGCACGTACACGCCGTCACCAGGGCTCGGTACCTGATCGGCCAGCTCTGGCGTCGTGTAGTCCACGAAATCTGACAGATGGAAAGTGTACTGAATCGGCAGCCCCATCGACTTGATCGCGCCGTACGACTTCCTGAACAGCTCGAACCCGGTGGCGAGCAGAAACGTCGCCCAGAACGGGGCGCGCACGAACGGCACGACGGTCAGCGGCAACTCAACGAGTCCTCCTTCGCCGGGCCGCGCGAGCGCATCGGCCGCCGTGCGATACGGCGTCAGCGGCGCAAACATGTAATTCAGCTGTCCCAGCGTGGTGCGATCTCCGCCGGTCCGGCTCGACGTGTTCCACCAGTGCAGGAACTTGAAGAGCGGCGTCAACGACATCGGATGAATCGACGAGTCGTACACATAGCCGCGGCGTTTCAAGATCTGAATCGCGCTGTCGCCGACGTTCCACCCGGGCGAGCGGAAGCCGACAGGACGTTCGCCGATCACTGCGTGGCACGCGTCCTCCATGCCGGCGATCTCTGCTTCCATCGCCGCCGGGCCGAGCAGACGGAATCCCTGCGCGTGCGTCAGCGTGTGGTTGGCAATCTCGTGCCCGCGTGCGGCCGTCGCCCGAATCGCGCCGTGATTCTGGGGCAGCGTGAAGTCATAGCCCACCATGAAGAGGGTCGCCTTCACGCCGAACGGTTCCAGAAAGCGGCAGAAGTTTTCGAGACCGCCCGCGAGCTCGGCGTGCGTGTATCCACCGGGACGGCGACAACCTCGGCCGCCATAAATGGATTTGAGCGTGTCGATATCGCTCGAGATTGCTGCGCGCAGAGCCACAGTGAAATGAAAGGAGTGGACCTGACGGTCCGGGACGCTACTGACGAACGGAACGCGGGTTAGCGGCGTTGTTCGCGAAACCCGTCGTCGCGCCGCCCGACACGGGATCGATGTACTCCCTGTGTCCGCGGCCGAGCACGGATGCCTGGAACAAACCGTACGCCATCGCGGCCTTGCGGCGAACCTCACCGACACTGGCCGACTGGCGCAGTTGCTTCATGATGTACTTCGGGCGGAAATAGAAGCTTCGCGTGGCCTCATCGCGAATCTTGAGCAGCTGTTCCTTGTTCAGATGCTCTTCCCAGAAATACGGCACGACGAAATTCGGTGTCGGCTGCTTCGCGAAGTCGAGCCAGTAGTCGTACGGGATGACCTTTTTCGCCAGGGCGTCGGTGTAGATTTCCGTGCCCGCGTACGGCACGGTCACCGAGAACGTCGCGTAGTCGGGATCCAGCTTCTTCGCAAACCGGATCGTCTCGCGCATGTCCTCGACGGTTTCACCAGGCAAACCAAGCATGAAGTAGGTCAGCACCTGGATGCCGTGCTTCTTCGCCAGCGCCACGGCTTCGATCGCCTGCTCCGTGTTGATGGCTTTCTTGATCGTCTCGAGCGTCTTGTTCGATCCCGACTCAACCCCGAAATGAATCCGTCGGCAACCGGCCTTCGCGAGCCACTCCATCGCTTCAGGCGTCGCGCTGCTGACGCGGTCGCGAATCGCCCAGTCGAAGTCGAGGCCCCGCTCGACGATGCCCTTGCAGATGTCGATGAGCCGCTTCTTCGACCAGGTGAACGTGTCGTCGTAGACCTCGATCTCACGGATGCCGAGCTCCGCGATCCGCTCCATCTCGTTCAGGACGTCGTTCGCGCTGCGCGAGAGCGTCTTCTGAAACGCGAGCTTGCAGAACGTGCACTTGTACGGGCACCCGCGGCTCGTGATCATCGTCGTCACCAGATCGTTTCTGGCGACGACGCTGTGGTAGCGCTTGTACGGCAGCATCGTGCGATCGGGAAACGGCAGCGTATCGAGATCGCCGTGGATATAGAACTCCTGGCCGCCCTGCTTGACGCCGTGTTCATTGAAGTGCAGCCCGGGCAGGTGCGACGGCTTGTAGTCGTGCGACAGCGCGTTCACCAGCCAGTAGAAGGGAACTTCACCGTCGCCGACAATGACCGAGTCGCAGCCCGAGTGCTCGAGCGTGACCTGCGAGTAGATCCCGATGTGCGGCCCGCCGACGGTGACGTGAATCTTCGGATCGACTTCCTTGGCGAGCTGGATGCAGCGCCACGCGTCGTACCAGAAATCCGTCCACGCGCACACGCCGACAACGTCCGGCTTGAAGTCGCGAATCTGCTGCTTGATCTGCTCTTCGTTCAGCCGCAGCACCTGGCAATCGACAATCTTGACCTCGTGCGGCGAGTTTTCCTTCAGGTAGGCCGCGACGAACATCGGCCCGAGCGGCGGCTTCACGCCGATGCTCGTGTTGTCGTTGTCCTGGAACGTGTACATCGCGCGGACGGCGTGCGTGTCCGGCGGGAACAGCAGCATCGCCCGCATGGTGCGGGCGCCCCGCTCGAGGCGCGGATCGCGGAAGTTCAGCAGGTTCTCTGCTTTAAGGAGCATCGGGCGATCAGAAGACGCTCGATCTTAGCATGGCGTCACGCGGCCTGTTGACACGAACGGTTCATGCGGCGGCGCGATCGATGAACGTTTGCATCCAGAGTTCCAGCGAGAGCAGGCCCCAGAGTCCACGTCCGTAGTCAGGCTCGCTCGACAGCAGCCGTTCGACAGCCGCGGCATCGAAGAGGCCCCTCGTCCGCGCCCTCGCGCCGAGGAGCACATCGTGGACGAACTCGCGCACAACTCCGCTCCGGCACCACTCCGACAGCGGCACCGGAAATCCCATCTTGTCGGTCCGGCCGGCAATCTCGCGAGGCACGATCGTCGCGATGACTTCACGGAAGATATGCTTCGATCGCCCGCCCTTGAACTTGATCTTGGGCGGCATCGACGCGACCAGCTCGACGATGCGGTGATCGAGGAGCGGCACGCGCGATTCGAGCGATACGCCCATGCTGGTGCGATCTTCGACATGCAGCAGCGCCGGCAGCAGCGTCTTGAGGTCGAATCGCGTCATCTTGTTGATGAGCGAATGACATTCGGGATCGTCGAAGAGCGATCGGTACTCGTCGTACGAGAACGCCTCCTGCGCCGTGTCCCACAAGCCGGGCACGAACAGCTCGCGCGTGGCCGCGCCTCGATCGATCAGGCGGAGGTATCGGCGGTCCGGCGATTCGAACAGGCCGTCCTGCCAGAAGTGCCGCATCAGGGGCTCGTAGCCGCGCAGCTGTGTCAGATTCGGCAGAATCGACTCGAACGTGACGACGTAGCGATCGTCTTCGCCCGACCCGTCCATCGCCCCGCGAAGCGAGGCTTCGAAGTACGCGATGAGGTACCGGACGTATCCACCGAACACTTCGTCGCCGCCCTGTCCGCCGAGCACAACCTTCACGTGCTCGCGCGCGAGCCGCGACACCAGGAACTGCGGAAACAGTCCCGGGCCTGCCGCTGGTTCGTCCATCAAATACGTCAGGCGCGGCATGAGCTCGACGAACTGCTCAGGCGTACCGAACACTTCGTGATGGATGGTGCCGATGCGGCCGGCCGCCAGCCGCGCGTACGGCGTCTCGTCGAACTTCGCGCCGGCCGCAAATCCTCCGCTGAAGGTATGGAACCCGGCGCCGTGCTGGCCGGCCGCGAGCGCTGTCACCGTGGTCGAGTCGAGGCCGCCGCTCAAATGCGCGCCGACGGGCACATCCGATCGCAGCTGCAACCGGATCGCGTCGTCGAGCAAGGCGCGCAGAGCGTCCTCGCAGGCGCGTTCCGATCGATCCACGGCTGCGCTGAAGTCGGCATGCCAGTACTGGCGTGTGCGAAGCCGAAGATCCGCGGCCGCCAGCGTCAGGCATTCCCCGGGTTTCAGACGCAACACGCGGCGGAAGAGCGTCTTCTCGCCCAGCGTGAATTGAAAGGTGATGTAGTCGGCAATTCCTGACGGGTTCGCTTCAGCCGGAATCAAGCCTGAAGCTAGGATGGCCTTGATTTCGGAGCCGAAGATGAACGCGTCGCCGGCAAGCGCGAAGTAGAACGGTTTGATGCCAAAGCGATCCCGCGCGGCGAACAGCGACCGCTCTTTCGTGTCCCAGATCGCAAACGCGAACATGCCGTTCAGACGATCGACGCACGCCGCACCCGACTCCTCGAACAGATGCAGGATGACTTCCGTATCGGTCTGCGAGCGAAAACAGTGGCCTCGCGACACGAGCTCCTGGCGCAACTCGCGGTAGTTGTAGATCTCTCCGTTGAACGTGATCCAGTAGCGGCCGTCCTCGTTCGTCATCGGCTGACGGCCCGCATCGGACAGGTCGATGATGCTGAGCCGGCGGTGACCGAGACCGGCGCCGCGATCGATGTGGACGCCTTCCCCATCGGGCCCGCGATGCTCAATCGACTTCGTCATCGCTGCCAGCATCGCCGGCGACACGGGTCGTGCAGGTTCGCGATAGACGACGCCGCAGATGCCGCACACGGTCGGGAAGTCTAGGAAACGGCCTGACTGGACGCCCTGCTGCGCAACGCGGCGAGCTGATACACCGACACGGCGCGCTCCGAGTCCTCGCGGTACAGGGCGGCGAGACCACGATACTGCGTGCGCCAGCCGCCAAAGGGCCAGTGGTACAGGACAGCCATCAGGAGGTATCCGAGCGTCGTCGTGCTGCTGACCATCTTGCTGGGGCTGCGCTTCTGGTCGTAGCGAAGCACGAACGGCACTTCGGCGAACCGGCAGCCGAGCAGATTGAGCTTGACAATCATTTCGAGTGTAGACGTGAAGCCGAGGCCGCGAAGCTGGATGAAGCTGTCGCCGAAGATCCTGATCGCGTCCTGGATCACTTTCGCGCGATACGCCCTGAATCCACACGAATAGTCGCGGACGTTGGCGATCGGAAACGCACACTGCATGAAGAGGTTCGCGCACCGGCTCACGAACGCGCGGTAGGCGTTGACGCCTATCTGCGCGCCGCCGGCCTGAAACCGTGACGTGTTGACGACGTCCGCGCCCGCGTCGAGCGCGGTAACGAGCGAGAAGATGTACTCAGGATCGTGCGTGTCGTCGCCCTCCACTCTCACAATCACATCGTCGGGCCGGCAGCGTGCCGCGGCGAATTCGAAGCCGTCGCGCTCGGTTTCTCCAAGGCCGCGATTGATCGGGTGCGTCACGACGTCGAGGGGCAGCGAGCGCGCCAGCCTCCTGAGGATTTCCGGCGTGGAATCGCGGCTGCCGTCGTCCACAACCACCAGGCGGTAATCACCACCGTGAGACCGGAGCGTGGCGTCGAGCTGCGTGAGCAGCTTCTCGAGGGCCGCTTCTTCGTTGAACGCCGGGAGGACGGCCCAGATCATGGCTGGCTCATCGGCGTCGTGTTCCACGAAGGTCCATCGTTCAGTTCTCGCTGAGCAGTGCGACGATGCGGGCCGACGGCGCAGCGGCGGCGTAAAGAGCGGGACGGCTGGAGGGCGGCCGGAGCGTCTGCAGCGCGGCCGTGATGCGGCCGGCATCGGCGCCGGTCAGGATGTTCCACCCGGCCTCGACCGTCTCAACCCATTCGGTTTCATCTCGGGCGGTCACGCACGGCGTTCCCAGCCAGTACGCCTCTTTCTGCACCCCGCCCGAGTCGGTGACGATGACGCGAGCTGCGGCTTCGAGCCGGAGCATGTCCAGATAGCCAAGCGGCTCGATGAACCGGATCGCACCGCGTGCCTGCACGCACTCCCCCAACGCCACACGAGTGCGAGGGTGGACGGGAAACACCACGGGTTCGGTGGCGGCCTCGAGCGCACGCATGATCTCGCCCAGCCGCGCACGACTGTCGGTGTTCTCGGCGCGATGAATTGTTGCCAGCACAAATTCGCGTTCGCGCAGGCCCAGCCGCTCGAGCACTGAGGATTCGCGCACGGCCCGCTGGCGCGCATCCGTGATCGCCTCGGCCATCAGGTCGCCGACTTCAGAGACGCCACGAACGACGCCCTCGCGCGACAGGTTCTCGACGGCGATGCGGCTCGGACAGAACAGACGCTGCGACAGCGTGTCGACGACGATGCGGTTGATCTCTTCGGGCATGGCCCGATTGAAGCTTCGAACGCCGGCTTCGACGTGCGCGAGCTTCATACCGAGCTTCGCCGCCACGAGGGCGCCGGCGAGCGTCGTGTTGGTATCGCCATAGACGACGACCCAATCCGGACGGACCGACAACAGCGCCGGCTCGAGCGCCATCAACATCGCGGCCGTCTGCGCGGCATGCGTGCCCGATCCGACGCCAAGGTGGTGATCCGCCGCAGGCAAACCCAGCTCGCGGAAGAAGACGTCCGACATGTTGGCGTCGTAGTGCTGACCTGTATGAATCAGGATGGACGTGTGCGCCTTCTCCACGGCCTTCACAAGCGGCGCGGCCTTGATGAACTGCGGCCGCGCGCCGACGATGGAGGCGATCTTCATCGCTACGGTGATGATAGTGTCCCCGCTACCCCTGA
>Ga0153915_10005890_pt1 | contig 11424 bp, 10 predicted proteins | sample Opewatmetagenome_2_FD_107003 | JGI IMG/M metagenome (GOLD analysis project Ga0153915, IMG submission 107003) | Freshwater wetland microbial communities from Ohio, USA - Open water 3 Core 3 Depth 3 metaG | ecosystem: Environmental > Aquatic > Freshwater > Wetlands | place: USA: Ohio, Lake Erie...
ACCTCGAGGTCGGACAGGGCGGTGCGGCACCGGGGGCACCAGTTGATGATGTAGCGGCCGCGGTAGACCAGTCCCTTCCGATACAGGCGGACGAATGCCTCGCGGACCGCCCGCGAGAGCCCCTCGTCCATCGTGAACCGCTCGCGCTCCCAGTCGCACGCGGCGCCGAGGCGCTTGAGCTGGCGCAGGATCGTGCCGCCGCTCTCCTCCTTCCACGCCCAGACCCGCTCCACGAACTTCTCGCGGCCGAGAGTCTGGCGGTCGATGCCCTCTTTGGCGAGCACGCGCTCGACCACGTTCTGCGTGGCGATCCCCGCGTGGTCGGTCCCGGGAACCCACAGGGCGTTGCGGCCGATCATCCTGTGATACCGGATGAGGACGTCCTGGAGCGTCACGTTCAGCGCGTGTCCCATGTGGAGGGAGCCGGTGACATTGGGGGGAGGGATGACGATCGCGTACGGCTCGCCGGGCCGCGCGGGCTCGGCATGGAAGAGCCCCCGCTCGATCCAGAATGCGTACCACGCCGACTCGGCGGCCCGTGGATCGTACGGCTTGTCCTGGTCCTGCGGCTCCATTCCCTCAACGCTCCGATGACGGATTGGCGGATGCGGCCCCCGGCGGGGGCGCGGCTTCAGGGGGATTTCTTCTCGGCCTGGCCGCGGATCCGGGCGATCTCCTCCCGGATGAGCATCTCGGCCGTCGGCGGGATGACCTCCCAGGCCACAGCCTCCACGGTCTCGCGGATCTTCGCGGAGAGCTCCGCGGAGAGGCGGTCCATCACGTCCCACATCGCCTTCTCCACCGCCTCTTCCGCCACCTTCTCGAAGATCTCCCGCGCCCGGGCCGAGAACTCGTCTTGCGCCGCGGGCGGGGCCGCGGCCGCGCCCTGAGGCGCGCCCGCGCGCGGTTCGACGGGCGGCCGGTACGACGGTGCGGCCGGAGGCGCCGAAACGCGCGTCTCCACGGGCGGTGGAGCCGGCGCGGTTTCCTGCGGCTTCGCCTCGGCCTTCATCGCCGCGGCCAACGACGCGGGACGCTGGATCGCCGGCGGCGGGGAAGGAGCCGGCTGTTCCGGCGCCGCTGGCGCCGGGGGCGTGGCGCGCGCGGCAACCTCCTTCTCGAGGAGCGCCATCTCATCCCTGACGTCGAGGTCCTCGAACTCATCGACCGAATCGAGCGCCGCGGTCAGGTCGGTGACCGGCGGCGGCGCGTCCTGGAACAACTCTCCGGTGATGTGCGGGGGCGGCTTCGCGGCGCCCGCCTCGGGCGGAGGAACACCCTCGGCCACGGCCTCGTCGAACGAGGCGACGACGTCCGAGAGCGGGGCCGCCGGACCGGCCAGCACCTCCTTGGATGGGGCGTCGAGATCCTCGAGGGAGACGTCGAACTCCCCGAGGGACACGGCCCCTTCCCCCTTGGGGGCCGCCGATGTCAGCCCGGCAAGGATGTCGGCGCCGCTGGGAGCCGGCACGGAGGCCGATTTCGCCTTCTCCTGCGCCTTGGCCACCTCCTTCTCGGCTTCCTCTATCACATCCGTGAAGTCCCACGTCTCCTCGGCTGTCGGCTTGCTGGCCGCCAACTTCGCCTCGGCGGCGATTCGCGCGGGCTCGCCGCCTCGCAGTATCGTCTCGATCTTTTCGAAGAGCTCCTGGGACTCGAAGGGCTTGAAGAGGACGCCGCTGGCGCCGCTCTTTTTAAACTTCTCCTCGTCGAACGGGGCGAGCGTTCCGGAGAGAATGAGCACCGGCACGAACTTGGGCCGTTCCGAAGAGCTGAGTGTCACCGCGACTTCGAAGCCGTCCTTCCCGGGGAGCGTGACGTCGGCCACCACGAGGTCCGGGGCGATTTCGCCTGCCAGCCGGACGGCGTCCTCGCCGTTGTCGACCATCGTGAGCGCGATGTCCGACCCCCGGAACGTCAGCTCGAAAACCTTCTGGATCGTAAGGCTGTCTTCCGCAAGGAGAACTTTTTTGGCCATGGCCCCTCCCCGGATTGCACCCCATTTTATGAGGATTCAGGCATCTTTTCAATGAAAAGGAGGTCGATCTCGCCCCGGTCCGCATCCGTCCGCCGGACCCGGACGCGCACCCGGTCCCCGAGGGAAAAACGCGTCTTGCGCACGAGGCCGTGCCACTCGCCCCGTTCGGCGGAGAAACGGTAGTCGTCGTCCCGCAAGGTCGAGACGTGGACCAGCCCCTCGACGAAGAACTCATCGAGCTCCACGAAGAACCCGAAACCGACGACGGAGGAGATGACCCCCGGAAACGTCTGCCCGACCTTCGCGGACATGAACAGCGCCTTGGCCCGCTGCTCCACGTCGCGCTCCGCGTCCATCGCGGCCCTCTCGCGGGCGCTCAGGTGTTCCCCGACCCCCTCCCCCTTTTCGGCGAGGCTCCGGACGTAACCGCCAAGGCGCGCGTCGCCCAGCGCGGCCTTGAGCACCCGGTGGACGATCAGGTCCGGGTACCGTCGGATCGGGGAGGTGAAATGGGTGTACCGCGCGAGGGCGAGGCCGAAGTGCCCCTTGGTCTCGGGGCCGTAGCGCGCCAGCATCAGGCTGCGCAGGAGAAGCATGTTGATGTGCCGCTCGTACTTGCCCCCGCGGGCCGCGGCGGTCCACGCCTGCAGGCGCCCGGCCGCGTCCCGGCGGTCCGTGACCCGGCTGCGCCGCAGAAGCCGCGCGGCCGCGTCCTCGAATTCTTCGAGGCGGTTCCCGGCGGGCTCCTCGTGGATCCTGAAGAGAAACGGGAAGCCCCGATCGGACAGAAACTCCGCCACCGCCGTATTGGCGAGGAGCATGAATTCCTCGATCAACCGGTGCGCCTCCCATCGGGGCGCGGCGGCCACCCGGACCGGGACGTTGTCCACCACCTCGATCTTCGCCTCCGGCAGGTCGAAGTCGAGCGCGCCCCGGTCGGCCCGGGCCAGCGTGAGGCGGCCCGCGGCGGTCTCCATCTCCCGGAGCATCGCGCCCACGTCGGCCGGAATCCCGCCCCGTTCTTCTTTCCCCGGGGGCCCCGAGAGGAAGTCGTGCACCGCGTCGTAGGTCAGCCGCGCCCGGCTCCGGATGGCCGACGGGTAGAAAGCGGCGGCCCCGGGGCGGCCTTGGGCGTTAATCGGGATGTCGACGGTCATCGTCAGGCGGTTGACCCCGGGCTTGAGGCTGCACACACCCTCCGAGAGGTGGGGCGGCAGCATCGGGATGCAGCGGTCCGGGAAGTAGACGCTCGTGCCCCGCCCGTACGCATCGCGATCGAGATCCCCACCCACGGGGATGTAGTTCGACACGTCGGCAATGGCGACGAGGAGGCGGGTCCGTCCCCGCTCGCGCACGAGGCACACGGCATCGTCGAAATCCCGCGCGTCCTGCCCGTCGATCGTGACGAACGGAAGGTCCCGCTGATCGATGCGCGGAAGCCTGTCGCCGCCGCCGGCGCCGGGGTCGACCCGGACGGCCTGCGGGATGCGGGACGCTTCGCGGAGCGCGCCATCCGAGAAGGCGGAGGGAATTCCCCGCGACGCAGCGACGGCAACGGCGATCGTCTCCATCGTGTGCTCCTTCCCGAGAACGCGGACGATCGCCGCCCGCCCCTCCCGGCCCCCCCCGGGGTACTCGGAAATCTCGGCGAGCACGAGGTCCCCCGGCTCGGGGGGTGGAGACCCGGCCGCACCCAAGGGAATGTGGAGGTCCGCCTCGCGGTCGCGAAACCTGACGAACGGGCGTGCGCCGACGGGCGCATACCGCCCGACGAATTCGCGGATGCCGCGCTCGACGATGCGGACGATCCGCCCTTGGGGAGGCGAGCCGCCCCGCCGCCGCTCGAGGCGCACGACCACGCGGTCTTTCGGGAGTGCATCCGACAGGGCGTTGCCGGGGATACGGACCGCGGGCACATCGGGGGAATCGGGAATAACGATGGGGCGCCCCTCGCGGGTGAAGCGCAGCCGCCCCTCGACCTGCGGGCCGCTCTCCGCTCCCCGCGCCCGGCGTCCTCCGGCGCGGTCGCGCGATTCCGGCGCGCTGTCGGCGGGGCGGTGGCGGGAGAATTTGCCGCCTTTCTTGCGGCGGGCCGTCTCCCCGAGACTCTTCAGGGCCGCCTTGAAGTAACGGCGCTCGCCCTTCTCGACGCCGGCGGCGCGGTACCAATCCCGGATCGTCTCCACCCGACGACGGAACTCATCCCCGTTGCGGCGGAGCCACTTTTCCCAGAAATCCTTATCCCGCAACCGGCCCTCGGGGGCGCTTCGGTATCGACATCACCCCACTATCATACCGTGCCCCCCGCGGAATGCACGCGTCCCGGGCCGCGCTGCCGCGTCCCGAGCGTTTTCCCGCTTGCCTGGCCGCGACCCTTTGCTATAATTTCTACTCCCGCATTCCGCGTGCCGAAGTGGCGGAACTGGCAGACGCGCTAGATTCAGGGTCTAGTGTGGGCAACCACGTAGGGGTTCAACTCCCCTCTTCGGCACCATCACCTATCCTCGTCAGAATCGAATATTTCGCCCGCAGGATCAAGAGATCGGGTGGGGTGAACCCCCACCCGATTCCATCCGAGGGGACAGTGCTCAGTCTCCCCGGCCGTGACCGTGCCCCCGGCCACCTCCGTGGCGCCCTTCATCCACGTGGCGCCGTCCTCGATCCCATCCCCCGTGATGCGCCTTCTTCCACTGACCGTAGGGGATGTGCTTCGCCCTCGCGTACCTCACCCGGTAGTCGTCCGGGATCCGATGGAACGTGGCAGGAACGAAGCGCGGGGAAACGGCGACCCAGCCTCCATTCAGGGAACGCGACCGGTACCATCTCGGCCCTACCGGCTCCCACCAGTATCCCGCATAGAAGAAGACGTCAACCCCTCCGCCGGGTACGAAGTAGACGCTCGTCCCCGGGATAAGTACCAGGTCCGGGGGTTCGGCCACGACGACCGGCGCGCCGAGATTGATGTTGAAGTTCAGCCCCATTCGGGTCCCCGCGGAAGCCTGGGGACCGGTCAACAGAAACACCGAAAGCAACGGCGCAGCCAAAAATAGCGTGAGATGACGCATGCCTATCGCACCTCCCCTGAATTTTTCCATATCGGGGTTTGTCCCGCTTACGCGTATAAGAACCCGCCGGGAGGCGCCCTGGTTTCATCCCGGCTCCCTGATCTCCCGACCCGCAACGTTCTCGATCGCCGCGGCTGCCGACCGGGAAACCGTCCAGGGGCGACGCCGGATCGACCCGACCGGCCGCCGCGATTGAACGCCGGCGAGCGAAGGATGGAGGGAACCGGGGGGCGAGTTCGATACCCGGCGCGGCATCGTGCGAATTGTCGCGCGAACTCACTCCGCTCCGCAACAGGGGGGATCGAAACCCTTGATCAAAGCGTCCTTTATCTGCCTCCTTGCCGCCGGCTGGGCGGGGTGGGTGTAATGCGCTGCGACCATCAAGGTGCCGCGGCACCTCTGCACCCAGCAGACTTTCCGCTCGTGATACTTCACCCGGGACTTCACGGCGGACGCCTCGCCGACATCGATTACCCGGCGATCGCTTCCCGTTACGTCGAGAATGACATAGACGCCCGGATGATCCGCCAGTTCGAGGGGCGTGTCGAACGGTCCCTCGAAAATATATCCGCCGATTTCCGTAAAAGATGACCTCACCCCGGGTTCGATCGCCATCCTTCTGCCTCCTGGACGGACTATCGACGGGGGTGATACGGGACTTTAGGGACGTTTTATTTTCAATAACGGAAACTGGTTTCCGGAACAGCGCATTAGCATTTATCGTGCCGCGTTTGGCGTAATTGACCGGCCACCAGGCGCCGAAGTGAGCTCTACTTGAACGCCTTCTTCAATCCCGCCCCAATGTCGCTCAGGGCCTTCCCCGCTGCCTTGCCGGTGTCCTTCGCAGCCCCCTTGGTGGCAGTCCCGGCCTTCTTGCCGTAGTGCCCGGCGGATTTTCCGACCTCCCGCGCCCCGCCGCCGACCTTTTTCGCCCCTCCCCGAATGGAATCGGCGGCCGACGCAGGACCGGCAATTGCCGCAAAGCACAGGAAGGCGATAATCACTAATGTTTTCCAGCTCATATCCCCATCCGAAAGACCAGGTCGCGGCGCCAGTCCATCTCCCCGGGATTCTTATCGGACAATTATGGCAATCCGATGAGTCACTTGAAGGCCTTCTTCAGCCCTCTTACGATGTTGTCCCATGCCCTGCTGAGCGCGCTCCCCGTATCTTTGGCCGCGCCCTCGGCGGCCTTCCCGACCTTCGTGCCGAACTCTTCCGCCGACTTCCCGGCCGCCCTGACCCCGCCCTCGACCTTTTTTGCCCCCTGCCCGATGTTATTATCCGAAGCGTGGGCAATCGACGAGAAGACCGTCATGATCAATATCGCAAAGACAGCAAACATCTTCTTCAGCATGTCGCCCCTCCGGTTCGTCCATTACGGCGCAAAGTGGACATCGCAACACACGAAACGGGCAATTATTTCCTCTCTTGGTCATTGCGCCAGGCAACGCCCGGAAATATATCGAACCATTTCAATTGGATTCCGCGGAAGAGCCCGGGTTGCCGGAATGGCATTCATGTTGCTATCAACTAATACGGGTGACGGTGCAAGAGCAGGGCTCATCGAGACGGTGCGCGACCAGAACATGGCTCCGGGGCGCCCGTACCGCGTTAATCACGCGACAAGACCCATCTCCCGCACCCTAAGGGCGGCTCATGACAGATGGGCGGCCCTTATTCTTCCTCCGGCATTGCTTCTCGCTGCCCCTCGCGGTCACATGGATGCGGCGCGCAGGAAACTCTCCGCGGAGGCGGGCGGGTAAAGAAGGGGATTGACCGTCGCGATGATCGACCGCCGTCCGAGGCTCGCCTTGCCGGCAATCCGGGTGAGATCGACGGGTTCCGGCCTAGGGAGCGGCATTCCGCGCCGGTCCACGAGAAGCGCAAGCCTCGACGGTCCCTGTCCCCCGGGGCCCGCCGCCGTCACGACACCGACCTCCATCGTGGACAGCTTGACCATCGTCCCGATCGGATAGGCCCCCATCGTCTTCTCCATGACGGCAACGTAGTCTGGGGAAAGCAGCTTGGACGACAGGCGCCTCATCGTGTCGAGGGCATCCAGAGGGCTTCGCGCCTTCTGGTACGATCGCATCGTCGTCAGGGCGTCGTAGGTGTCGACGACCGGGATGATGTGCGAATTGGGATAGCGGCGGTAGTCGTGCCCCCGTCTCGGGTATCCCGTGCGGTCGAAGCGCATATGGTGCTCGAGGACCATGTACGCCGACCCGGGCCGGATGTGGGACATCTTCCCCAGCAGGACGAATCCCTCCTCCGGGTGTTTCTTGATCTCCTCGTACTCCTCCACGGAGAGCCCCCCGGGTTTCCGGATGAGGTCGAGGGCGAGCTGCGTCTTCCCCACGTCGTGGAGGAGCCCCGCCACCCCGACCTCGACCTTCTCGGTCTCCGTCAAGGCCAGCGCGTCCGCCAGGGACAGCGACAAGACAGCCACGTTGACCGAGTGGTTGTACGTATACTCGTCGAAATTCTTGATGAGAGTCAGGGCGAGGATGGCGTCCCGGTTCTTCCGGAGCATTCCCCCCATATCGCGGACGACACGGTCGGTCTCGGCGCCGGAGGGGATCCTGCCGGACCGGATCTCCCGCGTCACCGACATGACGGATTCGATGGCCTTGTCGTAGATTCTTCGGGCGAACCTGAGATCGTCCTTCTCGTAATCCTCGGGGGGACGGACCCGGATGTGCGCCACGCCCATGCCCCGGAGCCGTTCCTGGATTCGCTCGACCGAAAGACCCCGCTCCCGCGTCTCGTGAAGAAACCGGATAAACGACTCGACGTCCGCGGGAGTGATCCCCTTCTCGAAAATGACGGCGGGCGCGCCGATCCGCTCGAGCCGCTCCATGAAATATTCGAGAGAGGAGGTCAGGTTGAAGATGGGGACGCCCTCGAAGACAAGCGTGTTGTCCGAGACGACGAGAACGAGCTCAGGCTGGTCGGCGAAAAAGCGCAGGAGATCGGAGAAGCATTTATCCACCGGCGCCCGCACCAACGGGTGGGTCGGAGGGTACAGACTCCGGTTCCTGAGGGACGACCCGAACGACCGGACGAGGTCCCCGATCACCGTTTCCTGCTGACGGCGGTCCAAGCTTCCTCCTGGCGGCCCCCGCGAGGCGCCCTGATCCTTTCATGATAACCCCGCGGCGATGGTGGTTTCCACTGCCCCTCGCTTAACGCTTCGTCCCCGTGTCCCGGGGTTGAGGGGCGATCCAGATCGGCTTGCCCTTGTCGTCGCAAGCCGCCAGGAGTGCGCTTCCGTCACTGATAATGCCAAGCGCGACGCGGACCGAGCCGTGCTCGTCCCGGATCAGGAATGACGGTCGTCCCCCCGCGCCCAGCAGTATCTCGGCCCGATTCCGGCCGTCCCGGGTGAAGAAACCGAGGGACGGCGCTCCGTCGACCTCGAGGCCGAGGTGGATGCGCCGCTTTCCGTCCTTGTGCAGCAGGATCAGTCCGGGGGCGGCATCCCCGATGACGGAGGCGCGCACGGCCCCCTCGCCGTCGAACAGCGCGAGGCGCGGAACGGCGCCGTCCAGGACCGAGAGCTCGCCCCGGATCTCCCCGGACCCGCCGAACAGGAACAGACCGGCCCTACCGTTCTCGTCCGCCGCGATCCGGACGCGCACCGTCCCGCGCCGGTCCACGATATCGACCGATTCCGACCGGATCGTCTTCCCGGGCCGGAGCAGCCGCGCGCCCGCGACGCCGCCGACGAGCCCGCCGATAACGGCCGCCGCCGCGAGCAGTGCATAGAATGACGCTTCCATTCCGCGGCCTACCTGACGGACGTGCGAACAGGAAGGACGATCGTCGCGGTGCACCCGCCGTCCGGGAGGTTTCCGACGGTAATTGTCCCGCCCGCCTCCGCCACGAGGAACCTCGCCACGGGGAGCCCCATCCCCGAGTTGTACGGCTCCGTCCTCGTGGTGAAACCCTCCTCGAAGACGCGGGGAAGGATATTCGCGGGAATGCCCGGGCCTTCGTCGGTCACGCGGAACTCCCAGGTTTCGCCATGGTTCGCGACGGACAGGCCGAGTCCTCCCCCCGTCCCCGCCATGGCCTCGGTTCCGTTCATAAGCAGGGCCAGCAGGGCCAGGGCGAAATCCCGGCGGTCGCCCGTGACAAGCCCGGCGGGGAATGCCTGGGGAAGTGACAGGGTCACGTTGCCGCGCCCGAGGTCGTACTTGGCGAATAGAGCGATCTCCGCCAGCACGTCCCCGGGCACGAACGGCTCGCGGACCGGGGCATGGGGGCGGACATATTGGGAGAACTGCTTGATGATGGCGTTGATCCTCTCGCCCGCGGCGAGGATCTTCCCGGCCCCGTCGACGGCCTTCTTCTCCGCGCCACCCGCGATCTGGATGAGCTCGGCAAATCCGAGAATGACGCTCAAATGATTGTCCACCTCGTGCGAGACCCCCATCACCATCCGACCGAACAGCGACAGGCGATATTGCTCGACCGCCTTCCTATTCACGGGACTCTCCCTCCGGCGGGGCGGGTTGCATGACGTTTCCGGCCACGATCACCCTGTTCCTCCCCGATCGTTTTGCGATGTAGAGCGCGTCGTCTGCGGCCCTGATGAGCCCGTCCATGTCGACCCCGTGCTCCGGATACGACGCGACACCGATGCTGACCGTCACGGCCAGGCCCTGCCATTGCACCGTCTCCACCTGCTTCCGGATCCGTTCGGCCACCACGACGGCACCCTTGGTCTCGATGTTCGTCCGAAGCCTTTCCGCGGCCGCCGCCCCCTGGATCGACGCGGCCTCCGGAAGGATCACCGCGAACTCGTCCCCCCCGTACCGGCAGGCGATGTCGACTTCGTAAGACGGCTTCTCGTCGCTTCGCCGGATGTTTGCGAGGATCATCTCGGAGAGGGCCCTGAGCATGCCGTCCCCCGCGACGTGGCCGACCCGGTCGTTGAACTGCTTGAAGTCGTCCACATCGAGGATGATGAGCGACAGGGTCCGCCCGTACCGTTTCGCACGCTGGATCTCCGAATTGAACCGGTAGAAGAAGTACCGCCGGTTGTAAAGGGGGAGGAGCGGATCCTGAATGACGAGCTTCCGCAACATCGCCTCCCGGCGTCTCACCGTGTCCATCATGTAGGCGCCGACGAAGGCGACGCACAGGTTCGTGATGAGGACCCACGCCCACTTGATCATCTCGTAGGAGAATGTCTGCTGCAGGGCGTTGTTCTCGAAGGGCATCGCGACCGGCGGAATCACCCCGTAGAACTCGAAAGTGAGAAGTCCCCCGTACGCGAGGGAACACAGCACGGCAATGGCGTAGGTATCCTCCTTCTTGTCCATGATCAGGGCGGCCTCCAGCGTCAGGACGGCGTAAATCGTCCAGAACCAGGAGACCGCGCCGCCGCTGAAGTGGACCACCGCGGTGACGAAGAGCATGTCGAACAGGAGCTGCAGCTGGTTGAGGGACCGGAGCCGGACGAGCCACCGGTACGAGTACTGATACCAGGCGTTGTACGCGGCGACGAACAGGAAGGCCGCGACGGCCACGACGCGGTGCGCGGGTGTGACCGCCTCCACGTCGGCGGACGCGTGCCCGTAGAACACCGCGACGAAGGCGCCGTATGCGGCCAGGATCCCGAGCAAGACCCACCGCGCCCGGATCACGAGCCCCACGCGCTGCCGCGCCTCGCCGAGCATGAGAAGCTCCTCGGACGTGGGAATCTCGCCGGCGATGTACGTCAGCTTCCTCAACATCTCCCTGAGGAAAGTTCTCCACCCCGTGGTCCTCTCGCCGGGCATCCGCGATTCTCCCTGGTTGCGCGTCAGAGCTGCTCGCCCAGGATGCCGCCGCGGCCCCGGCGCTTCGACTCGTACATCAGCCGGTCGGCCACGTTGAGGATTCCGTCCCGGTCCTTCGAGTCGGGGAGGCAGGCGGCGTATCCGATGCTCGCCGAGAAGGAGATCACTTCTCCCTTCCGCGTGTCGAGGCGGACCTGGGAGATCCCCGCCGCGATCCGCCCCGCGATGGTGGCGGTCGCCGCCAGGTCGGTCTCCGGGAGGATCACCGCGAACTCGTCCCCTCCGTACCGGGCGGCCACGTCGCTCTTCCGGAGATGGGCACAGAGGACGCCGGCCGTCATCACCAGGATCCGGTCCCCCATGATGTGCCCGTACGCGTCGTTGATCTCCTTGAAGCCGTCCAGATCGAGCATGATGATGGACAGGGGGCGGCCGTACCGCGCGGCCCGCTCGAGCTCGATGTTGAGCTTCGCATGGAACGCGCCGTGATTGTAAAGGAGCGTGAGGGAATCCTTGTCCGCGAGGGTCTTGACGAACTGGAACATCTCCGCGTTCTCGATGGCGATCGCCATGTGCGTGGCGAGGACCC